>ERZ1046740.2155-NODE-2155-length-12957-cov-6.037746_pt1 | contig 12957 bp, 11 predicted proteins | sample MGYA00383093_ERZ1046740 | MGnify/ENA primary metagenome ERZ1046740 (study PRJEB29581, sample SAMEA5548363) | metagenome | biome: marine; feature: coastal; material: water | depth 25 m | study: Short-term variability in the microbial, nano- and picoplankton...
AATCGTGCGATTTGCTGATAAAACTTCGCATTTGGTGTTTCTTGAGCCGGAAGGCCTGAACGATGACACCGTTTATCCCAACGGAATTTCCACTTCTTTGCCCGTGGATGCACAGGAAGACTATGTACACTCCATCCTTGGGCTGGAAAGCTGCGAGATCCTTCAACCCGGTTATGCCATCGAATACGATTATGTCGACCCGCGGGCCCTAGATGCGACATTGGCGGTAAAAACCGTTCCCGGACTTTATCTTGCGGGTCAAATCAATGGGACAACTGGGTATGAAGAAGCCGCAGCCCAAGGGTTGGTGGCCGGCTTGAACGCAGCTCTGGCGTCGCAGGGGCGCGATCCGCATCATTTTAGCCGATCGGACAGTTATATTGGCGTTATGGTGGATGATCTCATCACCCGCGGCGTGACCGAGCCATATCGCATGTTCACGTCGCGCGCCGAATTCCGTCTGTCGCTGCGAGCTGACAATGCAGACCAACGCTTGACTCCGATCGGAATTGACCTTGGTTTGGTGGGGGAAGATCGAAAGAGAGTCTTTGGCGAGAAATTGAATAGACTGACGTCTGCCAAGACGACGCTAGAAGATCAAACATATACACCCAAACAGCTGTTGGCGGCGGATCTGACCGTCAATCAAGACGGTAGCCGCCGTACGGCATTCCAAGTTTTGGCGTTCCCTGATGTCTCATTCGAGGATCTATTGCCGCTCGACTCTCGGTTTAAGGACGTTGATGCGGACTCTCGTGAACAACTAGAACGAGACGCATTGTACGCTCACTACATCGAACGTCAGAAGCGCGATGTCGAGGCTATGCGTCGCGATGAAAACCAAAGAATCCCTAATGATTTCAACTACTCCGGCATTGAGGGCCTGTCGAATGAGCTAAAGTCAAAGTTATCTCAAGTTCGCCCGGATAACTTGGCGCAGGCGGGTCGCATCGACGGAATGACGCCTGCGGCACTGACTCTGGTGCTGGCAAAAATCCGTCAAGCCCAGCGGGAGAGGTCTGCATGACAGATGATGCGGATCGTGTATTGGCGCAATTGAATGTTTCACGTGAAACATCGGAGCGTCTAAAACTGCTTGCCGACCTTCTTACCAAATGGAATCCACGGATCAACCTTGTTTCCAAAGCGTCTTTGAGTGATCTTTGGACCCGTCACATCCTCGATTCCGCGCAAGTTTTCCAAATGGCCGTGCTTCCGGTTAACCATTGGGTGGACATCGGTAGCGGAGGAGGGTTTCCGGGGTTGGTTGTTGCGCTTCTGGCTGCCGAAAAAAAATCACCCGAGAAAATCACCCTCATTGAAAGCGATCAGCGCAAATGTGCATTCCTGCGGACTGTTTTGCGCGAAGCTGGCGTTGAAGGCACGGTTCTTGCACAGAGAATCGAACAATCTGAACGTCAAAACGCTGACATCTTGTCCGCGAGGGCGCTTGCCGATCTAACTTCGTTGCTTGCGTTTGCGGACCATCATTTGGCGTCGAATGGTACCGCGGTGTTTCCAAAAGGCGTGACTTGGGAAAAAGAAGTCGAAATTGCACGGGAATCGTGGTCTTTCGATCTAGACGTAATTACAAGTAAGACTGAGCCCAGTTCTGTCATTCTCAAGGTCAAGGATATCCGGCGTGTCTGATCCCACTCGTCCCAAGGGCCCAAAAATCATAGCAATTGCCAACCAAAAGGGCGGTGTCGGCAAAACGACAACCACCATAAACCTTGCAGCTGGCTTGGTTGAGCAGGGAAATCGCGTTCTCTTGGTTGATCTAGACCCGCAAGGCAACGCGTCAACTGGACTTGGAATCGCGACGGCTGATCGTGAATTCACCACCTATGATCTTCTTTTGGACGACGCACCCCTAGATCAGGTTATTCGTCAAACCGAAACCGAAGGGTTGTCCATTGTTCCTGCGACCGTCGATCTTAGCTCAGCCGATATTGAGTTGATTTCAAATGAAAAAAGAAGCTTTCTTTTACATGATGCACTGCGCCAGCCCGCGATGGATCCGTATCATTGGGATTTCATTCTAATTGATTGTCCGCCTTCGCTGAACCTTTTGACTGTCAACGCAATGATCGCGTCTCATTCGGTTTTGATTCCGCTACAAAGCGAGTTTTTTGCGCTAGAAGGCCTTTCTCAGCTGATGCTGACAATTCGCGAAGTCCGTCAAACCGCCAATCGCGGCCTTCGAATTGAGGGCGTCGTTCTGACAATGTTTGATGCGCGCAACAATCTTTCGCAACAAGTTGAGCAAGATGCCCGCGATAATTTGGGTGATTTGGTTTTCAAGACCAAGATTCCCCGGAATGTGCGCGTTTCCGAGGCGCCCTCATTCGCGCAACCTGTGCTAGACTATGATCCCACATCAAAAGGGGCAGAGGCCTATCGTAATCTGGCGCGAGAAGTTATGAAAAAGCAATTTAAAACAATCGGTTAAAGGGGTTCCAGGTATGGCAGAAAAGAAAACGAAAACCCGCGGACTGGGTCGTGGCCTGTCGGCGCTAATGGCTGATGTAACTGAAGAACAGGCGCAATCTACCAGTCAGGCCTCTGACCGGGCCGATATGATGGTTCCTATCGAGAAGGTTGTTCCGAACCCTGATCAGCCTCGCCGTGACTTTACACCAGACCAACTCGAAGAGCTGGCCGCCTCAATTCGCGAAAAGGGCGTCATCCAGCCCCTGATCGTGCGTCAAATTTCCGGCGAGAAGTACGAAATCGTCGCCGGAGAACGTCGTTGGCGCGCTTCGCAGATGGCACAACTGCATGAATTGCCTGTTTTTGTGCGCGAATACAACGATACAGAAGTCCTTGAAATTGCGATCATCGAAAACATCCAGCGCGCCGATCTAAATCCGGTCGAAGAGGCGGCTGGATATCGTGCGTTGATGGACAAATTTGGGCACACGCAAGAAAAGCTATCAGAGGCACTTGGCAAAAGCCGAAGCCATATTGCAAACCTCATGCGCTTGCTGCAACTGCCCGATGACGTTTTAAACATGCTAAAGCGCGGGGATTTAACCACGGGCCATGCGCGCGCGCTCATCACTTCTGATGATCCCAGTGAGTTAGCCAAAAAAGTATTTAAATCAGGGCTTTCCGTTCGGCAAACTGAGGCGCTGGCCAAAGCCGCTTCAAAACCCGTTAGCAAGCCCAAGGCTGCAATACCCAAACCCTCAAAGGATGCGGATACTGTCGCGCTCGAGGGCGATCTTTCGGCTAATCTGGGAATGAAGGTTTCGATTGACCACAAAGTCGGCGGAGAATCCGGTCAGGTTGTTGTAAAATACGCGTCGCTTGATCAGTTGGACGAGATTTGCCGCGTTCTGTCGTCTACCAATTAGGGCGTGTCCACAGAAAGAGCAGAACACAACAAAGCACGCCGCCCTGAATACTCAGGATGAGCGGCCGCAGGCCAAGTACAAGAGAAATCCCAAATACCAAAACGATCGACACGGTTGCGATGCGTTTTGCGGTTGGGCTAATCGCGCCGCGAGATTGCCAGTCTTCGATCGGAGGGCCAAGTTTGGGGTGAGACAGCAGCCAATTGTGCAGTCGTTCAGACGATCGGGCGAAAAAGAAGGCGGCGAGCAACAGAAATGGCACCGTGGGCAATAGCGGCAGGACAATCCCCACGACAGCCAGACCAATACAGAAAAGCCCAAGTGTCGCCCATATGAACTTCATAACCTTACTCCACCAACAATTCTGCAATCACCGAGTTCAGCACCATTCTACCTTTGGGCAACACCCTAAGTCGTTGGTTTTCAACAACTATCATACCAAGCTCACGCAGTGCTTCAACATTTGGCCCTTCAAGTTCCCGACCAGCAAGCGCCACATAACGCGATAGGTCAAATCCCTCACTCAACCGCAGTCCCATTAACAGAAATTCTGTGATCTGACTGTCGCGATCAACAATCTCGCGTAGTGAGTCACCGTTGCCTTTTTCTGCCTCTTCCAGCCATCTAGCGGGGTTTCGCCAAGCTTCAATGGCATGACGTCGTCCATTTAGTGTTAATCTGGCATGTGCACCGGGTCCAATTCCCGCATAATCACCGTAACGCCAATAGATCTGGTTGTGTCTCGATTCAGAGCCTAATCCGGCGTAATTCGACACTTCATAGGGATTTAGACCCGCTTTGGCGCAGATTTCCTGGGTTGTTTCATACATGTCGGCGGCAAGGTCGTCTTCCGGCAAACCGCGCAGTTTTCCGACGGCATATCGATCCCCAAAGGCGGTGCCTTCTTCGACGGTGAGTTGATACAGAGACAAATGGTCAATGGCCATTGTTGTGGCCTCACGCAGCTCTGCCGACCAGCTTTCCAAACTCTGATCTTGGCGAGCGTAAATGAGATCAAAACTCACCCGGTCAAATGTTTTTCGCGCTATATCAAACGCTTGCCTTGCTTCCTGTACGGTATGAATGCGCCCGAGCCGTTGTAAATCACGATCATTCAAGGCTTGAATACCCATTGAGATACGATTGACCCCGCCATCGCGATACCCGGCAAAACGGCCCGCTTCAACAGACCCCGGGTTGGCCTCTAGAGTGATTTCCAGGTCATTTGACGTCGGCCACAGCCGCCGCACGCGCTCTAAAATGGCTGCAACGACATCGGGGTGCATCAAACTGGGTGTGCCGCCTCCAAAGAAAACTGAGTTTAGGATCCGATCGGGCGTTTCTGCTGCCGTACGCTCAAGCTCCGACAAATAGGCCTTAAGCCAACGAGATTGGTCAATTTCACGAGAAACATGGCTGTTGAAATCGCAGTACGGGCATTTGGCCTGACAAAAGGGCCAATGAATATAGAGGCCAAAGCCTCCATTTTGCCAATCCTCAGCCAAAACAGGCAGTTACGAAATTTTGCACCGCTCGGCCTCGGTGGCTGATCTTGTTCTTTTCCCAGCGATCCATCTCGGCAAATGTCACGGAATGACCTTCGGGGATAAACATTGGGTCATAACCAAAGCCATCTTTGCCCCGGATTGGCCAGGTGAGGTGTCCAGGCGCAATGCCCTCAAAAACTTCGTCATGACCATCAGGCCAGGCCAGCACCAAAGTGCTTCGAAATTGCGCCAACCGGGGATGTGGTGCATTTTTTGCCTCAAGCTCGGTATGGGCTCGGGTCATGGCCATGAAGAAATCACGTCCATTTCCTGTCTCGGCCCAGTCCGCGGTGTAAACGCCGGGCGCACCATTGAGCGCATCAATTGTAATGCCAGAATCATCCGATAGCGCAGGCAAACCTGTGGCCTGCGCTGCGGCGTGTGCCTTGATCCGCGCGTTGCCGACAAACGTGTCCTCAGTTTCTTCCGGCTCAGGCAGGTCCATGGCCGCAGCGCCCACAACTTTGACACCAAACGGCTCGAGAAGATGTTCCATCTCCTCGAGTTTGCCCTTGTTGTGGGTCGCCACCAAAAGAGTGTCGCCCTCAAACTTACGGGTCATGCGGTGGCTGCCAATTGGGCTACTGCCAGTTCGTCCACACCTTTTTCGGCCAGATCAATCAGCAGGTTCATTTGATCGCGCGAATAGGTCGAGCCTTCGGCGCTCATTTGCACTTCGATCATTTGCTTGTTGCCGAGCATGATGAAATTCCCATCAACACCAGCTTCCGAATCTTCTGGGTAGTCCAGATCCAACACTGGTTGTCCTGCATAAATCCCGCAAGATACTGCAACAACAGGGGAAATCAGTGGATCAGAAATCACGTCTCCAGCTTTCATCAGCTTGTTCACAGCCAAACGAAGCGCAACCCATCCACCCGTGATAGACGCGCAACGTGTGCCGCCATCAGCTTGAATGACATCGCAATCAACAGTGATCTGACGTTCCCCCAAGGCAACGCGATCCACACCAGCGCGCAAAGACCGTCCGATCAAACGTTGAATTTCAACGGTACGGCCACCTTGTTTGCCGGCAGCAGCTTCGCGGCGCATCCGAGATGAGGTCGAGCGCGGCAACATTCCGTATTCGGCTGTGACCCAACCCAGACCTGACCCCTTGATGAACGGTGGCACCCGGTCTTCGATTGTCGCCGTACACAGAACATGGGTGTCACCCATTTTGATCATGCACGAACCTTCGGCATGTTTGGTAACGCCTGTTTCAAGCGAAACAGCCCGCATTTCATTCAATTCTCTTCCAGAAGGGCGCATGGTGGAAATCCTTTTTTGCTTGGCCAAGGAGATACCGTTCTGCACAGGCAAAACGCAACCCCGATTGACCTTTTGCTCAGGCACACTTTAATGGCGTTTGAGACAAGGATCAGACATGACCGAAAGTGCCCGCCTATTAGAAGAAATGAACACGCGCTCGCGCGAGGTGTTTCGCCGCGTGGTCGAAGGGTATCTTGAAACCGGTGATCCAGTCGGGTCGCGCACTTTGACCCGTTCGTTGTCTGAACAGGTGTCCGCCGCAACGATCCGCAATGTGATGCAAGACCTTGAGCTTCTCGGCTTGCTGGACAGTCCGCATGTCAGTGCCGGCCGCATTCCCACACAAACTGGATTGCGGATGTTTGTAGACGGATTGTTAGAAGTTTCGGACTTAGACATCTCAGACCGCCAGAAAATTGATGCCACTATGGGGGACAACTCCTCAGATGTGGGCGGAATGCTCGACCGGGTGGGGTCGGCGCTTTCTGGTGTGACACATGGGGCGTCTTTGGTTCTGACCCCCAAACACGAAGCGCCCATAAAGCACATCGAATTTGTCAGCCTTGCCCAAGATCGTGCGCTTGTGGTGTTGGTCTTTGCGGACGGCCATGTCGAAAATCGCGTTTTCACGCCTCCGGCAGGACAAACACCCAGTTCGTTGCGCGAGGCCGCAAATTTTCTAAATGCCATCATCGAAGGCAAAACTCTGTCAGAGCTTCAGTCCGCGATCCGCAAGGAAATCACGCACCGTCGTCAGGAAATTGATACGCTTGCGCGCGATATGGTGGAAAATGGCCTTGCCTTGTGGGCAGATGAGGGTGAGCAACAAGAGCGTTTGATTGTCCGCGGTCGCTCGAATCTGTTAGGGACCGACGAAGAAGAGCAAGATCTTGAGCTCATCAGAACCCTGTTTGATGACCTTGAGCGCAAACGGGATATTGCAGATTTCCTTGAACTGGCCGAAGAAGGCGACGGAGTTCGCATTTTTATTGGCTCTGAGAACAAACTTTTTTCACTTTCGGGTTCCTCTTTGGTGGTTTCCCCTTATATGAACGCTGATCGAAAAATTGTGGGCGCTGTTGGTGTCATCGGACCCAAGCGCCTGAACTATGGACGTATCGTGCCGATTGTGGATTACACGGCACAGCTGGTCGGGAAATTAATTTCAGACCGGGGTTAGAGGACAAGACATGGCTGAGCCGAAAGAAAACGATTTTCTGGATGACCTTGCAGAAGCAGAGGCAGAAGAATTCGAGCAATCGTTAGAAGAACTGGACGATGAAGCAATCGAGATAGATTCGCTGCGTGCAGAGCGCGATGACTACAAAGATAAATTCATGCGTGCGCTGGCAGATGCGGAAAATTCACGCAAACGCGGTGAAAAAGCCCGTCGTGATGCCGAGCAATACGGCGGCGCAAAGCTGGCGCGGGATATGCTGCCAGTTTATGACAATATGAAGCGTGCTGTTGAGACTATCTCTGACGAGCAAAAAGCAGCCTCAGCTGCATTGATCGAAGGTATCGAGCTGACCATGCGCGAGCTTTTGAACACGTTCAAAAAGCACGGCATGGTGCTTATCGCGCCGCAAGTGGGTGAAAAGTTTGATCCACAATTTCACGAAGCCATGTTCGAAGCACCTGTTCCGGGTACAAAATCTGGCGAAATCATTCAGGTTTCGACGGAAGGCTTCATGTTGCACGATCGCTTGTTGCGGCCTGCACAAGTTGGCGTGTCGTCAACTCCGGGCTAAACAGAACGGTGATAGACTGCTAGAAAGCTCCCATTCATTTGGGAGCTTTTCTTTTGCGCGCAGCTATTCTTTGTTTCCTCGCGGTTTTTGCATTTGGGCACATCACCCCCGCAATCGCCCAACAATACCCAGACTACAAAGAGCTTTATGTCAATGATTTCGCGGCAATTTTGGGCTCCGAGGATGAACAACGTATTCGCGCTAAGCTTTTGGAATTGCGTGAGGTTAAGGGAATTGAATTCACGGTTGTGACCATCAACAGCATGACGAATTACGGCCATCAGGGCCCGATTGAACCCTTTGCAACTGGCTTGTTTAATTATTGGGGCGTCGGAAACGAGTCGCGCAATGATGGTGTGATGATGCTGATTGCCAAGGATGATCGCGAGATGCGGATCGAGGTCGGCTCAGGCTATGGAACAGCTAAAAATGTCCCGATGGGCAACATCATCGATACAAAGATCACCCCAAAATTCAAAGACGGCGATTTCACGGGCGGGATCGAGGGCGGCGTCGACGCTGTGATCCGCGACCTCATTGGAAGCTGGCCGGGTGAATACGACATGGGCGCGGCGGAAAAGGCCTATGGTTCGTTAAAAAGGTTTTTCAGCTGGATTGGAAACTGGATCTTTGCGATTCTCGCTCCCTTTCTGGCCATCCCAGTCCAAATCTATCGGCGCTGGCGCCGTAACAAACCCCGAATTTGTCCGCTTGATAACACCAAGATGCACAAGCTTGATGAAGCTTGGGAAGATAGCCACCTGCAAAAGGGGCAAATCGCCGAAGAACGTCTAAAAAGTGTGGACTATGACGTGTGGCACTGTCGGACCTGTAACCATGTCACCATCGAAGGGTACAAAGCTTGGTTTTCGCAATACGGGGCTTGCCGGTCCTGCGGATATCGCACGGTCGAGGGTGACACGACCATTTTGGAATCTGCGACAACCACTTCTACCGGATCAAAGCGGATCGATTATCATTGCCACAATTGTCAGGATTCTTGGTCGGTGCGCAAGACGATCCCAAAGGTGTCTAAAAGCCCGTCGTCGTCTTCAGGGTCGTCGTTTGGTGGCGGATCATCCAGCGGCGGCGGGTCCAGCGGAAGCTGGTGACTACCGCAGCTTGTCTTTTAAATCGTAAAGCGCCTGCAAGGCTTCACGCGGGCTAAGCTCATCAGGAAGTATGTCCGCCAACAACTCTTCAATCTCAGAAGGTCCCTTTTGCACAACCGGAGCCGCCGTGGGTGTCGCCGCAAACAGGGGCAAGTCATCGATCAACGCCTTTTGCGCTGGGCCTTCGCGCTCACCTTTATCCAAAGCCTCCAAAACCACACGCGCACGCTCAACAACAACAGGTGGAAGCCCAGCCAATTGCGCAACCTGAACACCGTAGGATCGGTCGGCGGCGCCCTTTTGAACTTCGTGTAGGAAAATAATCTCGTTTTCCCACTCTTTCACCGTCACCGTGGCATTCTCTACCCCGTCCAGCTTGCCGGAAAGGGCCGTCATTTCATGATAATGCGTGGCAAACAGAGCACGTGATTTATTCACATCATGAAGATGTTCCAAAGTGGCCCATGCGATGGACAATCCATCATACGTGGCCGTGCCGCGCCCAATTTCGTCCAGAATTACCAGCGCGCGGTCATCAGCTTGGTTCAAAATCGCAGCGGTCTCGACCATCTCAACCATAAAGGTTGATCGCCCGCGTGCCAGATCATCTGATGCGCCCACACGACTGAACAATTGGCTCACAACACCGATTTTCGCCTTGGTCGCCGGTACAAAGCTGCCCACCTGTGCCAGCAAGGAAATCAAAGCGTTTTGGCGCAGAAAAGTTGACTTACCCGCCATGTTGGGACCCGTCAGCAACCAAATGCTTGCCGCATCACCGCCGGACAGATCACAATCATTGGCCACAAAAGGCGCACCACCTTGTTTGCGCAGCGCGGCCTCGACAACCGGATGGCGTCCGCCCTCAATGTGAAAATCCCGGCTTTCGTTTACTTCGGGCCGAGACCAGCGTTCATCCATGGCAAGATCGGCCAATGCCGTGGTCAGGTCGAACTCGGCCAACGCTTTGGCGGCCGCAGCCACTTTGGCTGAATTTTCCAAAATCGCGCCTTTTAGGCTTTCATAGAGCCGCTTTTCGATCTCTAGCGCATGATTTCCAGCGTTCAGAATCTTGGTTTCAAGTTCGCTAAGCTCAACCGTGGTGAACCGCACCTGATTGGCCGTAGTTTGGCGGTGAATGAAAGTTTCTGATAGGGGCGCAGACATCATGACCTCGGCGTGTTTTGCCGTAGTTTCAATGAAATATCCCAGCACATTGTTGTGCTTGATCTTCAATGCCTGAATGCCCGTGGTTTTTACAAACTCAGCCTGCATTCCGGCGATAACACCCCGCCCTTCATCACGCAGCTCGCGGCTTTCATCCAACTCATTGTCATATCCGGGTGCAATAAACCCGCCATCCCGCGCCAAAAGTGGGGGCTCTGCCACCAACGCCTGTTCAAGTAGGGATAATAAATCATCGTGCCCTTCAAGCGCTGCCAATGCGTTGGTCAAAATACTGGGCATCCCGTCGGGATAAGTTGCCTGTGCCATGTCTTGGGCCTGACCCAGGGCGTTGCGAATGGCGGACAGGTCGCGTGGACCGCCGCGATCCAGCGAAAGACGTGATAATGCACGATCCATGTCCGGCACTTTTCGCAAGGTGTCGCGAACACCGTTGGCGTCAGTGCGGTTGTCAAAGAAATAGGACACCGAGTCTAATCGGTCATTCACCGTTTCCAACCGCAAGGAAGGCGAAGAAAGCCGACGTTCCAACAATCGTGCGCCACCCGCCGTGACCGTGCGATCAATCGTCGCGAGCAGTGATCCGGCACGCCCGCCGGACAGTGCATGTGTCAATTCCAAGTTCCGCCGTGTGGCCGCATCAATTTGCATCACCGATTGCGTGGCTTCACGCAACGGCGGTTGCAACAAAGGCAACTTACCCTTTTGCGTGAGCTCCAGATAATCCACGATCGCGCCCAGCGCGCCAATCTCAGGGCGTGAAAACGTACCAAACGCATCCAGTGAAGATGTCTTGAACAGGGCCGATACTCGCTTCTCGGCAGCCGCTGAATCATATGCGCCCCGTGACAATGGGGTCATCGGAACCCCCATATCCTCGACAATCTCAGACAGGCTGGTTTCGGACCCTTCTGCGACCAATAATTCTGACGGGGCAAGCCGGGCCAACTCTGGCCCCAAACGCACAGGCGTGATCGGCATCACATGCAATGCGCCGGTCGAAATATCGGCCCAAGCCAAGGCCGCTTCGTCTCTAACACTGGCATATGCGGCCAAAAAGTTATGTCGCCGCGCATCCAGCAATGAATCTTCCGTCAGGGTTCCGGGGGTGACCAAACGCACGACTTCACGGTGTACAACGGCTTTGTAGCCACGCTTTTTGGCCTCAGCCGGGCTTTCCATTTGCTCGCAAACAGCCACGCGAAACCCCTTGCGGATCAGCGTCAGGAAATACCCTTCTGCGGCATGATGTGGCACGCCGCACATAGGTATTTCCGACCCTTCGTGTTTCCCACGCTTGGTCAGGGCGATATCCAATGCCTCAGACGCGGCAACCGCGTCGTCGAAAAACATCTCGTAAAAGTCGCCCATCCGATAAAACAAAAGGGCATCAGGATGCTCGGCCTTAATCTCAAGAAACTGCGCCATCATTGGCGTGACGGCTGGCTTGGCTGCGTTCACGTGTCAAAACCCCCTGGTCTGGCCTTAAGACTTAGCAAAACCTGACCCTATCGCGAAAGGCGAAAGTGCTTCTTTGTTGTGACAATCGACCCCTTAGGCTAAGAGGCGCACACGAACTCGGAGGAGAGAGAAAAATGGTCAAGACCAAAGTCACCGCGGAAGAAGCGCTCGCATTCCATTTGGAGCCATCTCCCGGTAAGTTTGAGATCAAGGCCACCGTGCCAATGACCACACAGCGCGATCTATCGTTGGCCTATTCTCCTGGCGTCGCGGTTCCTTGCGAAGCGATCGCCGCCGACCCTTCTACGGTTTATGATTACACCAACAAGGGCAACCTTGTGGCCGTCATTTCGAACGGAACTGCAGTTCTGGGCTTGGGCAATCTTGGGGCGCTGGGCAGTAAGCCGGTGATGGAAGGCAAGGCCGTGCTTTTCAAACGGTTTGCCGATGTGAATTCGATCGATATCGAGTTGGACACAGAAGACCCCGATGCGTTTTGTCAGGCGGTACGCCTGATGGGCCCCACGTTTGGCGGCATCAACCTTGAAGATATCAAGGCGCCCGAGTGTTTCATTATCGAACAGCGCCTCAAGGAAGAAATGGACATTCCGGTCTTCCATGACGACCAGCACGGCACCGCTGTGATTTGTGCTGCTGGCTTGATTAATGCTCTGCATATCTCTGGCAAGAAAATTGAAGACTGCAAAATCGTTCTGAATGGCGCAGGCGCCGCTGGCATCGCGTGTATTGAATTGCTCAAGTCTATGGGCGCCAAGCACGATAATTGCATCACATGTGACACCAAGGGCGTGATCTATCAGGGTCGTACCGAGGGTATGAACCAGTGGAAATCAGCCCACGCTATCAAGACCGATCTACGCACGCTCGAAGAAGCCATGAAAGACGCCGATGTGTTTTTAGGCGTGTCTGCAAAGGGCGCTGTGACGCCTGATATGGTTGCCGCAATGGCTGACAATCCGGTGATTTTTGCGATGGCCAACCCCGATCCAGAAATCACTCCGGAAGAGGCCCATGCCGTGCGTGCCGATGCGATCGTGGCAACCGGACGTTCGGATTACCCGAACCAAGTCAATAACGTACTGGGTTTCCCATACTTGTTCCGCGGCGCCTTGGATATTCATGCCCGCGCCATCAATGACGAAATGAAAATCGCCTGCGCCGAAGCGCTTGCCGAACTCGCCCGCGAAGATGTTCCGGACGAAGTTGATATGGCTTACGGCCGCAAATTGTCGTTTGGACGCGACTATAT
>ERZ1046740.2156-NODE-2156-length-12950-cov-4.234044_pt1 | contig 12950 bp, 10 predicted proteins | sample MGYA00383093_ERZ1046740 | MGnify/ENA primary metagenome ERZ1046740 (study PRJEB29581, sample SAMEA5548363) | metagenome | biome: marine; feature: coastal; material: water | depth 25 m | study: Short-term variability in the microbial, nano- and picoplankton...
AGCCAGATATCTCTTTTTTCCCTGACCCTGGAGTCAGGTTCCCATTTCTTTTTACTATGAATGCCCAAGTCGAAAAGACCTCAGACGTGCTGATGGATCCAAATCAGACCGGAATGATGATTCAAGCAATGGCTAACTCCGTTATTGAACAGCATCCTGAACCTAAAAAACTTGCAATCATTGGAATACAACAAAAGGGAGTGCTGATCGCAGAAGCGATCAAATCCAAATTAAAAGCACATTGGCCTCATAACGAACTGGCATCGGGGGTGCTTGACATAGGCATGTATCGTGACGACCTAGGAATAAACTCTGCCCCTACTTTACAGCCAACCTTCATACCTGAGTGCCTTGAAGAGTTGGATGTTATTCTTGTGGATGATGTTTTGCAAAGTGGTCGTACCATTCGGGCTGCCTTGGACGCACTTCGAGATTTCGGTCGGCCAAGCCGTATTCAGCTTGCTGTATTGTTCGACCGGGGTCAGCGTCAGTTGCCGATCCAACCAGATTACGTAGGTAAAGAGATCCAATTGAGGGATGAACAATTTATTGTTGTGAAATCTCTGGAAGAAGCAGGTGAGCTTGAGGTATATTTAACTCTCAAATGACCTGGAAACGAAAGCATCTCCTTGACATATACAACCTTTCGAAAGAGGAAATCCTTGCTGTTCTCGACACGGCAAAGGGTTTCAAGCAAGTAGGGCGTCGATCCATCAAGAAGATTCCTGCACTGCGCGGAAAAACCGTCGTTAACTTGTTCGTAGAGCCGTCCACTCGTACGCGAATAAGTTTTGAACTGGCGGCACAGCGTTTGGCTGCTGACATCGTTAATTTCACAGCAGAAGCCTCATCCTTCAAAAAAGGGGAAACCCTCAAAGATACCGCCAAGATTCTGGAGGCCCTTTCGGCAGACATCGTCATCATTCGCCATCGCTCTGCAGGAGCACCCCATTTTTTATCACGCGTAGTAAATACTTCGCTGGTTAACGCGGGTGACGGTGCTCATGCGCACCCTACTCAGGCGCTTCTGGACTTGTTTACCATGCGCGAAAAAGTAGGTGATATTGCTGGAAAGAAAGTGACCATACTTGGCGATATTTTATTCAGCCGAGTAGCCCGCAGCAACATATGGGGATTATTAAAACTTGGAGCTGAAGTGACTTTGTGTGGTCCTCCGACCTTGGTCCCCAAATCCTTAGAATCCATGGGTTGCAAAGTTACCTATAATTTAAAAGAAGCCATCTCCAGAGCTGATTTCATCAATTTACTCAGGATTCAACATGAGCGTCAGCGCCACAGTATGTTTCCAAGCCTGGGGGAATATTCCAAGCTTTTTGGATTGAATAAAGAGCGACTCGCCTGGACCCGGCCTAATGCTGTGATCATGCACCCCGGTCCCGTGAATCGGGGTGTTGAACTGGACAGTGAAATTGCAGATTCGAATCGCAGCGTCATACTCGATCAGGTAACCAATGGTTTGGCGGTGAGAATGGCGGTTCTTTTTCTGGTAAGTGGAGGAGATCCATCCAAAGAGACTGATGACAAACCTTCCTCCTGAGTCAACAAATTCATCCAATCGTCATATGCGCATCCAATCGATGACTTTTCTTGGTTATTTGGTAATCCTGAGCACCAGTTTGTTCAGCGGATGCCACACATCCAAAATAACAGAACCTTCACGCACTGCAGCGGAGCTGTTGATGCTAAGCCATTCGGCAGATCACGCTATCCGGGAAATGGATTTTTCGACACTCGATGGTAAAAAATTGTTTTTGGATGTCAGTTATTTCGAGAGCATTGACAAGCCCTACGTGCTTGGTGCACTAAGAGAAAAACTTGGGGAAGACGGATTGATTTTATTATCCTCTGCAGATGAGGCTGAATATATACTTGAACTGCGTAGTCGCGGTTTGGGTTTGGACACAAGAACCTCCCTGTTTGGTTTGCCTTCCATGGATATTCCCATTCCCTTGGCCGGACGTATTACTTCACCGGAACTTGCCTTTTACAAGGCTCAAAAAGCCGACAGCATTGCGAGTTTTGCTCTGGCAGTATACCGTAAAACTGATGGTCTGGACCTTGAAATTACATCGAGTGGGGCAGCAGAATCTACATTCAACCAATATCAAATACTTGGGTTCATCAAGTGGAGGTCGACTGATATTCCCGAGCTTAAACCAACCTCGTTTGGAATCAGAAATAAGATTCGCAAACCAGGATATGATACGCGCTGAAAACCGGGCTAGATAAACAGCTGCGCATTATTAAATAGTATTACAATATATGACTGAAAACATTAACTATCGAATCGAAAAAGACACCATGGGGGAGGTGCAAGTCCCCGCAGATGCATACTGGGGTGCACAGACTCAAAGATCTCTCCAGAACTTCAAGATTGGGGAACAAAAAATGCCACGGGAAATCATACTTGGTTTTGCTTATTTGAAAAAAGCGGCTGCGTTGACAAATCGTGATTGTGAGGTGTTGTCTGCCGAAAAAGCACAGCTTATTTCGAGAGCATGCGATGAGATACTGAGTGGAGACCTTGACGATCAATTTCCTTTGGTTGTCTGGCAAACAGGCAGTGGCACGCAGAGTAACATGAACGTTAATGAAGTGGTTGCACATCGGGGGCATGTCCTTCAGGGCGGAGAACTGGCAGATTCAAGCAAAGTGTTGCACCCGAATGATGACGTCAACAAGTCACAGTCCTCCAATGATACTTTCCCAACTGCGATGCACATCGCAGCATACTCAATGCTTGTAGAGGTGACTGTGCCAAAAATCCGCAAATTGCGAGACACCCTCGCAGACAAGGCAAGGGCGTTTATGGGGGTTGTCAAAATTGGTCGTACGCATTTTATGGATGCCACGCCTCTGACCCTGGGGCAGGAACTTTCAGGTTACGTGAGCCAGTTAGATCATGGCCTCAATGCTCTGGAACGTTCTCTGGATCACTTATCCGAACTAGCACTCGGTGGCACTGCAGTTGGAACCGGACTGAACACGCCCCCTGAGTTTGATGTCAAGGTTGCTGCAAAAATTGCGGAGTTAACCCAGTATCCATTCCGTACTGCCGAGAATAAATTCGAAGCTCTGGGAGCTCACGATGCTGTGGTCGAATCAAGCGGTGCGCTGAAGACGCTTGCTGTCAGCTTGATGAAGATTGGTAACGATATCCGCATGCTGACGTCGGGACCGCGTTGCGGTATCGGGGAAATCGTGATCCCTGCCAACGAACCCGGATCCTCGATCATGCCCGGTAAGGTAAATCCGACACAGTGCGAAGCCTTGACCATGGTATGTGCCCAAGTAATCGGTAATGATGCAGCGATTTCGGTGGGTGGCATGAATGGTCATTTTGAACTCAATGTTTTTAAGCCTGTCATGATTTTTAATTTCCTTATGGCAGCGCGAAACCTTGGAGAAGCTTGTGAATCTTTCAATGATCATTGCATCGTTGGCCTGCAACCCAATCATACGAACATCAAAAAGAACCTTGAAGATTCACTGATGCTTGTTACCGCGCTCAATCCGAAGATCGGATATGAAAACGCAGCGAAAATTGCCAAGAAAGCGCATGCTGAAAACTCAACTCTCAGACAAGCTGCTCTTGATTTGCAACTACTGACGGATGCTGAATTCACTGAGTGGGTTGATCCCTCCAAGATGATTGGTAAAACCCCAGCCATTCCCTGAACTAATTATGACCTTTTTAAATAAAGCTCAGCGCATATCAAAAACACCCTTTATTATCGGAGATTTGCTCCTTCTCGCAATAGGAGGTTGGATTATCTGGGATACAGGGGGATTGCCTGATGGTTATCTGCTGAAGACCGTTGTCGGCTGCGTGGTGGTGGGGATATTCTTTAGTGTGCTTCCTTTCCTGCTGGATTATCGAGCGGAGCTCAAGCGTGAGGAAATCAATGAGTTCCAAAACGTCGCTGAGCAGCTGAAGTCGCTGACGCAACTTGAAGAGTCTATTCGGCACGCAACTTCGCAATGGCAATCCATTCAGGACCATTGTCTCAAGACCGTTGAAGATGCCGGTCAGATTGGTCAAACAATGTCCGAAGAGTCACAGCGCTTTGCGGAGGTGATGCAGAGCATGAATGTATCCGAAAAGGAACATCTTCGAGTTGAGATTGAAAAGTTAAGACGCAGCGAGCGCGATTGGCTGCAGGCAATTGTTCGAGTTCTGGACCATGTCTTCTCCTTGCACAAGGCCGCGCTTCAATCAGGACAGCAGAAGCTGATCCACCAGATTTCAAACTTTCAACACGCGGTCACGGATGTGGTCCGCAGAATGGGATTGGTCCAGCAGAATGCCGAATATGGAGTTCTCTATAACAGTGAACTGCATCAGGTTTTAAATAAAGAGAACGAACAGTTTCATGAAGCTTCAGTTGCTGAAACCTTGGCTCCTGGTTTTACCTTTCAGGGACGCTTGGTGAGGTTGCCATTGGTAAGGCTGGTAGAAAAATCATCGTTACCATCCACGGGAGATAATACAGAGTCAGCAAGTCGTCAGGTTGAAAGTGCTGGTGGTGTAAAAGGTGGAACGAGCTCTGCGACAAAGGTACCCATCAAGGAGGACTCAGGATCCTTACGGTCAGTAACTGACGCAGAACCGCAGCATGTTGATGACGAAGCGACCCCGCTGCCTTCTATCGAGAATGAATCCAAAATAACGGATTCTCCAAATCATCCCGGAAAGAGTGAAGATCCTGGATTGTTTGATAAGGATCAATGATCATCATCTGGTGATCGGAGTTCAAATTCGGTTACGGCATGCGCAAGGCCCTTTCCTGTGTGCTGGATTGCTTCGGTCGTTACCTGAACCTTCAAAGATTCCAGGGTTTTGGAAGTTTCAGGTCCAATGCTGGCCACTTTCAATTCTGGGTATGTCTCCAGCAAATCAGGGAGATCAAATCGATCATGAAAATGCTGTACTGCTGAACTGCTCGTAAAGGTCAACCAGTCAGCACCTTCATTTTGAAGTTTTTCTCCAGTTTCCTGTGGATCGTTTGTTTCTGAGACAGTGCGGTAACACGCAACGTCATCCACCATGGCGCCTTCTTTTTCCAATAATCGGGGAAGCTCGGGGTTGGCAACCTCAGCTCGCGCCAGAAGGATACGGATATTTTCTACGCTTTCATGGGTGTGGATGGCATCTTTGATTTGATCCGCACGATAAGCCTCAGGTATGGCGTCTACTGTCAGGTGAAGTGCCTGAATTCGTCTGGCTGTAGCTGGCCCCACCGCTGCAATACGCACATTTCCAATGGAGCGAATATCATCGTAAGCTTTGAAGAAGGCTTCAAAAAAAGCGTCAACTCCTCGAGCGCTAGTGAAAATGACCCAATCGTATTCGCCGATGCCCAGGATGCATTCGACAAGTTCACGAGATTGAGTGGTTACATCAGAGCGCAATACGGGCACCGGAAGAATATCGGCCCCCAGATCATTGAGACGCTGTGTCAGGGAATCTTCTTTGGACGGCGCACGCGTGACGACAACTTTCTTCCCGAATAATGGTTTTCTTTCAAACCAGTTCAACGTATTTCGCAGTGTAACGACCTGGCCAATGACGACAATAGATGGTGAAGTGATTCCTTTATCAACGGCGATATCTGGTAAATTGCCAAGTGTTCCTGAGACTGATTTTTGCTTGCCGTAAGTACCCCAGCTGATCATTGCTGCGGGTGTGGATGCAGGGAGTTCATGCTTAATCAACTCATCAGCTACGTCCTTAAAGCGCTCGACACACATGAGCAATACCTTGGTGCCTGGTGTGCGGGCAATCGTATCCCACGGATAATCCGGCACTTTTTGATTTGGGTTGGATCTGCCTGTGAAAACGCTGTAACTGGACGAAACTTCTCGGTGGGTCAATGGAATCCCTGCATATGCCGGTACCGCGTTTACAGAAGAAATTCCCGGTATGACCTCAAAAATGATACCCGCCTCATGAAGGGTAGTTGCTTCTTCTCCTCCACGGCCGAAAATAAAAGGATCTCCTCCTTTCAAGCGAACCACCATTTTACCTTCTTTTGCCTTCTCGACCAGAAGCTGGTTGATAGCTTCCTGTGACATGGTATGGGATCGTGGTTTTTTCCCTCCAAAAATTATTTCTGCTTCAGGTTTGGCATGCTCCAGCAGAGCAGGGTTGACCAGAGCATCATGTATAATGCAATCCGCTTTGGACAGGAGTCTGGCACCCTTCAGTGATATAAGCTCTTTATCACCGGGGCCTGCTCCTACAAGAAATACTTTGCCAATGTGCGTCGACATGTATGCAATCTATCTGGCACTCGACCAGAATTGCAACGCATGGTTGAAGAATTTAGTGAAGAGACAGTGCATCAGAAGCTGCTTGCTGGAATGCTTTGCGAATGGCTGCTCCATCTCCGCCGGGCATGCCGCGTCTTTGAACCAAGAGGATGTAGACAGTTTGTGTGACCGGATCTCCCCAACTATGCGTTGCGTAGGCACCGCCATGCCCAAAAGTGCCTTTCGACAGCATCTGGGTTACTCCTTGTGGCTCTTTAACCACCTGAAAACCAAGCCCCCAACTCATACCATCCGTGAACCCTGTTTTTATGTCGCCAGTTTGAGTGGTTGTCAGTTGACGGCAGGCTTCTTCAGAAAGAATGCGTTTCCCACGATAATTCCCCTTGTTGAGCATCATCTGATAAAAAGTAAACATGTCCTCAGCGGTCGAGAACAATCCACCTGCAGGAATCACTGTTCTTTTGCTGTCCCATAATTTGCCCTTGAAGAAATAGTAATCAGTCAACTCAAGTTCATTACTTACTTTGTTTTTCTGGTAAGGTAGGGCCATGCGTCTGGCTTGCTTGCGGGAGGGGAAAAATGTGGTTTGATGCATTCCCAGAGGGTTAAAAATATTTTCTTCCAAAAATTGAATCAAAGAGACCCCTGAGACGATCTCAATGACTCTCCCTAATGTGTTGATTCCCGCATTACTATAGCTCCATTTCGAACCTGGCTCGAATTGCAAAGGTTGTTGGGACGTTTGAGCGACGATTTCTCCCAGCGTTGTGTGTGCTCTAGGTGCCGATGTATTGGGCACTCCTGAAGTGTGGGTTAATAAATCCTTGAGTGTGATCCTGCGTGAGGGGCGTTTGAGCATGCGCCGTGTATCTTTTACTTCATCCAGTAACCATAAATCCTTGAACTCTGCCAGATGCGTTTCAACCATGTCGTCAATTTTGATGAATCCACGATCCTGTAAAATCAGCACTGCTGCACCGATAATGGGTTTCGTCATGGATGCAATCCAATAAAGATCTTCGACCCCAGTGGCACGATCTTTTTCCTTTTCAGATAATCCATGTGCTTTCAGGTGAATAAGGTGGCCCTCGTGGGCTACGAGTGTGACGGCACCTGTGACGACTTGCTCTTTCAGAAATGGTTGAACCGCCTCATGGATTTTTCGATCCAAATCCGATTCGGCTGAAACAGTCAGGACTGCCAAAAAATAAAGAATCATGCTCGACCATTTCCTGTAATTGTTCATGGACGGAATATAGGAGTTGGGTGATGTATGTTTCCAGATCAAAAGACGATGAAGCATTCGATTGCATGAAGCTCTAACGAGAGGCGATGGACGCTTTCGTAAAAGATTTGATTCACATCCCAGATTTCATGAGCATGGGTTGAGCGATGAGCCAAATGCTTACACTTGAGTATATGATCATCAAAATCAAAAGAGGAATCAGTGATAAGATACGTTGTTTTTGCTGAGCGAACAGTTTGAGAGAGATCTTGTCGGCAGTGACCACTCCGTAAAGGTGTCCGACAACAATCATGACCATCTGGATAATCCAGATACTCGAAAGTCCCAACAAGGGGCGGTAGTTTTTTTCAGATGTTCCAAATAAATTCCATCCCCAGCCGAACGGGTCACTCAACAATGGAATCAGCTGTTGGCCTTCCATAAAAAGGTGCATACAGTTGTGAGCCAAATGATAGAACAAGGCAACGGGAATAAGTGAATAAGCATAGGCCTTGAATAATCTCCCTGTTGGGATGCGAGTCTTTCGCGCCAGAAAACGGGAGAAGATAGAACTCAACAAATATGCTCCACCGCAGATTCCCAGCTCGATCAGCATGAGTGCGGTGAATACCACTTCAGGGCCAAAGCCAGTTTGTGCGCGCAGTGCGTGATTCCATGTTGTCCAATGCGGGGTCATGGTCAGTCCATGAAATGTCGTTAGCGACAAAAGAACGATGGCAAGAATGGATTCATCCCACTGGAATCGGATTTTATGGAATAAATCACTAGCCAAGGGACGAATTTGAATAGTCATATTATCGTGTGGGCAGGCACGTATGCATTCAGTGCATGATGTGCAGTGGGTGTTTTCCGATAGTGTTGCAGGGAATAACAGAGTAGGACAACCAGTGTTAGTTTCATTGCCTCGGTAGCAATCTTTGGAAGAGCATTCAACACAGATTTCAGCCGATCGACTTCGTATTTCTACCGGGCTGAAAAGGGAATACACGCCAGTAATGCGCCCGACTAAACAGACGTAGCGACAAAAGGCTCGACGTTCAAAAAGGATAGCTGTCATCACAGCCATTGTGAGCATGATAACCCCCATGAGAGCGGTTGCGGCGGGGGAATGGGTGATATCATGTCCTAATTCATACCAAGTGAGTAAGATGAAAAGAACAATGGCGGGATACATGTTTCGAGCCCACTTGGGCCACTTTCGCTCAAGTCCTAACCTTTTGATGCGTGATCTGATGGACATTGAAGTGATCCATGAAGAGATCGCTTCCCAGGGGCACATGGCGCAAAACAGCGTTCCTGCTCCTGCAGCCAGAAAAATCAGCAAAGCCCACCACCATGTCCACGTCAGCACTGTTGCCACGTTACGATTTGGATTCCCAAACAGTCCGGCAGAAATAATAAGTAGAAAAAAAACAGAAAAAATGAACTGGGCCATTGAAGGGAACCAGGGTTTATGCACCCATGCATTCAAGAATGGAATTTTCAGGAGATCCCATTTCTTGTATTTTGTCATGTCGTTAGCTGGATCTCGCAGCGCAATGATGACATGCGTTAAAATTAAGATGCAGGCTAATGCCACCATTGCTAACCACAGTGGAGCTCCACTCATGACGCGCACCTGTTGATTCACGGCATTGTCTCCAATCCCTATTACTAAATTAGTGATAGAACAAAATGGATCAAGTATAGGGTCCAATGGTGGCATGGTAATCAACTAAGCGGATGGATCGAGTTGTGATTCAGTCGAGACGGGGTTTTTGCTGCGGGCTTCCCTACGCTTTAATTTGCTTGCATCCAACCTATCTTGTCTGATCCGTGCCTTTCTGGCTCCAACTGCGGTGACAGTCATGAGCAAAAGCAAGGATAGCGCGATCCACTTTCCCCAATGAGTTTTCTGTGACGATAATTTAAATGATACCTCACATGAAAGATCGCCTTCATGGTGCAGGATGGCGTTCAATCTGTAACGACCTGTCTCGGGAAGTTCATGATGGACGGAGTAGATGTTTTCAAGATCGGCGGAATCGAACTTGAATCGCTTGACTATCGTTTCCCTGTCCCATATCTCAAGGGTCATGGGTCCCGTGTAGACTTTGTTTTCGAGGAGACTGAAGACCAGTAAGAACAACCTGACATTTTCAGGCGACTCCACCTTCTGTTTGTTGATACCCTGAAAATCGTAGACCACCAATGAGAATTCGTAAGAACCAGCCTGGCCCAGGAATTCCTCTTCTGGAATCTGTGGGTAATTCTCAAAATAATTGTAATGAGGGAGTCCCTTGAAATGATGAGCGCTCAAATTTGATGTGCATGCCAACATCAGGCAATAGCATGCGAATCGCCAAAGCATGAGGTTTGAGTTCATGGGGAATGATAAAAGAGAGTGCAGTAAATGGTTTGAATGCAGATTCATATTTATTCTTTGGGGTGTAGTTGCAGCGTATGCCTCCAACCCAATGACAGGCATTGAGTGGGGCATACAACCATGCATTCGCCACACATTGAACAATCCACTGTTTCATCCAATTTAGGATTCACTTGCATGGGGCACACATCCTGACAATTCGTGCAAGGTTCAAGGCAATCAGAGGCCTTGCGTCTAATGGCAGCAGGTGAGTGGGTGCCAATGAAACCTAGTAAGCGACCTGTAGGGCACACATAACGACAGGTAAATTGTTTGCCAAGGAAAAGGTCTAACATGGCAAAAATCACCAAACTTGCCACGGTAAAGGACAAAGAGCCCATTGCCAATCCGTGGAACACAGTTTGCCCGATTGCAAAATAAGGAAGTATCAAGGACCAAACACCGTGACTGAAAATACTGGCAACAGCCAATCCGCCTGCCAAAACGCCCCATGCCAGGCCTTTTCCTGCGGACCATTCAGGAAAGAGAAACCAACGAAGCAGTAGTTTTCGTATCCTTGAAATGAAGAAAAACATCAGAGATGCCGGGCAAATGTAAGAGCAAAACACCCTACCGAATAGCAATGCCATGCTTAAGGGGGCTAATAATCCTAGTGCAAAGCCAGTCTCCATCGAGTGCCTTCTGACAAGAACGGAAATTGCAGCTATCGGATCAGTGAAAGGAACCCCCATCAGGCGTATGGACCATGTCATTCCCGCATTCTTCTGGGATGCCTGCAATGGTTCTTTATGAAGAGAAAAGAACCTGTCCGCCGTCTCATAATAAAATTTGCTTGTCGACCCTGAACTCATTTCGACCAAGCGCGCATTATTGTAGGCTAGTTTCTGGTTGTTATAATCGGTCAACGCCGCGAGAGCACAAAGGATCATTATCACGACAATGCGTGAAATGATTGAACTAAAAATGAGTCGTTTTCCATGCCCGATTTTTATTTCTTTAAGTTGCATGAAAAAAAAAGAACTGATTCAAGTCGGTGGTTTTTAATATCATTTTTTAGACCGGGCGAAAGGAGAGGGAGGAAGGGGTGGGGGGATGTCGTATGCTTCCTTGTTCTTGTTCCACTCCTCGATGGGTAAAACACGGATAGCTTGTGGCATGTGAACGCATGATTGTTCACAGAGGCCACAGCCAGTGCATTGATTGGGATCGATGATAGGGGTTTCCATCAGTCCCAGGCGCATGGCTTTCCCTGGAAGGGGACAGGCTCGGTAACAGACACCGCATGTGCGTCCGGCATAGGAATAACAAACGTCAAACGAAACTACTGCTACACCCATTTTGACAGATGACATTCCATCTTCATCAGAGCTTGTTTTCTGCAGTGCTCCCGTAGGGCAAACGACCGTGCACGCCATGCATAAAAGACAACCTTTGGAACGTGCGCTGATAACCGGCATTCCGAGGTTTTCCAAACCTTCATCAAGCCCTTGAAGGGAAATGCACTTGTTGGGGCATACATTTGCGCATTGACCGCAACCAATACACGCATCGGCGAACGCATCTGCAGGAAGAGCACCCGGGGGGCGGAGCAAGCGTTTTAATCGTGAACCAAAAGGCAACTTGTTCAATAACGGTAGAAGCATGGGGAGGGTCCCCCCGATCATGAACGACTTCAAAAAGGAGCCACGCGATAATGTTTTCTTGAACAGCCCCATGGCATTTATTCATTCCTTGGACAATCTCCATGTAGGAACCATCGCCACGGGGCTTTGTCTTGGCTTATCAGGCTTCATATTTCCACGGCGAATTCACTTAAAGGAGTTCAATCCTTGCCGCGCATTTCTTGAAATCTGCCTGTCCGCTGACTGGATCAAAAGCGCGGTGCGTTGTGCCGTTAGCCAGCCACTTATTCAGTTTCGGGTCTGCCGAATCGGCGACGGACAGATTCCAGGGGCTGAACAGAAAACCTTTGGGAACCGTGTTTCGAGCGGGTTTGACAACGGAATCCAATCCAACAGATACACGGGCTTCTATACTTCCCCTCCGCGTGGTCACTCGAACCCATTGTCCATCCTTGACTCCTAATTCCTCAGCGTCATCAGGGTGCATTTCAACATACATTTCCGGTACCAACTTTCTAGTTGTGCCGGCTCGAATAGTTTTAGAGGTATGGAAATGTTCGTAAACAACGCCTGTTGCCCACCAAAACGGGTACTTACCCTTGGGTACTTTCTCCACGTTCTGTCCCAGAAATTCAGCATCCGGAAGTTCAGGTGTGAGCCCCATATCACGCGCTTTTACCAGTACATCCAAATGATCAATCATGTAATAATTAGGATCGGTGCCTGCTTTCGATAACTCTTCCGTGACCTCACGATACTGGGAATAATCCTGACGGCAGGTATGGATGTGGAGCTTGCCATCTGAATGACGGAACTCGCCATACGGTTTGTCTGGCCAGTATTCTTCCTGCCCCATGTAACGGCGTTTGGTTCCTCCGGCTTTGGCAATGGCTGCAGTAGGTGCCGGCCACTGGATGCCTCTCAGTTCTCTGATTTGTTCATAAGGAGATTTACCCGTTTCTTTTTCAACCTCTAGGATACCACTCAAATCGGCATCCGTACCTTTACTAGCCCGACAAAAATCTCGGAATACTTCTTCAGGATCATAAAATCCATTTGCCTTTCGTTTGTATGGAAATATTTTCTCCATATCCAATCCAAGACGTTCGCCAATCAGCTTACCTTTATCAATCACCATGTCCATGTCGGGACGACAACCTTTGACAGGATTGCCCGTACCATCACAAACATAAAGCCGCCGCTCCGATTGCACATAAATCCCACCGACCCATTCCCCCCACGTTGCTGCCGGCAAGATCACGTCTGCATAAAGATTGTTAGGTGCATCCTTGTAAATGTCCTGCACAACGGTGAACATTTTTGTTAGCGCAGGTCTGGAGAGATTATAAGCATCGGGTAAATCGATATGTGTGGCATAGATCAAGAACATCGCCTTAAGTTCTCCTTTCAAAGCACGCTCCAT
>ERZ1046740.2160-NODE-2160-length-12920-cov-5.615857_pt1 | contig 12920 bp, 8 predicted proteins | sample MGYA00383093_ERZ1046740 | MGnify/ENA primary metagenome ERZ1046740 (study PRJEB29581, sample SAMEA5548363) | metagenome | biome: marine; feature: coastal; material: water | depth 25 m | study: Short-term variability in the microbial, nano- and picoplankton...
TTTCTTAAAAAGGAGACTCATCAGTTTTCTTTCGTAACCTCCGGTTGCTTCACAAACAACCAGCGGAGAGTCCAGAACGTTTATCTTCTTGAGCAGCTTGCTCAGTCCGGAATCGGTATAAGGGAACGATCCTTTGAAAGAATCGGAAGCAACGGCCAAACTGTCTTTGGCGATATCTATTGCGATGTAGTTTTTTGAGGTCATGGCTTATATCTGTCTTGTAGAGATGAGCTCACCGCCTTTAGGCTGAGGCTCTGTCAACTGTTTGATATTAAGCCAGGAGGCTTCAGGGGATCGCTGCTCCGTGTTGAACTCATCATAAGGTCGTTCGAGGCACAGATTGATCTCACCTGAAGCCGTCTCGGGGCGGCTGCCACCGCCTCGGGACGCCCTGGCACCTTCGACATTGAACCATGACGAAGGCTTTTTCGAGCCCTTGCTCCGACGAGTTTTATAGACCCATTCTCGCAAGGGCTCAAAAAGCTGATTTAACATCGTGGCGTATCCTACAAGAGCACAGATCTTACATAGCTAATTGAGCTATATGCTGTTCTTTGAAGCACGTCAGATTGGCTCTGTGCTTATTATGCCCTTGGGTGCTCAGTGTCCTCTAGTGACCGAAGGGAACGGGTGGTTAAAAATTACTGGGCTATCTCCGGACTTCGGCCCTTCGACCCACTCAGGATTCAGAAACGAGATCAGTCGTGCCGCGGGACTCCGCCATGTGTGGGACAGGCCTGCAAATCGTAACCGGTCCATCCAACCACCTCCCCGACTACGTCGGGACTCCTTCTGATCCAAGGAGGAGAGCCTGAAAAAAACGCCACACACAACTCCCCTCCTAAATTAGGAGGGGTGACCGGGCGCTCCTGAGCGAAGTCGAAGGGCTTGCCCGGTCGGGGTGGTTTCATCCAGATCAAACTTTATAGAAATTGGTATTAGACCAGGGCTCGACCGGAATGACTGACCTTGACAGGCGGCAATGACGGCATTGCCCTCCACATCATGACTGCTCACAGCACACAGATAGCAAAATTTCAGCCTAAATCGGCATTTCGCCTATTGTGCAAATATGCACAACTGCATTGAATCACTCTGTAATACACTTCATGACCATCATACGCTCAGTCGGAATCATCATTTTTCTCGGAATCGCCCTCCAGCAAGTATGCGGAAGCGTTGATTACGAGGACTGGGATCTGTCCGCACTGGAAACACGTTTGAGCGACTTGGATGCCGAACTCGAACGACTGCCGGCGCTCGCCATGCGCAGCGATTCCGGCTCGATTGGTTACCGCTCGGATTCGCCGGTCATAACCGATCCGCATAGAACCGAATGGGTTCAGGTGAATCTAAAGCAGGCGCAAACAATCGATGAAATCATCCTAGTGCCGATCATTCGGCGAGATACGCAAAAAGGGTTCCAAGCCGATGGCTTTCCGCGCGCGTTCCATGTCCTCGCAGGCACCAGCGACGACACGGAAGGCCACATCGTCGCAACTTACTCCGCAGCCGATCAACTACTGCCCCGCACGGCACCGCTGGTGATTCCCTGCCCGAACCTACGCGCCTCCTGGGTGCGCATCGTCGCGACCGAGCTCAGCGCACGAGGCTGGGATCATTTCTATGTCCTTCAACTCTCTGAAATCATGCTCGTCAAAGACGGGCGCAATCTAGCGTTCCGACAACACATCACCGCTTCGTCCACCTCGCCCGGACCTGCTGCCAAATACAGCGCCCATAAGCAGGAATACATTGTGGATGGATTCGTCCCCTACATCATGGACGACTACAAAGGCGAGCAAAGCACCGCCTTCTTCTGCGATTTCCCCGTCGAGAGCACTCCAACGCTCACACTTGACCTGGAGACCCCCACCCGGCTGAGCCAAATCAACCTCCACGGCATGGAAGTCAGTGACAGTGTGCCGCAGGGACATAAGGATCACTTTGGAATGCTCAAACACTTGCGCATTGAAGCGGCCAACCAAGTTGATTTCTCCGATGCAACTGTGCTGGTCGACGACGAATCAGACAGTATTTACAAAAGTGGCCCCATCCTACAGTTTCAGTTTCCGGAAGCACACTATCGCTATCTGAGATTCAAGGTGCTCAAGCCCGACATTACCCAATCGGTGACCAACACCCCGAGAGGTATCCTTGGCATAGCCGAAATCGAAGTATACTCTGGAAATACCAATGTGGCACTGGGCAAAGCAGTTGGCATTGACGGTGAAGGCATCAGCCATCCCCAGCACAAAAATAAAAACGAACCCCGGAACTTGGAAGCAATCACAGATGGTCGTAACTTCTATGGCGACATCCTGCCATTCGACGTGTGGATGCGGCAACTTGCCAAACGTCACGATTTAGAGACCGAACGCCCGCAACTCGTGAAGGCGATCACTCAAGCCTATGCGCGTCAGAGAGCCAACCTCAGGCTGATGGGCTACCTCGCCGCAGCACTGGCAGTCGGCATCCTGATTGTCTATCTGGCCGGACGCATCCGTGCGATGCGTCAAATCACCCATATCCGCAAGCGCTTCGCCGCCGATCTGCATGACGAGCTCGGCGCGAATCTGCATGCGATCGGCCTACTCAGTGACCTCGCTCACGATGCGGTCGATGAAAAAGAGAAACTGCAACGTATCGTCAGCGAAGTGCGAGCCGTGACCGAACGCACCAGCAATGCGGTTCGCTATTGTGCGAATTCGCAAGAGGCACGCGACCCGATGGGAACCCTCAAGCAAGACATGCATCGCATCGCCAAGCGTATGATGCACGACATGGACTATCAAATAGAAGTCGAGGGAGAGACTTTCCTGCAGAAACTCAAACTCCGCACACGCAACGACCTGTTCCTGTTCTACAAAGAATGCCTCGCCAATATCAGCCGCCATTCCGGCGCGACCGCATTCAGTGTGCATATTGTCGCGGATGCGCGACGAACTCGGCTAACCATCCAAGACAATGGTCAAGGCTACACCGCCACGCCGGACGCAGACGCGCCGCCTTCATTAAAACGCCGCGCACAACTCATACATGCAAAGTTAGAGCTGACCCAACCTGAAAATGGCGGCACGCGCATCACCCTAACACTGAACCACCGAAATTTCCCATACATAACCCGATAACCCAATGCCCTCTCCCACCAAAGTCATTCTCGTCGAAGACAATCCCGAGTATCGCAACGTCCTAAAGATGGCCTTTGAGTTCGATGCCACCATCGAGTTAATTGGCATCTACGGCTCCGCAGAACAGGCATTGCGGGCATTGGAGCCCAAATCAAAGAAGGGGCTGAACCCCGACATTCTGCTACTCGACCTCAACCTTCCGGAGATGTCAGGGCTCGATGCGATGCAGTGGTTTCGCGATTACTTGCCCAAGACGCCCATTATCGTCATCACCCAATCCGAGGCGGAAAGCGATGTCTTAACCGCCATTCAACATGGTGCGAAAGGTTACCTTTTGAAATCAGCGACGGTGAACCAAATTAAAGATGGCATCCATACCGTCGTCGATGGTGGTTCGCTACTCGATAGCAAGGTCGCTCAATATATCATGGATCAGGTTCAAAAAGCATCTGCCAAAGGCGACTCTCAGGCAAATCTATCGAGTCGCGAGATTGAGGTTCTTGGGCTACTCGCCGAAGGTTTGGTAAAGAAAGAAATCGCCGAGAAGCTGGGCATTAGCTTCTTCACGGTCTCAACCCACATCCGCCACGTCTACGACAAGCTCAACGTGATCAATGCACCAGCAGCAGTTTCGGCCGCCTATCAGACAGGTCTGTTACCGATCAAAAAGAAGTAGCGCATCCCCCACAGGTAGGGACGGCGACTGTCCCAGTCGCCGCGATACGGAAGGACGCCAACCGATTCTCTAAAACCGACGCACAGCGTTTGAGACAAACGCCCTCCCGGTTTACGATCTCCCTGTGCTACAAAATCAACAATTGGCTGCGGGTCTTTCAGCGAATGCGGGTGGTGCCCGATGCACGGCCGCCATGATCCCCGTCAGGACATCAGCATCACCAGCGTGGCTTACCACGTGCAACACATCTACGAAAAACTCGAAGTCCCCAATGCGCCGGCCGCCGTCGACCGCGCCCACCGGCTCGGCCTGTTTCTCTCGGAATAGCCGAGCCTGGGGGATGTATTATCATCACCTGAAGAGAAAGTTGCCTTGGATCCTGGAAATACAGCATACAAGGTTTACAAATCGATGTTAGCACTCAACATTCGCACCACTATTTTAAACAACATCCGATTGCACCACATGTCCAAAGCACACAGTCCACTTAAATTCACAGCTTTCTTGGTAGCCCTGCTCTCAATCGCACTCAGCCCGCACGCCCAAGCCAAAGAGGCCGACTTCATGCACAGCACAGTGAAACAAGCCACCACCATCGAGACCCTTCCCGCGATTCAAAACTGGAAACAGGCAGCCAACGGCGTCTGGATCAGCGCCATCGGCGACATGTCCAAGGAGCTGCGCTATACCGATCTGGCGGCAGAACCACCACGTATTGACCGCTTGAATACATTGGGCGATCCGGAGTTCCCATTTGAGGCCGATGCGATTCGTTACTCCATCAACCCCGATGGACGTATCATGGTGCGCATCCCCTGTGGCCCGGATGAAAAACTCTACGGCTACGGGCTACAGCTCGACAAAGTCAATCAGACCAGCCGCGTGCTGGAACTCAACATGGATCACTGGGGACTCGGCGGTGGCCGCACCCATGCGCCGGTGCCATTCTATGTTTCATCCAAAGGTTACGGCGTGTTCTTCAACACCGCGCGCTTCCTCAAAGTTTACAACCAGATCAGCAACCGCAAAGATGCCACCCAGCGCCCACCCGAAGTCGACCGCAATCCACCGCAGGACGAGATCGCCAGCCAACCCGGCCCCTGGCAGGCCAACCCGATGGGCGACTCCGTAGAGGCGGCGGTTCGCGGCAGCGGTCTCGAAATCGTCCTCTTTGCCGGCGACTCGATGCTGGAAGTCGTGCAGCGCTACAACCTCTACTCTGGCGGCGGCGCATTGCCACCACTGTGGGGACTCGGTTTCTGGCACCGCGTGCATGCACACCACGATGCGCAACAGGTGGAAGCCGAAGTCGCCGAATATACCGAGCATCAATTTCCCCTCGACGTGATCGGCCTCGAACCGGGCTGGATGACCAAGTCCTACCCCTGCACCTTTGAATGGCAGACCAAGCGTTTCCCCGACCCACAGGCCTTTACGCAGGGCTTACTCGATCAAGGCATTCGCCTCAACCTCTGGGAAAACCCTTATATCTCCGAGAATGCAAAACTCTACGAGGACATGTATCCACTATCTGGGTCGCACACTGTTTGGCTCGGCATCGTACCCGACTACACGCTGCCACAAGCGCGCAAGCTGCTGACCGACCAGCACAACCAAGATCATCTCAGCATTGGCATCAGCGGCTATAAGATGGACGAAGTCGACGGTTATGACCGCTGGCTATGGCCCGACCACGCAACCTTCCCTTCCGGCAACTCAGCGGAGGCACTACGTCAGACTTACGGACTCCTCCTCCAAAAGACGCTCTACCATGATCTCTTCAAGAAGCAGAACCAGCGCACTTACAGCCTCGTGCGTGCTAGTAACGGCGCTGCGTCTGGCTATCCCTTCGTCATTTACTCGGATTCATACGACCACGAGCAATACATTACCGGACTCTCGACAGCCAGCCTCTGCGGCATTCTTTGGACGCCTGAAATTCGCAGCGCAAAAAGCGCCCGCGAATGGCTCAACCGCATGCAGACCGTCTGCTTCTCGCCAATGGCTAATCTCAACGCCTGGGCCTCTGGCGTAAAACCGTGGGACTTCCCTGAAGTGACCGACGCCGTGCGCGACGTGATTGAGCTACGCATGCGCCTGCTGCCCTACTTCTACTCCGCCTTTGCCGCGTATAATCGCGACGGCATTCCACCTGTGCGTGCCATGATCCTCGAAGGTGATTTTGAAGACGCCGATGCCACTGTAATCGAAGGCGAACTCGACAGCGAAACCAACCCGTATGCCACAGGCGAGATTATCGAGAAGAACGATCAATTCATGTTCGGCCCGAGCATCATGGTTGCCCCCTTCTATCAAGAACAAGCCACCGAGCGCAGCGTACAACTTCCGGCGGGCAATTGGTATGACTTCTATACCGGCGAACTGGTAGGCAACAACACCAGCATCACAGTCACCGCAGCGGGGCTGAAGGATCGCACTCCTCTGTTCGTCAAAGAAGGTGCCGTCATTCCGATGTTCACCAAAGCGCCGCTCAATAGTAAAGCAGCCCAAGGCCAAGACATCACCGTGCGCCACTACGGCAACACCGGCGGCAGCTTCGAGCTCTACGAAGATGATGCCACGACCTTCGACTACCAGCGCGGCGAATCCCGCATCCGCACGATCAGCGTCGATGTCGACGGCAAGTCCAAGGTTAAAACCGCAGGCAACGGCCCCACTCTGTTTGGCGAAATTACCAAGGTGCTACAAATGACGAAGTAATCAGCTCAATGGGCGTAAAGCCCCCAGACACAGCACCGGCTATGCAAACTTGCGGCTGATTCATTGTCATGATCTCAGATGGAGCAAATCAGAGACATTTCCGAGCAGACCGTGACTAATGGAGTGAACGTTCAACATGAAACTTTAAGCGAAAGAGATAATTGATAATGACACTCCCAAAGCAACCTAAGGAGGTTGCCACAAGTGTTTAGCTATTTATTTCTCTCCCTATTCTTGTTTTGCCAACTGTAAGCCAATCTTGGTCGGTATAATTTTTTATTTGGTCGGCGTCTTTTCCGAAGCGCCTCCACCACAGAGATATTCCACGCGGTGTTTGACCAGACCCTTCAGTTTGGACCAGTCGGATTGCCGAACAATAGTGGGATCCACGTCCATCCCGGCATTGTCTCGTAGCAAGACCACGGTGTTGAGAATCAGGTTGGCTTCAATCGGGTCCTTACATTCGTCGAGCACCTTGAGGAGGATCGGAAGCGGATCAGCGGCACCGGTCAGACCGAGAAATTCAGCCGCCCGCGTCCGCACCAGCCGATTCGGATCCGACGCTGCCAGCTGTCTGGCTTTCTCGCTGAAGTCACCAGCCTGCTCGCCAAATGCGCTACAGGTAATCAAGCCCCAGTAGCGCTCCATTGGATCCTTGGCGTTCAAGGCATGGTCAATCCGAGACCTCGCTTCAGGGAAAGGGCTCAATTGTAAATCGGCAATCGCAGCCAACCGGGAAATCCTAACGCGATTCTCTTCAAGCATTCCGACCACATCGCCCTTACACGGCGTCAGCGCTGTCTCGGCAAGGAAACTAACATCCGGTAGGGATCGAATTCGTGACTGCAGCTCGCGGCGCATCTCAATGAGAACCTGTGCGAACATCGGATCGTCGGCGAGGTTGTTAATTTCGTGCGGATCTTTCTCGATGTCGAACAGCTGCTCCGGCGGCCGCGTCTGGTAAAAGGCGGCCTGCGCTTCGTTGAGTTTTCCGGCCTGAGCCAGATCGCGCCACTCGCGGAACGCGGGTTGCTTATAACGGTAAAAATTGTGCAAGCCGTCAAAATTGAATGGCTGGTAATTACGCCAGTAGGTGTAACGCCCCTTTCGCAGAAAACGTACCTGATCGTATTTTTCATCGAATCGATCCGCATACCCGAAGGTCGTGTCCCGTTGATTCAGTTCGTCGAGAGTCACCCCCTTTCCGAGAAACGGTTCCCCATCGATTTGTTCGGGTATTTCAACTCCCGCCAGATTCAAGACCGTCGCCGAGAGGTCGACGAACTCCACAAATCCATCGATGCGCGTCCCCCGTTCAGCAGGAACCAGATGCTGCCAGTTCTTCGGCACGTAGACCACCATCGCAACCTGAAGACCATCGTTGTGCGCATAGCCCTTCCCGCCCGGCAATGCCCCTCCATGGTCGCCGTAGTGAAAAATAAACGTGTCGTCCAGTTCCCCGTCTTTTTCCAGATCATCTATCAGTTGCCCCATCCGTGCATCCACCTGATTGTTTAGGTGCAGGTACTGTGCGTATTTTTTACGCATCAAGGGGGTGTCAGGATGATAGGGAAACAGCTCCACGTCGGCCGGATCAATAATTGTCCGGGTGCCGACTGGCAGATCGTTGAAGATCTGACCTTCGTGTGTCATGGTATAATTTTGTACGTGGAAAAACGGCTGTCCTTGTTTTCGTTTCCGGTAAGAGGCCTTTCTTGAGCTTTCATCCCATACGCCTATGATCGCGCTTTTCTCATAGTTGTAATCCTGTTTATGGTTATTGGTCGTATAGTAGCCTGCATCCCGCAAATAGGCGGGGAACAGCTTCAGCCCATCGGGCATCTTCACCTTCTCCTGAGCACGATGAAAATGGGCGCCAGTGCGCGGGCCGTACACACCCGAGATAATAGTGCTCCGGGCAGCGGAACAAACGGGCGCATTCGCATAGGCGTGATTGAACACCAAGCCCTCCTTGGCCAAACGCTCCACGTTGGGCATCGGCGCGCCGTGTTCCGGATTGTACAAACGATACCAACAGGCGGAGTTATCTTCCGTCGTCAACCACACAATATTGGGGCGATCTGCTGCTTGAATGACTCCAGCCAACAGAGTGAAAACGGCAACTAAAGCATGTGTGACGGTAGACATTTCTCTCTCCTTCTTCTCTGTTTGATCCAAACAGCACGATGCATTTATTCGGAAATACAGGCGTTTACTGCACAGGTTGAGCCGGGAAGGAAAATACCGGCCAGCCGTTTTTGTCGCTCAGATTAGGAATCGCGATATCGGCCCAGCCCATGCGCACCGAGACCGGCGCCGAAACTGTAGCGGCACTGACCTTCACGGTATTGCCTTCGATCACAGCTTGCGCCGGAACAAACACCTTGCCGTCGGCGGACAACTCAAACCACGACGGCGCTTTGCCGTCGGCGGTGCTCAGCCCCTGGTCAACATCTTTGAATGCGACAACCACATTTGATCCGTCGCGTTTTGCAGCGGCGAAACGCGGTCCGGTGGCCACCACATCTTTGCCATACTCATTTTTTAGTGCCTGCGCGGCGAGACGCTCAGCAACCGGGCGCTTGTTGACCGGGTGGATGTTTTTGATATTAATATTCGTGTCGTGGATGGCGACGATGCCCATGCCGGGGATCTCGTCCGCACCCCGATACTGCGCCTTCCAAATGGTGTCACACAGTTTACTGTCAGTTGGATTTTTCCCACGGTTGTAATCAAAGGGGGCGATCTGCACCTGATAAAAAGGGAGGTCTTTCACATTAAAGACCTGCGACCATCCGGCTGACAATGCCTGCAATTTTTTGAAATAATCATTCGCCCCACGGTTGGATTCGCCCTGATACCAAATCGCTCCTTTGATCGCATACGGAGTGAGTGGCGCCACCATCGCGTTGTAGATGCCGTTCTCGGCCCAGCCGTAAACACGCTCCTCAAGAAAAGGAATGGTAATCCCCTTCTCGGCCGACTCTGCTGCAGCGTTCAATGACGCAGCCACAGCTCTCAAACGAGACGCGATCACTTTAGGATCCGCGTTGATTGCATGTTTCCTATAGTTCAGACCGAGCGCTTTATAGCCTTCGTCTGGAATGAAGGGTTCGATGCGTTGACCACCCCAGTTAGCATCGAGAAAGGCCACCGGTACCCCCAGTTTTTGTTGAAGCTCCAGTGCAAAGAAAAAACCGACGGCCGAGACACTATTCAGCGAGCCGCCCACCATCTGCGTGCATGTTTTCCAACTCCCGCTGGTATCATCGAGCGGAATGCCCGAGGTGATGTGCTGGTCCACATGAAATGCCCGGATCAAGCGATTGTCCTTCTGCGCCACGGCATAGGCTTTCTCGTCGTTAGCAATCGCATGGAAGGTCCATTCCATATTGGACTGCCCGGAAGCCAACCACACTTCGCCGACCAGCACGTCCTCCAGTTGAATCTCGTTATTGCCGCGGACCGTCATCACCCGCGACTCTGCTGAAGCGGTCAACGGATCGAGCTTCACCATCCATTTGCCAGTCGCGTCTGGCGTCGCGCTCTTACTTTGACCGGCGAACTCAACGGTCACCGTCTCACCTTGATCGGCCCAGCCCCAAACGGGGGCAACCACCCCGCGCTGAAGCACCATGTGACTGGCGATAACTTTAGGCAACACGACATCCGCCGAGACGGCAGACACCGCTCCTAACAGAAGGGCAATTGTAGATATCTTTTTCATATGATGACTCGTTATTCCGTTTCTTCGACCAGCGTGAAGTCAATGGTCGTGAACTTGTTCGTCCGCCCGATAATGATATTCAGCATCCCGTCCGCCACCAATGCGGGGGCGGTTTGCTGCACCACGACGTCGACATCACTGCCATCTTCGCGACTGATATCCTTGGTGACAATACGGGCAGTGAACTTCGCGCCATCCGGGAAACCTTCGCCGCGGAAGTCGATGGAAGAACCGTCATTGTTATACTGGGCACCATCCTGAATGCGTGCCGGAATCCCGACCTTCGTCCACAGCTTGCCGCTGGCTCCCGAGGAATAAATAAGCGCGCGGAAACTTTCCTTGGTCCGATTGTAGGATGCCAGCCGATAGCGCTCCATGCCGGTGAACCCCAAGCCCCACACGGAAATATCATTAGTAACCTCCCCCGCCATCGCGTGGCGGATCACTTCGTCGGAACCGCCCGAGATCTGAGCAAACCACTTCCAGATATAGTAATGCAAGTGATTCGGATCCGAAGGATTGATGTAGTCCTTAATCGTGTAGATGTATTCCGCACCCTCGCCGCTGATCGCGTCCTCGACCTTGAAGTTATCGTCGTTCCCCTGCAGCATGACTTTGCGGGTAACGATGTCCGCCCCGCCGTCACTGGCAGGGATCACAAGATCCGGCTTCAGTGCTTTCACCCGGCCGTTGTAATCGCGGCGCTTGGTGAGGCCCATGGCCCAGCCGCTGGCGTTGTCCGACCAAGGCAGGTTGGCCGTGTTCAGCCCGCGCTCCAAGCATCTGCCCAGGATCATCAGGGTCTTGTCATAGGCATCCTGCTCATTCTTCAGGCCATCGCCATTAAAATCCATGGCATTGCCAGCACCGTCCCAGACCACCCAGGACTCCGCAGCCATCACTTTTTTATCCTGTCGCCCAGCCGCATCCAGCTTGGCACGCGCCACATCATAATTAGCCCATACGGACGGAATGTAGCTGCCATCCGCATTGCCGGTGCCATCGAAATGGTCCGAGACATTGAGGTTCAAGGCATCGACGAGGCCCATCAGCTCATCCGAAAACGCCAGACGCTCATAGAATTCATGGATGGCTGCAGCCCCCGAATTGATCAAGCCGGGCAGCGTCTCGCAGGCATCACACGGGGAACAGCCGGCCGTCGAAATTACCACCGGCTCTGCGGGTTCCTCAGCGTACACCTCACGAATGGCACGGGCGCCCTTGATGAAGAACTCTTCAAGCAGGACATCGAAATCCCCATCGTCGAGGAATTTACGCAAGTTGGCCTCGTGCGCCAACTGATAGGCATGCACCCGCCCCTTGAAATGCGTCGCCATGCGGCGGACAAACGCCGCCCGATAGTCCTCTTTCGGACGCACACCGCCGGCCTTGCCACTGACGGATGCCCAGGCCGGGCAGTGCCAAAAGACGAGTTCCACCTTCAAGCCCTCGGCCACACAGGCATCCACCGCCTGTTCAATGGTTTTCAGGTATCCAGACATATTGTTTTCATAGTCTGTATGCGCTTCGGTAGGCTCGGACGCAGACCAGGCGACCCAAAACTGCGCATAGCTGCTATCCTCGGCAATCACCGGACGGGTCGCATCGTAGGCATTGTTGCCTGGGCGACCGGAAAACGGCTGCCAACGAACGCCGACCTGCATGTGATCCGTGGTCCACTCGTAATCGGAGGAAACATCCGCCTCAGAGGGGATCCGCAGCGACTGTGATGTTTGCGTATTGGCCGCATATCCCGTCAACAGGACACCGACGAATAAACTCAAGTAGAAATGCACACGCTTTGATTGCTTCATAATTAGTGTGTTATCAATATCACTGCGACACACGTCAAGCCCCTGATAGGGAATACAGTTTCTTCAAGGATTTCGGACGCATCACTATAAAGATTCGGCCCCCTCATTTTAAAGCATGGGTGTCCTTTAATTTGCTTTAATTTGCATGTGGCCGGCATAGCGATGGTCACTTATGTACGCCTCTTTTTCGGCTTCATTATATTGCTCATTTTTGACTGTAGCACTAAAGTTCAAAGTTCCGCAAACGCGCGGGTTAACTCGGTTCGTAGCGTCCCTCCCGGATTTGCCGACAAAGTTCACGCGGCGTTCGATCCACCATACGCCGGATGAAACGTGTGAACACCGACTGCGAATTGAAGCCACTCAACTCCGCCACGTCAGAGAGGCTGCGGGTGGGATCCCGCATCAGGGAAATTGCAGTATGCAACTGGTAGTTGCTACGATAGTCGCGCAGCGAGAGGCCCATCTGTTGCTCAAAGCGATTACGTAAATGACGCTCGGAAAAACCGGCCCGCTGCGCGACTTGCTCGAAGGTCCAGCCCTCTCGAACCGAACGAATGATCAAGGCCTCGATCCCGGCGATCCACTCATTCTTCGAGTCCAGTCGCGCGTCATCCCCACCAGGCACTCGCGCTGCCAGGGTCGATTGTAAGCGTGTCAGCATACGATCCAGCGCCGGCATCAACTCCGCGTGATTCGCTGTCCCGCCACGCGCCCAGAGTGTTACAATCTCCCCCCATAATCGATGCGCCGCTCGATCAGGCTGCAAACGTTGATAGCTCAAATCTGCCAGAATGGATTCACCCTGCGCCAGATCAAACGTGATAAACAGCCAACGCAGTTGCTCCGAT
>ERZ1046740.2163-NODE-2163-length-12916-cov-4.434570_pt1 | contig 12916 bp, 4 predicted proteins | sample MGYA00383093_ERZ1046740 | MGnify/ENA primary metagenome ERZ1046740 (study PRJEB29581, sample SAMEA5548363) | metagenome | biome: marine; feature: coastal; material: water | depth 25 m | study: Short-term variability in the microbial, nano- and picoplankton...
AATAACTTTGAGTACTCTATCTTTTGTAAGTGTTAATTTATCTTTTCGGGGCAAATAATATGCAACATTTGCAGACATTTGAACTTTTGCATCTGGCATATCATCCTGTTTTTGTATCGTTCCGGCACCAGTTGCACCATTCGCAAATCCTTTGGATGGACGAAAATCTACACAATCTCGTAATTCTTTTCGTATTCCAGTTGTTGGACTCGTAAATGCAGGAATATCTGTATAATCTACATTAGTATACGAATCAACTGAAAAATAAGAATTTGCAACCGAATGTGAAAAATAATCAAAAGTAATCAAACAATTATTCGCAGGAGGTGTTTGTCCAGCCTTCAATGTGATTGATGCGTGATCATATAAATTATCTTTTTGACCATCGGCAAAAGAATATCGTGAAGTAATATTGTTATCATGTGCGGTATTTCCAATCGCAGCAGAAACAATAGCAAATAAAGTGGAATCTGTTCCAGAAGTTGTCGCAGCTTCAATTACATTTGTAACTCGTATAACATCTGCTACACCAAGTGATTGTGTTCCAGTAACAGGAGTAACAGCAAGATGGCCAGAAGTTAATCGGTCATTTTTTTGTGTTGCAGTTCCGGCAGAATTAAGTACTATTGCAGGAGTATTGATATTACCATGTGCGGAAATCGCAACAGCATTTACTCTTGTTTTTGTTTTTGGAACCTTTCCTGTATGGTCACAAGTTGCATATACTTTTCCTGTAAAAGACCCAGCAGAAAAAGTTAAACCATCTCGTTTTGGAGTAATTTTTACTGAAGTGCTAGAAACTACTGTTACATCACAATCAACTATTTCTCCTGCGGTAATTTGAGGATCAAGTGTTCCACCACTTGTTGCTACAAGAACAGAATTGTTTGATGCAACTAAAATATAGTTCGCTTGGGGCGAAACCAAACTTCCAGTACCCAATCCTTCTGTTTCAAACGTTGTTCCTGTTGGTGCAGTAATTGTGTCAAAAGTAGAAGAAGAAAGATCGTCAAAGTCTACAGCATGTGTTGATTTTCTTTGATATGTTATTCCCTGTGCAGTAAAAGTTGTTCCACTCTGAGATCCTATTCCTTTTATATTATCAAATCCTAACTTAAATACCAACGAATTCGTATCTGTATCAAAAAGTTTTGTATTACTGGTCAAAGTACCAGTATCAACCTTACTTGTAACATCAATATCCATAGACGGACTATTTGCATGCCCAAAAGTCGAATTTGAAAGTGCAATCGATTCCATTTCTCTTATGGAATAATTAATTGTCACCGTATTTGAAGTATCTGCACTCGTTCCAAATGCAAGATTTATTGTTGCAACTGAGGCTTCAGTTTTTATTTTACCATTTTCATTTGCTGCAGTTCCATCAGTTCCGTCTAAAAGAAGTACAGAACCAGAACCAAAAGTTTGTTCTAGTCCTATAGTGTCTTGTCCATAATCCGTAATTTCTCTTGTTTCAGATCCTAGTGTTATCTTTGCACCAACATATGCATCAACTTTAGATGAGGCCTTTAACGTTTCTAATCCTATAGTTGTTGAACCAGAAGTATAACCCCCAGCCACATTACAAGTTAATGTAGAAAGTTGAGTATCAAAAATATATGCATCAAGAACAGCGGTATTACTTGTGGATGTATTTGTAAATGCACCAGAACTATAATCAAGTTGGCGAATTCGTGTTGTTCCCATCTTTGTAGAATTGTAAGTATGTGTATTTGTACTTACAATATTCGCTAAAGGAACACAGTGTACATCATATGTAACAGAAAGAAGTTCTGGATCAAAAGGATTTCCTGTAAGTGTTTCTAATGCATTTCCTGCGGTAAAATTTGTAACCTTAACACTATTACCAAAATTTGGATTGATTGGAAAAGAAGTTTCCGTTAAGACATCCCGGCCTTTTTTAACATCAACATAGTTTGTTCCGATACTTTCGTATTCGTAACCTTTTACATATGCTTTACCAGCATCTAATGCAGCAGAGACACGATTTCTATTGTAGATCGTTTGTGCAGACCCATCTCCCAATGCAGTATCAACAACCATTGATGTTGAATTGGTAATTGAAGATACGGCTGCATAAGTAGTCGTTGCAGAAGATAAGTAAATTGAATCTCCGACTGTAAATTCATTTTCAAAATCTGTCAGTACACCAGTAATTGTTGTATCAGTAGATGCGGCCGTTGTTCCTGTTGCTCCTTGATGATCGATTATTTCAACTGGAAAAGGTTTGATCGTATAATCTCCCGATTCATCATAAGTTCGTCTTGCAAGTGTCTTTTCAATTTCACCATAAACTGGATATTTTACATGTTTTGTTGGAGTTCCACTTGAAACTCTCATCAATTCTATGAAATTTGAATCTGCATTAGCGGCAACTGGATCTGTTGAATCAGTTGATTTTTTTGCAAGTGTCAGTGTAATTTTAAATCGTGTTGCTCCCGGCGCATTTGCGTTTGTTGTTCCGGCAGATGGATCAAGAAGAGATGTGTCATCTGTACTATCTACAGTAGATTCGGTTGTTGTCAATCCGATTCTGTATGTTGGTGTGTTACTATACTTTTCAAGAACTAGAGTTTGTGCAAGACAAAGAACAAAAAACCCATTGACAAAATACACACCACGATTGATACTAACAATAGATGCACCACCTGTATGTGAAACTGCCGCAATAGTTGCAGAAGTGGCGGTTGATCCTTCCAAATAAATTGTATCACCAGCGGTAAAAGATGTACCTGAAATGAATTTGATAATAAGAGTTGGTGCATCCGAACCAACCAAATCTATCGCAGCGAGCACTTGGGCTCGAGTAGTTCCTGCACCAACAGTAACGCTGGTATCCGAAATTACTCCATCTGCAAAAGTAGTTGCAGTATCAGTAGTAGTCAACTTTAGATAAGTAACTTCTGTGTCTAGAGTTACTTCACCCCCAAGAACTTTACTACCATCCTTGAAAATGTGATCACCTAAACGAGATGACTGTTTCTGTAAAATTGTTTGTAATTGAGTAAGTTCTCTTCCTTGAACTGCATAGCCTGGACGGAATAGAACTCGTAAAAATGCCTTATCCTCATCGTAATCATCATAATAAGGAGATACATTAAAATTAGTTGTTACATTTGCCATTTATAATACTACTCTTTAGAATTCGATAATGAGTTTGATATCTTCTGTTTGGTCAGATGCACGAGCAACTGGAGCACGATTTTCAACATAGATAATATTTCCAGAACCAATCTGCATTGAACCATTTGCAACATTTGTTAATACAGCAGAACCACCAGTATAAGTGAAAGTTGCCGTAGCGTTGGTTACTCCTGTAAAACTACTCGCAACATTGGTAGTAGTACATTGCCATGATCCCGGCTTGCCATCATATCCTGCACTTGCGTTTGCACCATTTGTAATATTAACAACTCTAATAGTACTTGCAGATGCATTCACATCAACAACATATGCTGTTGCACCATTTGCACCAACTGTTCCTTGAGTTAATGTAATATCACCAGCAATTGCCGCCGTATTTGAAATATAAGTAAACGTTTTTGACTGCGTTGCTGTATCCGATGTATAACGTGTATATGCACCATCTGTATTAGGATCTGCCAACAATCCAATTTTACGAAAATCATTGGTTGTGGTAAATGCACCAGATTCATCCTGTGTAAGTTTTGTATTGACCATAACAAAATATCCACCCAATTCTGCTACAGGATCATATCCATGTCCTCCCTTTGGCGGAAGAATTGGAGTAATATCTGCATCTGCTCCTGCTCCAGTTCCTTGTTGTTCAACTATAAGAGTGGCTGTTGTATAACTATTACCAGTACTCACTACTGTAACACCTCCGACTGCATCCGTATTGTCAGCATTTGCAGTCAAAACAATTTCTGCGCCGTGTCCATCTCCATTTACTCTTGCAAATGGTGCCACGTTTGCGGTTATTGTTCCAGACAATTGCGGTACAGTAGAATCTAACGTAAGAGTCTGATTTGGTGCAGAATACGCACTTGCAGTTACTTTTCTTACATAAGTAGTACCACTAAATGTAAAATATATCGATGAATTGTTATACTTATCATTAGATGTGAGCGTAGGACTTGCCATAGTTAATGTTACACTTTCAGAAGTGTTTGTAACCACCCTATTATTTTCAAAAGTATATCCATCTCCATCATCATCAATCACAAAAATATCCAACGCACCATCAACTGCAGCCAATTCAATTGCTGCCTGATCAGATCCATCATTTTTAGCACCAGTTCCCGATGTCATTCCACCCGATGTTGCAGTATTTCCATATGCATTAGCATCACGAAGCTGTTTAACTGGAATATAACTTGTTGTTACAAATTTCAGAGCTTCTGATGCAGTAATCGTATACATATACTTCCAAACATACCCATCTGCAAGTGCCGCAGGAGCTCCTGCGGTTGTAGTTGTCGCAGTTGGTTCTACTGTTGATACTTGTGGATAATTTACTCCACTTATTTCAACTTCGGAATTATAAAGACACTTGTAAACACCATAATTAGAATTCATTACGTACATTGGATACAAAGTTGCAGTAGTAGTACCAGTACCAGCAGTATTCGCTAACGTTTGACTTGTTCGTGTGGAAATCAAATTACTAAAAGTTTCAGTATCTTTGTACATCGAATAATGTTGACCAGTAGTCCAATTATGTCGTGTAATCACATGACTAACATCTGATGCTGCAACTTTTTTCGCAGCGATCATATCTTTCCAATGAGAATATGCAGTGTTTCCAGTTGTATCAGATGATGGATTCGCAGCCGTACTTGGATCTGGAACACTTGTATCATCAAAAGACCCAGACCAAGAATCTGATTTTCCAATGAATAGATATGCATGGGTAGAAAGTGCAGTTTCTTCAGCAGAAGATATGCCAGTTCCACCTATCAATGAAGCTTCGGAGAGCATCTCACGAAACTGTTTTGAATTGTGAATTCTAAAATTATTTGTTACTAAAGCAGGCACGGTTTATTCTCCTTGTTAATTCTCTTATATTTATACGGAAACTCTTTGATCAATTTTATGATTATAATATAAAAATCCATGATTATTTTCGTAAGGTTGTCCTTTGTAATCAAATGGTCGATCAAATGAAATTACTTGATTTTGAATGATTGATTCTTCTGTTGAAATTTTTCCGCCAGTATCATCTTCCAACACTACACTGTTAAAATCATGATCAATAATATATGTGGCGGTTACTGTTCGGTGTTGTGGTTCTGTAATGGAAATTTCCCCCTCATGTTGTGCAATATCAAGAACTCCTTCATTTGCAAGAATCTTTCCAAATGTTGATGTTGTTCCACTATATGATCCAGAACTGGCCGGCACGCCATCCTCAAGTAATATTTCATCCCCTGCATTGGTACTAGAACCATCTGTACCATCTAAAAGAATCATACTTTCAATTGAAAGGTGTCTTGGTCGTGTTTCCCAATTAATCCCATCAGTAAGAGTGCTGAAATCAGAAGGACAAAAATGTTCAAAATTGTGTATTACTTGATCAGAATATTCCCCTGTATATTCTTTTGCTAATAGAGAAATCGGAATTCCTGTTGTCATTTCTTTTCCAGTTCGGAATATTTTTCCATTAGCAGTAATTGTTGCAATTGATATATCAAAATCATCATGCAAGCCTTCTTGGACATTACTTGCATATGTTGTTTTTGGATCACTTAAAGTAAATGTTGACCCACCTTCAGTTCTTAGAAAACCATAAAGAGATTGTGATCCAAAATAAGATGAATTTCCTACTGGTATTGTATCTTCTTGTAAAACAGACCCATTTATAGAATCTTCTAATATTATATTTCCTTCAAATTCCACATCAGAAACTTTGAAACGACTTCCATTGATACCTTCTAAATCAGTTCCCTCAAATTCATCCAACCATATTTCATCACCTTCATGGAAATAATGCGGTTCAGAAGTTGTCAGTTTAGTTCTTACTATTTCTGAAAAAATATTTCCTTCCGTTGATTCTGTTCCAACATAACTAACAGATGTTGTTGGAATACCATCTTCTTGTAAAAGAACATTTGTTTCTACACCAAATTCATCTGCTTCTAGAAAAATATTATTTTCATATGAAACGTTACTTACAGTTTTGACTGACATGAGAGAGAAAAATTCAGCAGGACTTCCATTTGATGCTAAAAGCATTGTTAGATATTCTATTAAGGACGAAATCGGTTCGGCCTCAATTCGCATATATCCAAAATTAGAAACTTCTCCGTAATATAAAGGATCTGTCGATGTGGTTGGTATCCCATCTTCTTCTAATAACCATCCTTCTAAAGCCCCCTCTAGACGGATAGTTGGTTCTCCCATTTCTGCTTTTATTCTTGTTGGTGAAACTTTAAATTCAACTTCTTGGTTTAAGACAGTTTCTACTTGAGTTTTAAGATCATCAAGAACAACTGTAAAAAATCTCATTCCCATTTCACGATATCGGGCCGTCCCAGCATCATTTAATGAGTTGATATTGTTCAGTCCTCTATCAAACATTTGTGAGTTCAACAGAGTTGCAATTGCAACCTCACCAAAAAGTTTAAACCCAGCGGGATGTAACAGTTTTAAAACATCTTGTTTCCATACATCAATCGAATCCGTTGTTTGAAGAACATAAGAAAAATCTTGATAATAATCATTGTCTTGAAGTTTTTTTCCAGAACTTGGAAATCCAGATTCACCAACATGAACACCATCTTTTGTCTTTGCAACTGCCATTGTTGGTACAATAGTTGCTGGTGTGGAATTGACAGGAACAATTATAGTTGGATCAATCATATAACCAAATCCAGAATCAGTAATATTAACACCTGTCACTGCTCCACCCAATGCACCAACTGAAATTGTTGCATTTCTTCCAAGATATCCACCATTTGTCGTGTCTGTTTCATAACGAGATGCATAATAATCATTAGAAGCCGAGGCAGTTGGAATTGCTTCATAACCACTTCCATGAGATGTAATTGCAATTGAATTGATTGTACCAAATGTTTGAGATTCGGTAAGCATCGCACTTTGAAAAACATTATTAGCGTTTGAAATTAAACTAATATCTCCACTTGTCGAACCTGTGCCAGAAGTAGTAAAAGTAAAAACAGATGAATTTGCAATACTTGTAGGAATAAAAGATGCAAGATCATCTCCTGTTCCCGAAACTGTTCCAGAAGTAAAATCAATTGTTGGGTTTTGACTTGTTATTACAGAAGATAATGCAGTTCCCCCATCCACATCAACAGTAATTTCTTCGTGATTTACATTACCTTCAGTTGATGATGTTCCAAGATAAGCGTCATCTGTAGCAGGAACACCATCTTCCTGCAACAATGTTCCATCTAAAACTGTTTCAAGTGACATCTGCCCAGTTCCATTCGGATTAACTAGGTATACTGTATTTCCATTTGAAAAAGTACCAAGAGTAGAATGTCCGAAAACCCTTTTGTTGGCAGAATCATAACGAACAACAGTAAACTTTTTTGATGCACTTGGCCATGTCGCATTGTCTGTAAGGATATACTCCGCTGCCGGATCAGAACTAAATGCATTATTAATCGTAAAATATTGAGTCAGATTATGTCCTGCCGTGACAGTAGCAGTTACAGTTGTTGATGATCTTGAATACGTTCCTGTTAATGTAACAAAATTTGCATTATAATCCGCCGCATTAATAGAAATATCGGATGTTGGATTGGTTATTTCAGAATCATCAATCACTGCCGTTGTTGCACCAGCAATTGCAACCCCATCTTCATCGAACAAATAAAGAGTGTCATCATCAGCAAATGCAAGAGGAGCGGTGTCTTCATTTAGGATATTATCGGTAATAACTGTTGTACCATCGCCTGGATATTCAATCAACAAATATCCACTTATAGATTCTTCCAACTGCACTCTAAACTCTTCATTGGAATCATCATAAACTTGCAATTCCTGAGAACTCATAGTAACTACTGCACCTGTTTTTGTTGCACTCGCATATGTTTCATTATTTCCAATGAGATATCCCTCAACAACTGCTACACTAAAAGGCAATGCAGTCGTAGCGCCAACTACATTAAAAGTTGAAGTTTGAATTGCTTCATATAAATTGGTTGTTATGACTGTTTGCGTATATGGATTTGAAATAGTTTTAACTACCGCTCCTGCTGTAACAACTACATTAGTATCAGTATTATCAAATGTAAAGGTATCTTCTGGTTGAAATCCACTCCCCCCACCAGTTATATTCATAATCGTAACTTGATCTGATGAAGTAGAGGAAACATTTGCAGTTGCACCATATCCTATAAATTCTGGCAACTCCTCAGTTAATACAACACCTTCGGCAGAAGTTTCACTAAAATAACTAGCTGCAGTTGGAACAGTTCCGTCTTCTTGTAACAATTGTCCATCATATCCAATACCACCGATTGTTACTGTTTCTAAAGAAAGTCTAACTGTATCCGATTCTATTGAAATTGTATCACCTACATCATATCCTGTACCACCATCCGCAATTGTAAAACCCACTACTTGACCAGTAACAGTTGCAGAAAGAGTGCTTCCAGATACAAGTGCGGCAGAAATAGTTTCACCTATTGTAAATGTTCCATCTTCATTTGTCAGAACCAATTCCATAATAGTAATTGATCCCACTTTACGAGTAGTAATATTTGAAACAAAGGCAGTAGAACCAGATGTTGCACCAGTAATTGTCAGACCATTAAAATCATTATAGGTTGTGTCATAATCTAATTGGAGAACAGTATCTTGTTGCCAATTTCCATCTGATACTTTGAGTAAGTCAACTTTCGGGTAATAAAATTCAAGTTGTTCTTGACCCCACAATAAACGGAAAAGTGTACGAAAAGATTTCTCACTTCCCTTTGATCTATAAAACTCTTTTAGATGTTTGATGAAAAATTGTAAATCACCAGTTGCACTATCCCTAATGTTTGGATAAAGTTCTTTCTTAAATGCGTTGAGAAGTCCTGTTGAAGTTTCATCAGAATTGATTAGATCAGAAAATGTTTTTGTTGCATTCAGGGGTTTTCGATTCAATTTGGTAATTGTGACCTGTGCAGTAGAAGTACTTCCAAGAATTTCTTCTCCTACTACAAAATTCAAATCATTGGTAGGTTCTAAAAATACTTTATTAATAGCAGTAAATGCACCTGTCGCCTTGGCTGTTGCAGTAGCTCCAGATGTTTGTCCTGTAACTGTTTCTCCTACCGTAAATGCATTTGCAGCAGTACGAGGAGTTTCTTCAGTTAGTACATTTTCACCAGCATTTGCAACTCCACCATCGGTACTATCAATCAACAAAAATCCACCTTCTACATCTTCCATCTTCATCGCCGACAATTGACCTATCGTATAGTCCTTATAATACACACAGAGAGTTTCCATGAATTCATAATAGTGTTCCATGAACTTCTTATAAAGAGGAAATTCATCACCTATAAATTCAGGAAGTTGATTCTGTACCTGTGATACGGCTTTTGCGGTAACTTTTGCAGACATAAGTTATTAGTACGTAGTGGAGGAACCAGTAGCTGTTCCAGTTGTTGTAGAAGAAGTAGTGGTCGCTGTTGTACTTGTTCCAGTTTCAGCATCATCTTGCATTACTATGGTTATATTAGTATTTGCAATTTCAAATATTTGATTTCTAACAGGAACCAAATCATTTGTCGCTGGTGTAATAGTAAAATCTAAAGTTGACCCATCAAAAGAATCAGGCATAAATGAAGTTATCGAAATATACCCATTTGAATAAGTAACTGTTCCGGCTGTTTCTGAAAGAATAACTTTATCAGAACCAGAAAGATAATAAATTCTAAAAATACCATTCAAATCATCGAGATAACAAGTTGAATATGCCGTACCTGTTGAATCTGTATATGCAAATGCAGATGAAGTTACTGCACCCTCATAAGTTGTTGAAGGATTATATATTGCATTATTAAAACTAATGGTATAACTATCTGCTGTTGTTGTTGAAGGAGCAATCCCCTTCTTTGCAGTAATTGTTGTTAAATTACTAATGATTGAAGATTCAGTATTATCAATACTTGTAGAAAGTGTTGAATACCTAAAAATCGATCCAAATTTTAATAAATTATTTGTTTTGTAGGTTTGCATCGTATCAATAACAGATGCGGCTACAGCACCAGAAGAAAGAGTAGTCAAACGTGAATCATATTTAACTGTTGTATTAAAAATCAAATCAACAATATCTGGATCAACAACTTCTGGTGTAATTGCAACCATATTGTAAGATGAAACCGCCTCTTTAATTGATGTAATTTGTGCAGCGGAAAGAGATGTTGCACCAGTTGGTTTTGCAGAAACATATACTTTTCCAAATGTGGGGGTCGAATGATCCTGTCCTCCCCAAACTGAAACGCTATCCAAACCAGATACGTTTCCTTCTACTATCTTCTTATAATCATCAGTCGTTACTGCACGATTTTGTGTTTCGTATGTTTTTGGTGCATTAAATTTAATACTTTCAACGGTTTCTCTATCCGACCCACCAGAAGCTGCATTAGACACCGTAACTTGAGAAGTTGCATATCCACCAACTGTTCCAGCAGCAGAAAATGTATTTGCACCATTGACATCTGCACCTTCAGATACTAATGCTTTCAGAAGAACAATATTACCAGTAGTGGGTTTTCTTCCAAGAACACCATCTCCGAACTGAACCCGAAATTGATTGTTCGTGTGTTCATTTAAAAAATATACATTGGATGTAGAATTAATTGTTGTTATGTCAGTTGCCTTTGTATAAACGGCAGTATTTGTATCGGCCGCAGATTCTTGAATTGTAACTGTAAGTGTATCTGTGTCTGTATTTGCGTTTGGAAGAAGAAATTTCTGTTCTGTATTTGATGTGTTTGCAGTATACCGAAATGTCAATGGTGTTCCCTGTGTTAGTTCTACACCAGTTGCAATATAACTTGAACCATTTGCCAAAACAGTAGTTGAACCAGAAGTACAAAATGTATATGCGGTTCCATTGACAGTTGAAGTAAATTGTGTGTGTTTATCAATAGTAACAGAGGCAGGAGCATCGGTAGGTGTAACCGAAATACTTACATTTGCTTTTGCACCAGTTGATGATTGTGGTGTGTATCCCAACATAGATGCCTTTGAAACAACCGAATCTCTTAATTGTGCAGAATCCAAAAAGGACTCACTCGCAAGCATGTTTACATAATATGCGTTGTAATAAGTATTGTATGCAAGGATATCCAACATGACAGAAATTGCAGAACCACCAAAATCATGATCAGTAAATTCTGTCTGTGATGTAAAATAATCCTTTAGATTATTCTTGATTGAATCAAAATCAAGTTCTGCAATATTAAGTTTTGCTATTTCTGCCATGGGTTATCCTAGTACATCAAAAAATGTTGTTAATTTTTGTGGTTCGGCTTCTGATGTTACGTTGAACAAAACACTTACTTCATATCGATTTTGTTCTTCTTGTGCTTTTACTGTAATACCCAACACCTCTGCTCTTGGTTCGTGCCGGGCTACCGCCGACTCTACTTCTTTTTTTATACGTTGTTCTGTTATTGGATTCATTTGCTCGAACAACAACGCACGAATACCTGACCCAAATTCTGGTGCAAATAAACGTTCATTAAAATTCGTTTTTAAAATAGAAACAATTGCACCTTTAACAGCGGCTCCACCTGTTTTCTTTCCCACATCCCCACTCATGGGGTTGGCGAACATACTGTACGCCATATCTTTGTAAGTTCTGTTTTCTATAGACATAGTACTTTTATTTATTTACTAACGAAGAAGTTGTTCAGCTACTGACCCCGCTGTCACATCTTTTGTTTCTACACTCCCACCACTACCAGCGGCTAATAAGGTCATCAATGGTTTTATACTTGCACTTCCACCCATCATCATCATTCCAACACAAAAATCAAGACTATCGGGTGGTCTTTCAGTAGCGGATGATAATGCCGATTTAACTGCATCATTACCACCAGTTGTTCCATCTGGAATCTTTAATACATAAACTCCTGCTTGTGGAAGTCCAACAGAAAATAAAGAAAGAACTTTTTGAAGTGCTTCGTTGATTTTATCCAATTCTGCAATTTTACCATCAAGAAAATCAATAACACCATCAAGTGCAGATGACGAATCCCCGGCCATCCCCCTTAACGTATCAGAGAATGTATTAATTGCTGCAAAAAATGTTTTGAAATCCCCAATAAGATCTGTCAGTTTTGCGGCTTTGAAATTTGGTGGTGGTGCAGACTTTTTCTTTGGTTCAAATATCGTTCCAATAATAGAAGTTTTTACCGCAAATTCAGACCCACCAATATTATGTTTTTCTAAAACAGTACTTGTACTTGAGACAGTAAGAAGTGCTTTTCCTCCCTCTCTTACAACTTTAGTATCTCCAACCGCAGCTTCTTCCGCAGTTAAATCCGCATAATATTTGTAATCATTATAGGGAGGCCCCTCTACAAATTCACCAGAATTTTGGTCAATATATGTATTTTTATTTTCAAAATAGTGAACTTTTTGAAGAGATGATCCAGCTCCTATGTTAGTAAATGCAATATGATCCAATTCAGATGCACCAGTGATTGTAATTTCCGCAGTTTGATATACTTCAGATTCATCAAGTGTTGTTTTTGGATCATCTTCCATTGCAGTTGCATTTTCAACCGCAGAAACATACCCCATTGCTCTTGCACCAAATTTTGCACGAGGCCCAACAACAAAATCTCCAACCTCAAACATCTTATTAAAATTATATTCTATTCCCACTTCCTTTAAAGTTTCTTTATCTGTTATCGTTCCCCTTACACCAGTTATATCTTCTACTTTAAATTTAACATTG
>ERZ1046740.2165-NODE-2165-length-12904-cov-5.476068_pt1 | contig 12904 bp, 12 predicted proteins | sample MGYA00383093_ERZ1046740 | MGnify/ENA primary metagenome ERZ1046740 (study PRJEB29581, sample SAMEA5548363) | metagenome | biome: marine; feature: coastal; material: water | depth 25 m | study: Short-term variability in the microbial, nano- and picoplankton...
GAGCTTTCTTCTTTGAGTTGGCCGAGTGTTTGGGTGAGTTCGATGCGCTCGGTTTGGGCACTTTCGAGTTCTGTGCGGGTGGATTCAAATTTTTGGGCCAGCGCTTGGCTGTCGGCTTCGACCTGGGCTTTTTCGGCGGCGAGCTGTTGTTGCTCGGTCTCGATGCTGGCTTTGGCGGCAGCGAGCTGTGCGGCTTCGGCTGCTTTTTCCTCTAAGCTTTTCTGAGTCGCGGCCAGTGCGGCTTCGCGCTCAGCAAGGCTGCGTGCCTTTTGTTCGAGATCCTCGCGTGTTTCAGCGAGGTTCTCGTTCAAGTTTGAGCGCGATTGGAGTTCCGATTCGAGGGATTCTTCGAGTAGGCTGATCAGTTCGGCTTCGGCGGTCGCGGAGGAGGCGGTGGCATCGAGCGTTGCTTCCGGCAGTGCTTCGGGGGGATCGAAACGTGCGAGCGCCAACATGCTCAGGAGGAGGAAGTCACAAATGACTAGCATCAAGGTCTTGTTCATAACGCGGCGTCGGTTCGATCGGAAAGGCGGAGGTGTGGCTTATGCGTCAGCTTCGAGGATGAGCTGGCGGCGGTAGGGGCGCAAATGGAGCACCTTGAGTATCGCGGTGAAGAGGATGCCGAAGAGGGTCGATGCATAGGCCGCCATCAGGCTGGCTTCGACGATGCCGACTGCGACGAGGATCAGTGACAGGACGGTACCGCCGAGCCCGACGTAGAGCCCGAAGTCGAACAGGTTTTCTTCGTTGTCGAGCAGCTTCAGCTTCATTTTGGGACGAAGTGATTGCTTGCCGACTTCTTTGATTTTGATCAGGCAGAAGGAGTAGATCACGAGCTGTATGATAAAGAACAGCGCGAGGACGAGGAGGGTGACTTGGTTGAGCTCTTGCATGGCTTTGACGGGTGATTTGAGTGATTGAAGTGTGTCGGCGACGGCAAATTCGATGCGCGGGCCAGTGTCGGATACGGATTCCTGAGACTTGAGGATGTCGGGTTCGAAGAAGGTCCAAACGGTGAGCACGACGACGAAGCTGATGAGCACATCACGCGCCATGACCATGGGGTTTGTCTTGGAGACGGTCGCGGTCGTTGTGCCGATGCTGCTGCGCCATGCGCTGCCCATGGCAAAGGCGAAGGCGAGGCCCGCGAAGAAGAGTAATGTGAATTTGAGGAGCAGCCCCATGCTTGTCTGTCCCAGTGTGATCGAGACGAAGCTTTGCGGACGATAGGGGCTGAGATATTCGAGTACGGATGCAGGAATCGAGGTGACGCGGTAAATCGGTCGTTCGGACTGGAGCAGATAGGTGACTGCGCCGGGGCCGTGGCTGAGCGCGAAATCGAGGTCGGCATTTCCTGTTTCCGGCTGTGTGGCCAGATAGGTATAGAGGGCGTCCGGGGTTTCGGAGAAACGCAGCGCGGTGTAGAGCTCTGCGATGCGGTCCGGTTGAGCGCGGAAGAGCGCAGCCATTTGCGACCAGTCGCCGGGCGTTTTTGCCATTTGAGCCAGGCTGGCCAATGAGCGGTAATCGAGCTGGCGGCCAAGCGACAGTGTGGCGATGACGAGATCTTCGCTGGCATGGACGGCGGCTGGATTTTTGGCTGCTGCAAGTATTGCCAAGTTGCCGATTTGTTGGGCGAGCCCCGGTTGAAAGTGGCCGCCTTCGATGAGTAGGGCGAGGGTGAGCACGCCGGCATCGTAGGGGGCACCCGCAGCGTGGCTCGCGGGGTGTAGGCGGAGCAGGCCGGTTAAATCACGAATTTCGAGCAGTGCCGCGACGTTGCGATTGCGCGAGATTGCAAATGTGCCGCTTAGGACGGCGCGTTCACTGCGGGGCAATAGTTGGGGGATCACGGCAGTGCTTCTGCGTTGAGTCGCACTGAGTTTCAGGAAGTCTTCGAAGTCGCGATCAGGCCCGCCGGTGATGGAAAACGCGGGGTTTTTTAGAAGTAGTTCCTGTATGCGAGCCTGCAGGGGAGTGCTCTCGGTGCGTGTGGCTGCGGCGATGCGTTGGGCTGGTCCGGTATATGCCGCATTGACTTCTTCCCATATCTTATCCTCGACGGAGCGATCGTTCGCCCCCGCCAGCTCCACAACACTTGCATCTACGGAGCGTATCTGTGCGGGCACCAACAGTGCGGTCATCGCCAAGAGGCTTGCAATGATCAGAAGGGCAATTGTTTTGAATAAAGCGACCATGTCGAAAGGTTTCGCCCGACTTTGAAGACTACGGTGCCAGAGGCAAGACGTAGATGGCGCAATTTTTTATGAAACAAAATTATTAATAGCTCAAAATAAACGATCATATATAGTGCCGGATAAGACTTGCCAACGCGTGTCGGGGCGCGGTTTTCTGATGCAATGGATCGCGCAACCGTGCTCAAATATTTTGATTCTGAATCTGTGGTGGATCACTATGCGCAGGCGGCTGCGCGCTTAGGACTCTGGCAGTCCGAAGAGAAAATTTTCACCCGTCTGTTTCAGCAGAAGGATGCGTTGCTTGAGCTGGGCTGCGGTGCGGGACGCATTGCTTTCGGCCTACATGAGCTCGGTTATCAGAATATCATGGCGACGGATTATTCGAGTGAGATGATCAAGCGAGCGCGGCATATGTCCACGATTCTGGAGTATCATATACCGCTGCGTGTCTGTGATGCGACTGAACTTGAGTTTGAAGCCAATGTCTTCGACGGTGCGATCTTTGGATTCAATGGACTGATGCAAATCCCCAAAGCCGAGAAGCGCGAACAGGCGATGCGTGAGATTATTCGGGTGCTCCGTCCCGGTGGCTGGTTTGTGTTTACTTCGCATGATCGCGAGAATTTGAAGTACAGAAAATTCTGGGACGAGGAAAAGGCGCGCTGGGATCAGGCAGAGCAGAAACCTGAGCTGGATGAATTCGGAGATCGTTGCGAAACGACTGAGGCGGGTGCGCATTTTATGCATGTGCCCACGATCGGTGAAGTCGAGGAGAGTTTGGAGCGTGTCGGTTTTCGCCTCGAAGCCACTGCGCTCCGTTCGGAAATCGCCAACGAATCGCCCGCGGTGCGTGAATTTTCGGACGACTGTCGGTTCTGGATCGTGCAGAAGCCGGAGCTGTAGGATTACTCGCCGAAGCTGCTGCAGGTATAGCGATGCACGCGGAGTGTGCTCGACCAGTAGTCGGACGGCAGACCGGCCTTGAGCATGAGTTGTTTGAGGAAATCTGCCTTTTTTGGTAAGGATTCCCAGACTGCAGGCAGGAAAGTGCCGTGATAGGGGCCATCTTCGATGAGCAGGCCGTCGATTCCCGGGCGCAGTTGGCGCAGTAAGTCTTCTCGGTTGGTGAACGCAACCGGCTCCATTGGATTGAGCACGGAGATGTGGATATTGAGTTGATCGAGTTCGCTGGCCTGCAGGGGCTCAAAGCGGGGGTCGCGAAAGGCGGCGTCGCAGGCACGGGTGGCGACTTCCTGGACCAGTGGCTGCGTGGGCTCCATGCCGCCGATGCAGCCGCGCAGTCGAGTCCCGATTTTGAGGGTTACGAAGCAAGCTCGGTTGGCACGCAAGTGAGGCGGAAAGTCTGCGGCTTGAACTCGAAGTTCGGTTCCATGCCGGAGTTTATGCGTAATCGATGCCCGTGCCAGTTGCAGCAGCTGTTGTTGTTCTGTTTGAGAGTATTCGTTTTCCATGACCCGGGGCTGCTTACGGTTCCTTAATTAAAGCTCCAGGCGCCATAGCCGACGACCCGGTCTTTGTCGCCTGCGGTGTCGCCGGAATTACGGAGGTCGAGCGTGGTGGCGGACAGGTGGCGCTGGGTGGCTTCTTTGAGTAATCCTGCGACCGCGCGTGCGCCACAGGCTTCTTCCGGCTCAAGATGGGCATAGTCCAAATGCTCTATTTTGCCGCAGGTGCGGGCATCCACAGTACAGGCGGTTGTATAATCCAAATAGTGGCTGAGGTCCGAGCTCACCACGACCAGCGTGTTCTCATCCCAAAGCAAGTCCAGGACTTCGGCAACTGCCTCCGGGGTGGCTGAACCGACCACTAGCGGGATGATTGAAAAGTTATCCAGCGCGATTTGGAGGAAGGGCAGGTGGACTTCGAGGCAGTGTTCCTGTTCATGCGCGGCTTCTAGGAACTGGACCTGGGGCAGTGCTTGGATGCGCTGGACGGCAGAGGTATCGACCGGCACATCGCCCAGCGGGGTTCGAAAGGCTTGATAATGGCTCAGAGCCAGCCCGGAAAAGGATGCATAGTGCGAGGGGCCGAGGAGAACCACGCGTCGAATGGACTGGCCCGAGTGAAGCAAGTGTTGATAGGCCGATCCGGCAATTGCGCCCGAATAGATGTAGCCGGCATGCGGTGCGATAATCGCTTTGGGCAGCAAGGGTTGTCCGCTCGGGCGGGCCTTTTCGATAAAGCCCTGAACCTGCTCCCTGAGCGTATCGGAATCGCTCGGGTAGAACATGCCGGCAACCGCCGGTTCCCTGAAGTTGCTGAGTTCCATCAATGGATAATATAGTACTGGTTCGATGCTGCTGGCAAGCTGGTGCGCTTAATTGACCTGCCATTCCGTTGCGCTTATTGTTATTGCTATGAGTCAGTTAAAACAGGAGCAGTATCCGGCGAGATACTGGCAGCTGCAGGAGGATGGACGGATTCGTTGCGAACTGTGTCCGCGATTTTGCAAGCTCAAGGACGGCCAGCGCGGGATGTGCTTTGTGCGCCAGAGGCAGGGTGACCATATGGTGCTGACGACTTACGGGCGGTCCAGTGGCTTTTGCATTGATCCGATTGAGAAGAAGCCGCTCAACCATTTTCTGCCCGGCTCGCCGGTGCTTTCCTTCGGGACTGCGGGCTGTAATCTGGCCTGCAAGTTCTGCCAGAATTGGGATATCAGCAAATCGCGCGAGTGGGATACTCTGTGTGATCAGGCGAGTCCCGAAGCCATTGCTACAACTGCACAGCGTATGAACTGTCGCAGTGTGGCCTTCACCTATAATGATCCGGTAATCTTCTGTGAGTATGCGATCGATGTGGCCGAGGCCTGCCACGAGCGGGGCATTAAAGCGGTCGCGGTGTCAGCCGGTTATATCTGTGAGCAACCGCGCGAAGAGTTATATGCGTGTATGGACGCCGCCAATATTGATTTGAAGGGATTTACCGAGGATTTTTATTGGAAGGTCACAGGCTCGCACCTCGAACCGATTCTGGAAACGATCCTCTACATCCACCAAGAGACCGAAGTGTGGATGGAGTTAACCACTTTATTGATTCCGGGATTGAATGATTCGTCAGAGGAGATTGAGGCGATGACGCAATGGGTGGTGGAAAATATCGGCCCGGATGTGCCGATGCATTTTACGGCGTTTCACCCGGACTGGAAAATGCGCGATCTGCCCCCCACAGCTCCGGATACCCTGACACGTGCGCGCGAGATCGCGTTGAAGAACGGCGTGCATTATGCCTATACGGGCAATGTTCATGATACAGAAGGAGGGAGCACTTTTTGCCCGAATTGTGGTCGTAAGGTGATTGACCGCGATTGGTATGTGATCAGCGATTACAGCCTGACGGATAGCGGGCAATGCCGTTTCTGCGGGGCGCAATGTGCCGGTGTCTTCGACGGGCCCTGTGGTGATTGGGGGGCAAAACGTCAACCGGTCCGAATCTCACCGTGATTAAATCAATCCCGCCTCGTTGAAACTATACAGGCCGAGGCCTTGCGGATCTTTGTTTTTGCGGCCGAGTATGATGTGGTCGAGCAGGTCGATGCCGATGACTTTGGCCGCTTCGCGTAGTTGGCGGGTGACTTGGATGTCGGCGCGGCTGGGCGCGGGGTCGCCGCTCGGATGATTGTGGGCCACGATCACGGCGGCGGCACTGAGGCGGATCGCTTCTCGAAAGACTTCGCGCGGATGCACCAGACTGCTGGTTGCCGTTCCGGAGGTGGATTCGATCCGGCGGATCAGCCGGTTCTTGCGGTTGAGGCAGAGCACCCAGAATTTCTCAACTTCGAGCCCGGCGGTGAGAGTGTGAAAGTGGCGTGCCACGACTTCGGGCGAGTCGAAGATGGTTTCTTGGCTGTCGTCTTCTTTGAGAATGCGCTTGGCGAAACTCATGACAGCCAGCAGTTGAAGTGCTTTGACTGGACCAATGCCGTGGATTTTTTTGAAATCTTCGGCCGACCAGCGCAGTAGGTTGGAGAGTGAGCCGGCATGATCGATCAGTTGGCCCGACATGGTCAGCACATCGACGCCTTTCGGACCGCTGCGGAGGATCATCGCGAGGATTTCCCGGTCGCTCAAGGCGTCGGCTCCGTGCCGTTCCAGCCGTTCCTGCGGTCGCTCGCTGGCGACCATGTCTTTGATTCGACGATTTATCACATATTGAGTGCTCATCCGTTCACTTAAGCTTGCAGGCTTTTTCGTTTTTGCAATCCCGAACCTGCACTTGTCAGATTTCGGTGGAGATTCTTGGAAATCCGTGCAACGTCCCCCTCGTGAAATTTACACCTGAAAAACCCAGCCTGTTTGGCGAAACATTGGAAACCTTGAAAGTGCGTGTCGAAGAGGCGGGCTTTCCGGGATTCCGTGCCAAGCAGGTCATGGAATGGCTCTACAAGAAACGCGTCGATCAGTGGGATGCGATGACCAATCTGCCGAAGACCTTCCGCGCATGGCTGAATGATAATTTTATCTTGTACCCGACCGCGCCGCTGATCGATAAGCGTTCGGACGATGTGACTCAGAAGCTGTTGCTTGAGTTGGAGGACAAATCCTTAATTGAAACGGTGTTGATTCGTGCGCCGCAGACCGGAGTCGGGCAGGAGAATTCTCGTAAGACCGTCTGTGTTTCGATTCAGGTGGGCTGCGCGTATGGTTGTAAATTCTGTGCCTCGGGGCTGGCTGGTTTTCGGCGTAATTTGATGGCGGCGGAAGTTGTTTCCCAGCTGATGCATATTTGCCGACGCGAGGATGCGCACACCAAACGTGCCAGGGAGGAAATCGCCTCCTTTGATAACATTGTATTCATGGGCATGGGCGAGCCGCTCGCAAACTACGAGACGCTGGTGCGCACGATTCGTATTTTAAACGCGGACTGGGGGCTGAATTTCGGTGCGCGCCGTATTACGGTATCGACTTCCGGGCTGGCTCCTCAGATTCAAATGTTGGCCGACGAGGGCGTGCCTGTTCGACTCGCGATCTCGCTGCATGGTGCGACCAATGAGGTCCGCGATAAGATCATGCCGATCAATAAACGCTATCCCTTGGAGAAGCTGTTACCCGCCGTGAAGGCTTTTCAGCAAACCCATGGGCGTATGCTCACCCTCGAGTTTATTCTCATTGAGGATATCAACGACAGTCTGGAGCAGGCGCGTGAACTATCCAAGATTGCCCGTGATCTGCATGCGCATGTGAACTGTATTCCTTACAATAAAGTCGAAGGACTTGAGTGGAAGCGTCCGAGCGTGCGCCGTCAGGATGCCTTTGTGGATGTGCTGCGCAAGGGCGGCGTGTCCGTGACGATTCGCCGTGAAAAGGGCCACGACATCAACGCCGCCTGCGGTCAGCTTCGTTTGAAAACTGAGAAGAAGATGGCCGAGGAAGAGGGCAAGCCGGGCAGTCCGTTCGTTTGATTAGCGGATCTCGCCCTTGCCGTGGATGACGTATTTGTAGGTGCACAATTCGTTCAAGCCCATGGGGCCACGTGCGTGCAGGCGGTCGGTGGATATGCCGATTTCCGCGCCCAAACCAAATTCAAAGCCATCGGTAAAACGGGTGGAGGCGTTATGATAGACGGTCGATGCGTCGACACCTGCCAGAAACAGCTGGGCGGCTGCGGCATCTTCTGTAATAATCGCGTCGCTGTGCCCCGAGCCGTTCGTATTGATCAGTTCGATTGCGGCTTTGGTATCGGCGACGACTGCGATCGAAATGATCAGGTCGGTATATTCAGTGGCAAAGTCTTCGGCTGTGGCATCGACGAGGGGGAGGCCACTGGCCGTGAGCAGGGCTTTGGCCTTTTCATCGACGCGTAGCTCGACGCCATTGTCGTGCAGGGCTTTGGCGAGCCGTGGCAGGTGTGCGGCAGCGCCTTGATGCACGATCGGGTTTTCGGCGGCATTACACACGCTGGGGCGCTGGCATTTGGCGTTGATTAAAATGGACTCGGCTTTGGCGGGGTCGGCGGCGGCATCGATATAGATGGAGCAGACGCCGGTGTAGTGTTTGATTACAGGGATGCGGCTGTTCTCCACCGTGAAGCGGATCAGGCTCTCGCCACCGCGGGGAATGATGCAGTGGATTGTGTCGTCCTGTTTGAGCAGCACGTTGAGTGCCCAACGATCCGTGGTGGGGATGACCTGAACAGCGTCTTCATTAATCCCGCTTTCTTTGAGCGCTTCCTGAATGATCGCCGCCAGCTGCATATTGCTGTGGAAGGCTTCCTTGCCACCGCGGAGGATGGAGGCATTGCCGGACTTCAAGCAAAGGATGGCGCAGTCGACCGTCACGTTTGGGCGGGACTCGTAGATAATGCCGATCACGCCCATGGGCACACGGATCTTGCGCAGGTCGAAACCTTTGGGAGGCGAGAGGCGTTCGATCTCCGCGCCGACCGGGTCCGGTAGTTCTGCCACTTGGCGGACACCTTCGGCCATCGCTGCGATCCGCTCGGGCGTGAAGGTGAGGCGCTCGGTCATGGGGCCGGAAAGCTCCAGTGTCTTCGCCGCTTCAAGGTCGAGTGCATTGGCCTCGATAATGGCGTCCGTTTGATCCACCAGCTTTTGGGCAAGTAGCTCAAGAAAACGATTTTTGGTTTCCGTGGGGAGTGTGGCCAGATCGAGCGATGCGGCGCGGGCGCGCTTGGCAATATTCTCGATCAGCTCCGAAATTTGGTCGTTATCCATGGTGTGATGGCTGGTTTTAAATCGGTGATCAGGGAATCTATGATTCTTGAATCGCACTCATCACATCGTCCCAAACGTGTGGGGGCAGAACGCTGCCTTGCACTTGGACGACCGCAGAGCCGAGGATCGAGCCGATCTTTGCAGCTTCGGCGAGTTCGAGTTCTTGTGACCAGCCGTGGAGAAAGCCCGCTGCCCAGAGGTCGCCGGCTCCCGTGGTGTCGATCACTCTGGCGGCGTGCATCGGTTCGATTTTCGTGACTTCGGTTCCTTGTGCGATGTAGGAGCCATGTGCGCCGACTTTGACGGCGGCGATGTCGCAGTATTGCGCGAGGTGAGCTGCCATGGCGTGGTAATCTTCTTTGATCTCTGTGAAGGCTTCGGCTTCCTCCTCGTTGGCAAAAACGATGTCGACATAGTCGCGCAGGATGCCGGGGAGAATTTCGCGGGTGGCATGGACCACTTCAAAGGATGCGAGGTCGAGACTGATCGTGCAGCCGGCTTCTTTGGCTGAGTCGAGCACGCGCATCATCAGGGCTTCATTGAAAAGCAAGTAGCCTTCGATGTGCGCATGTGCACATTCGGCAAAGTCGGCGGCGCTGATTTCTTCGGGGGCGAGGGTCATGGCTGCACCGAGGTGGGTGCGCATGGTGCGCTCGCCATCCGGGGAAACGAGAGAGATGCATTGTCCATTGGGGATTTCACCGATTTTGAAACGGGAGCTGTCGCCGCCGAGTTTACTGAAGTGTCCTCGATAAAATTCGCCTTCGGAGCAGTTCCCGGTTTTACCGAGAAAACTGGTGGAGTTGCCCATTCGGGCGAGGGTGAAGAGGGTGTTGCCTGCTGAGCCGCCGGGGGCTTTGGCGGGTTGGCGGGGAATGCTGCCTAACAGGCTGACAATCGTTTCGGCATCGACGAGCACCATGCCGCCTTTTTCGCCATCGATTTGTTCGATAAAGGCTTCTTCGACTTGTGCGATGGCGTCTACGATAGGACTGCCGACGCCGATGATGGTAAATTTAGAATTCATATTTATGTATGTGCCAAAGTGAAATGATTTTGGGAGTGTAAAGAAACATAAAAAAACCGCCGATCCAAGTGGAAAGGCGGTTCGGGAAGTTTTTGAGCGGCGGATTACAGCGCGTCGCGAATCTTCGCGTAAATCACTTGCGATTGCGGGAGGTTGCCCAGTTTGCCGACACGAATGCGAAGCTCGGATTCGCCGGGTGCGATTTGTTTGATGCGAACGTATACTTTTTCGTCACCGACCTTACGGGCGTAAATTGTAATGGTTGTGTCCTTGTGGAGTTCGCCGGTGCGAAGGAAGCCCATTTCGTCAATTTCGCGGATGGCTGCTTTAAAGATCGTGTCCGCATCCGCATTGATCGGTGCGTAGAAGAAACCGGTTTGGTATTTTGCGGTCTGCTGCTGTCCGGTCATCGGGTCGATTGCGACCGGTGTCGTGCAGCCGGAAAAGAAGGCCACGGTGAGTGTCAGAAGTGAGAGGATTGTTGCTTTCGCTTTCATATTTGTAGGCATAAGAAATGAATTCTGCGCAGAGTGCAATCAGAAGCTTTTAACATATAGGATTCCGTTTCGATCCTTAAATACGAGTCGTTGATCGCGTATACCGATAAATCTCAACTCGGTGTTCGGATCTACAATGTCGTTCATATTGTAATTTTCTCCGTTGAGCATAATCCGTGCCCGGGTGCCGGTTCGAATCGCACCGATATAGACGTTCTCGAGATACTGTGAGACGGCGTCTTTTAGGGCCTCATTGAGTGGAGCGGCTTCGGGCTCCGGGACTGAAGGTACAAAGACGGTCTCGGAGCCTTCAATTTCAGCCAGATCCATGACTGGTACTTTTGCGATGGTTTCCTTGGCTTGCGTAATCGGGCCACTCTGTGCCTGTGCCTGTGCCTGTGCCTGTGCCTGTGCCTGTGCCTGTGCCTGTGCCGGTGCCTGTGGTTGTGCCGCTGCCGGTGCTGTGGCGTGCTCGCCGGAGGCTGTCTGTTGGTCGCTTTTTAGGATGTACCAGATGCCACCGCCGGCGGCACCCAGTATTAGAAGGAGGGCGGCAATGATGAGAACACTAATGAGCGGATTGGTCCGGCTTGTTTCCTGTGGGAGTTGTTGAATGCTCTCGTCGATCTTTTCGGCGGTGTCCTCGTCGACGATCGGCGGTGTCTGCTTCGTGGACAGTTGGGGCGGGGGGAGGTGTGCCTGCTCGGTGGCGGGCGACTGTTGACTCTGCAACTGAGGTGGAGATGGGCGTGTCTGCTCAGGGGCGGGGGACTGTTTCTCCTCGGTTTTTAGTACTTCTTCAGGCGGAACGTCCCCCGGCGAAGTGGCCGGATTGAAGCCAGCTTGATCTGTCGGTGCGTTTTGTGGTGTGTCTGGCCGATTAAGCGAGCTAGACAGTTTCAATTTGGATGGCTTCGGTTCCAAGGGTTCTTCACTCATATGATGAGTGCTACGCTAGATGCGGAATTTTTGGAGGCAAACCCAATTCACGTATTCTCTATCAAGTTTCACTTCTCTAGAGGATTCTTTACGGGGCGATTACGAATTGTTCGGCTTGTGGGCGAATTCGCGCCGGAGGCTGGCTCCCGGATAAGATCAAGGCCCGACTCCAAAAGGAGCCGAGCCTATCACTAACCCTATTAACCCTAACTAACTCAATGAAAAATCAACTATTCATTCATCTCCGAGCGTCGGTCGGACGCATTTGTTCCAAAATAATTTTCAAAATCCCAACAAGTAATATCATGCACCCGATAAGGGACCTCTTCAAAGCAAAGCGCATCCCATGGCAGGAAGCCGGTTTCCTGTTGTGCGACCGCTAAAATCGCGTCGTTGATGGCGCGGTATTTCCCCAATTCGCGGGGTTCTACGTCGGATTCCTCAATACTCATCGTAAACAAATTCGCATCGGAATCGTCAGGCATAATGCGGAAACGTCCGAACTGGGTCGAGAACCCAAGTAGCAAATTTGAAGCAGAGCTTTTCATTGCGAGTGATCATAGCGAAATCCCCCCGGTTTTACCATACGCTATATTACGTAGGCACCGGTGGTAATGTACCTAGTCCCTTTTTTGGGGCGAAGGTCCGTCGCGGGATCTGCCGTAGCGCGGGCTATTGAAGCACCTGAAGATTGATTTCACCGTCGTTCAACCGGGCGGTGAGCTGATCATCGGGCCGCACGGCGTGTGCGCTGCTGACAATGGCACCATCCGTCTTTTTTAACACGGCATAGCCGCGACGAAGTGTGGCATTCAGGCTGCTGTTCTCCAAGCGCTTCTGTAGGTGTAGCAGATGTTCACTCTTGGTGTGCGTGTCCACTGTGGCCGCTCGTTTCAGGCGGCGGTCCAGGTTGTCGAGTGATTGGTGTGCCAAGCTGATTTTGATGCGGGGGTGGTGCTCGGCGAGGCGTTGCGAATGTTCGGCCAGCTTGGTTTTCTCCCGGGTGAGACGAACTTGCAGCGATTGGCTTAGGCGGTTCTCCAGATCGTCGAGTTTCATGCCGAGTAGCTCGACCTGCCGCTGTGGCGCGATGATATGCATCTTTGCCTCTAACTCGCGGAGGTTTTGCCGGCGTTCGGAAACGCCAGATTCGATCCAATAGAGCAGATCTTGCCCCGCCGCTTCGAGACGTTGCACGGTTTCGAGGTAGAGCGAGGAAATGAGCTCGGCCGCCGCGGAGGGTGTTTCGGCGCGTTGATCGGCAGCGTAGTCGGACAGGACGGTGTCGATCTCGTGTCCCACAGCGGATATGACCGGCAGGGGGCAGGCTGCGACCGCCCGGGCCAGCACTTCTTCGTTAAAAGCCCAGAGGTCTTCGATGCTGCCACCGCCACGGGTGATGACGACCAGATCGAAGTTTTTACTCGCACCGGCATGTTCCAGCATGGCGGCGACTTCTTTGGCGGCTCCCTGACCTTGCACCCGCGCTGGAAAAATCACCACCTCGCCATTGTAATTGCGTCGCCGAAGGATGCGCAGAAAGTCGCGG
>ERZ1046740.2169-NODE-2169-length-12884-cov-5.318887_pt1 | contig 12884 bp, 14 predicted proteins | sample MGYA00383093_ERZ1046740 | MGnify/ENA primary metagenome ERZ1046740 (study PRJEB29581, sample SAMEA5548363) | metagenome | biome: marine; feature: coastal; material: water | depth 25 m | study: Short-term variability in the microbial, nano- and picoplankton...
ATCGAATTCCGCTTTGGAGATGCCGCAGTCAGGGCACTCCCAGTCCTCGGGAATATCTTTCCAGCGGGTACCTGCGGGAATACCATCATCGGGCAAACCTTCAGCCTCATCGTAGATAAACCCACAGATTACACATTCCCATTTCTTGAATTCAGTATCGCTCATTAATCTCAAACTCTATTACGGACAATGATGGGAAGTATACTCGAATAAAACCTAAAAAAGGGTCAAAACAACTGAACCAGCTCACTGCAACTCGCCAGTCAGTCTCACCTGGTAGCCATTATCCCTAGGGGTGGCTATCAGCTGTAATGACTGCCTTAACTGCTGGTCATCCAGGCCGGGGCCATTGAGATTGATATCCAGAGCGTATGCACCGTCGAATAACTCAACACTCCCGGTAGCCGTGACATTGCCTTCAATGGTGACAATATTGCCACTCAGGGCCTCGCCCAAGGGCTGCTCAAAATCCAGCGCATAGCTCCCCATCTGTTGTGGGCCACGATTGCTTACCCAACTACCGTCTTGCCATACCAGGCGACCACTACCCTGCACCGGCCAGCCATCGCGCAGATTGAGTGATACCAGCTGCACTTGCAGGGAGCCTCCCAGATCCACGGGGGCAAACTGTCGCGCCAGTTCTGCACCAAAGCGTGCTTCTACCTGTGCCAGGTCTATGTCTTGTTCACCACGCAGGGTCACGTCCCCGGAGATCACCTGGCTACCCCAGATGCTGGAGAGGCTGACTCTGGGTGCAAGTAGCAGCAAAGAAAGAGGTTTCAGCTTCCAACTAACATGGCCCAGATGCAGGTATCCTGCGGGAGTAGATAGCAATACTCGGCTGGCCTGACCCTGCCACAGAGTGCCCGAGGGGCCATACATTACCAACTGATCCTGGGGTAGCAGGGGTAAAAGCAGCCGTGCTGGCGCCATCGCGGCAAGAGACAGGGCAAACAACAGGGCGCATATCACCCCGAAGGCATAGCGAGACATAATCAGGCGGCCTGCGCGATGCGAACAGTGGCGTTAACCCGACCTGCGCTGCTGCCCTGAGTGATAGACACCTCTCGCACCAGTAAGGCCTCCTTGTATTCCATTCTGTGCAGCCAGGCCAGCAAATCATCAAAAGCCGCACCCTCAAGGCGAACCTGAATTTCTCCACGACTATTGGGTTGCAGCCGTGTAACTGGCAGGTTGAAGGCTGAGGTAGAGCTGTTAATCATGGATGTCAAGTTGCGCCGGTTGCCCGGGCGCACACCGGACCTGCGTAACTGCAACACCTGCGACACCATGGCGTCTACGCGCTGCAGCGATTGGGCCACGCCCTGGTTCTGGCTGGCCAACTGATCCCGGGCATTGCCCAGCGGGGCAATTACTGACGTGTAGAAAATGTACGCTAGCAGTGCACCTCCCATAATCAGCAGGCTGAGCTGCTCCCGCTGGGTAAGCCCTTCAAACCAGGCCTTCATGAACGATCTCCTACGCGCAGTCGGGCGCGAACCTTATCGCCCTGCGCACTGCTATTTTCCATAACAGCTTCCAGACCCGAGCTATTCATACCGGAGCGCAACTGCTCAACCGCATCATAATTGGCGGCGAGAATATTCAGGCGCATTTCGCTGGCCTTGTCGTTGTAGTTAATACTGACAATGCTGGTGCCGTCACTGGCGGCAATGACACCCCCAACCCGCTCGACAAGAGTGACGAAACCACTGTTCTGGGCAGAACCGCGCATGGCATCCAATTGACGCTGCAGCTGTTTTTCAGGATCGACAATAGCGCCTCTGGGGTAGGCCTGCCGGTAACTGTCCTGCACCGCGGTGCGCAGCGCGATATTTTCCTGCTGCAGAGCCCGATAGTCGAAATAAGTGGCCAGTAGGTGCAGGCAGAGTGCCACTGCAAACAAACCGGCTACCAGACGCCACTGTCGCCACCAGCGACCAAGGGGTAGTCGTGCGGCAAATTCCCCCTGGCGTAAATTGAGAATATTTTCGGGCTGATCGGCCAGCAGCAGGGCGGTACACAGATTTCCCTTACGCCACTGCGCCCTCGCATGTAAAGACTCAGGCAAAAGTACGGCATCCTGAGCCTGGTCCTCGCCGTAAATAATCACCGCGTCCGGTTCTTCCTTTGCAAGGGCTGCGGCGAGCATGACCGGCACCATTTCTCGCTCTATGCCAAAGCCTTCAGCCTCACCCGTACGAACAGTGGCTCTGGCGCCTTCCAGCAACAGGCACCACTCACCGCGTTGCCAGGGAAGCAGCAGGGGCTCGGGAATCCAGCGGTTAACCGCGGGGTATTCTGAGAGCATTCGCCCCCAGTCTTGCATTTTGTGCTGGGAACAAACCGCCACAGCGTAATCCAGTTCACCTACCGCCTGATGGGTGAAGTGCAGATCGCCGATATCTACTGTCACCTCCTCTTCCAGGGTAAAAGGCAGCGATCTGAACAGGTGCTTTTTTTCCTCCGGGGCGACCTGCAGGGCCTGCAAGCGAACATCCACCCCAGGAGCGGCAAACACGCCAGTGAGTTTGCGCTGGGCCAAGGTTGCCACCAGGGATTCGCGGGCACTGTCGCTGTCCAGCCATACCAGGCCATCATCGGACCCCGGTGGATACCAGCCAAGGCGATCATCAACCAGACGAATTAATGCTACGTTTTGCAAACCCTGTTTTTCTCCTGTTCAGGCGAGAGTAGTCATAAACTACCACTGGCACGCACCAGCGCGTTAACCTGCCTGCTTTTCCTTTCCAATACACTGTACAAGCGCATCTCCCTGCCGGCAACTTGCACCTGCGCCCGCAGCAGGAAGAGCGACGAGTTCTCTCCCAGCAGCGTCTTCATTCCGCCCATTTCGCCAGCTATGCCAGAGAACGCGCTGTGGGCCAGAAAGTCATCCATGTCGGCAAATCCCGACTCTTGTCGCTGCTCGTAAAGAGCCTGGGCGTCCTCTGAGCTCATGGGTTCCAGCCCAGTGTCCGGGCCTATCGAACGCAACACCGGCAATGGCGCGGTGTGGATATTCAATGCCTGGGGTTCCTGCGGCCACACGGTAACCCAGGGGGCAAGTGCTGCGTATAGCTCTGCAGAGACACCGGAAACGGCGCGCAATTCACTGACGCTGGCCATGGGCCGGTTGGCAGCACGGTAGGAAGGCGTTACGCCATAATAATGATCGTCTTCCGCGCCATCCAGTAGGGGATTTGAGTCCGTGTCCAGCCAGTCTCCCACGGCTTCGGTCACGGCAATTGCTTGTTGAAGTTCCGGTGCCTGCTCCCCCAGAGACTGCAACAGGCGAATGAACTGGGCCTGGGCAATCGTGAAGCGGGGATCGCCGTTATTCCTTTGCGCGGGAGGCACAAGAGTGTTGAGATTAAAGCGACCCTGTAAATCCTCCAGGTTGCCCTGCAACCAACCCCCCTCCTCAAGCGGATAGGGAGTGCCCTGCTGTGCCCACAACTCGTTCAGGTGATCCCGCAGTTTGCCGGATTCCTCGTCCGCATCGTAATCCGCCAGCAGAACTAACTGCGCAAGACCCTCGGCACCTCGCAGATAGGCGTCTCCCTGCTCAGCAATAAATAGTGAACCGGCTCTCTCATGAACCCGGGTAAAGTCCCGCTCCATGGCAACAATTAACGCAGTGGCAATAGCAAAAACCAGTAGGGCTATCACCAGGGCGGCTCCAGCCTGACCAGCCTTCCCCGGACTGAAGCCGGGGCCGAACCTAGAGTGGCGGCAAGACATACAGCCTCCTCAGTTCGCCCCAGTCTTTAAGTTCCAGCAGAATCTCTACCGCCGCAGGAGGCCCGGGCAATTCACCGGGAGTGGTGGTATCGATCACCCAATTCTCTTCCCAGTCCCTGGTATCGAGCAGCAGGCTATTACCCGCCAGTTGCGCTGCTTCAACAGTGGGCAGGAATCTTACCTGCAAAGACTCCACATCCTGCAACAACTTCACCTCCCTGGGCTCGGTATCTCCCGCTCGGTCCAGTACCGCGTATGTATCACGCCACAAGACTTCATCCTCAAGTCTATAGTTCACCCGCTGCATATGGCTGCGAGGTTGACCAACACTATTGTGCCAACCAGTGCGGGTCAGGCTGAGAGCAAATCGGGCGATTCTGCCACCTGCCATTGATGGCTCGATTTCACCATACTCGTCGCGCACCGGCCTGGGAACAAAATGGCTCATATCCCGCGACAGCAACATCCATGCACGATTAACCTCGTAAATACGATCCGCTACCTCCCTGGTACGTTCAGCGCCGGTCATTGCGGCCGTCAGGCTGGTATAGGCGATCACAGAAACAAAGACTGAAATGGACAGAGCGATCAAGACCTCAACCAGCGTAAAACCTTCGCCGTTGCGTTTAAAGACCATCATCGACCTCCGAAGCACCACCAGCTGGATTGCCAGCACCAACTGCGGGGGCACTCTGCACGCTCTTCAGGTCAGACGACATAAAAGCCACCAGGTGATAGAGAGGTCTGGTCTGCACCTCCTCGGTCAAACGGATATCCAGCTCGATACGATAGAACTGTTCTACCTCTGTTTCTGTGCTATCCAGCCACCAATACCAATCTCTGCCGGCCATTTCTTCAATGCCACTGTCCTTGCCCCGCAGCAGGTTCTCTCTTGCCCGGGCGAGCAGGCGCAGTTCTGCCAGCTTGTTGCTGGCGACCATATGGGCAATAGATTTGTCGCGCATATACGCGGTGTTATCGACCTGCTGTGAAAGCGAGAACAACAGCGCCGGCAACGCAACAGCGACAACCGCCAGCGCCACCATAACTTCCACAAGTGTGAAGCCCCTGTTATTCATCCGGCTCTTCTTCCCCACGTAGCAACAGCCTGAACTGGCCTAACAAATCCCATTCAACGCGCCACAGCAAATCCCCTGATTCCTTATTCCGCAGCTCCATTGCACCAGGAGTTACCTCACCGCTGGCATACATTATCACCTGGGGCAGTGCGTCTCCTGCGGACTGGGTAAGAGCCTCCTGCCCCACGAGGGTATCTTCAATTTCCAACTCCAGCTCTAGCTCAGCAGGTAGGGCGACGGAGGCAAATATTGGCCGATCGGCAGACAACTGCCGCCATTTTTCTTCCCGGTATTCACGCCATTCGTAACCGTATAACCAATCGCCTTCCACACTTCGCAGCCAGAACACCAGGCCGAAGTCGGTTGCGGAGAACTGGGCCTCATCAAGGGCAAACTCGGCGCTGTGGGAAAAGTTTCTTAGGGTGGATTCCAGGTTCAGGCTGCGATCACCACTACCTACATTAAGGCTGGCCATCGAGGTGACCAGCACGATAACAAACAGAGTAACAAGCAACTCCAGCAGACTGAATCCACGCTGCCGGTGCAGGACCATGACTGTTAGTCCTTGGGTTTCCAGTTGCCTATATCGCCGTTCTGCCCCTCGCCACCGGACAGTCCGTCGGCGCCCAGGGAATAGAGGTCGATTTCACCGTGCTCTCCCGGACTGAGATAAAGGTAGGGGCGGCCCCAGGGGTCCAGCGGAAGCTCAGAGAGGTAACCACCGGGCTTGAAGTTACGCGGTTCGGGCGCCAGGGTGGTGGCTTCAACCAGAGCCTCAAGGCCCTGCTCGGTGGTGGGATAGACATAATTGTCCAGGCGATAAATTTTCAGGGCAGTTTCTATAGCCTTGAAATCTGCCTGTGCTTTTTGAATCCGCGCCTCGTCGGCGCGGTTGAGTACCGTAGGTGCCACCACGCTGATCAACAGCCCCATGATCACCAGCACTACCAAAATCTCAACCAGCGAGAATCCCCCGCTTTTAGATGTTCTCATCACGTCATTTCACCATTGTGTTTAAATCAAATATCGGCAGCAGGATCGCCAGTACAATCATCAGCACCATGCCGCCCATGAATACCACCATCAGCGGTTCAAACAAACCCATCATGGTACCCAGGGTCATTTCCAGCTCCCGTTCCTGGTTACTCGCCGATCTTTCCAGCATGGTCTCCAGCTCGCCACTGACTTCACCACTGGCAACCATATGAACCATCATCGGCGGAAATCGGCCGCTTTGCTGCAAGGCGCGATTCAGGCTACTGCCCTCCTGCACTCGCTCGGCAACCCCCTCACTTTCTGCGCGCAATATCAGGTTGGTCAACACCTGCCCGGCAATGCGCAGTGAATCCAGCAGCGGCACTCCGCTGGCCATCAGAATACTCAAGGTGGAGGCAAAACGGGCAGTATCCATCGCCACAATCAGTTTCGACAAGCCGGGCACCCGCAATAACAAGCCATGCCAGCGTTTTTTTCGCTCCTGGCTTTTCAACAATTGCCGGAACAGAATCAGCAGGCCGACAAAACCAAGCAGCAACCAGATACCATAATCCAGCAGAAAATCACTGGTGGCTATCAGGCCCCGGGTAAGCGGCGGCAGTTCCCGACTGCTGTGGGCAAATATACCCACCAGTTCCGGCACCACAAACACCATTAACGCCACAACCACGGCAATCGCCACCCCCATCAGTATAAAAGGGTAAATCATCGCCATTTTCAATTTCTGCCCGGTGTACTGGCGCTTCTCGGTATAGTCCGCCAGCTGCTCCATCACTGGGCCCAGGAAGCCAGCATGCTCCCCGGCGTTAATCATAGCCCGGTACATTTCGTTAAAGACCTGTGGGAATTCCCCCATGGCGTAGGCCAGGGTATACCCCTCGGCCACCCGGGAACGCACCTGCAACAATAGCCCTTTTATCTTGCCACTACTGGCCTGCTGTGCGGCAGCCTGCAGCGCCTCATCCAGGGGCAGATTGGATTGCACAAGCGTTGCCAGTTGGCGTGTGATAAGCGACAGCTCTGCGGTACTGACTCGAGCGCTGAAAAAACGAGGCCGCCAGGAACTGCGCACGACGGCCATCTGATTCGCCTCACCGACGGACACAGGCCGCAGGTTTTGGCCTCGCAATTGAGTGCGCACCTGTCGCTCGGAATCGCCCTCGACAATGCCCTTGACCATTTTGCCCTTGTCATTAAGAGCCTGATAGCGATAGGCGGTCATGGCATAGCGTCCTGGCTCAGGATACCGAAGTTACTCGCAGCACTTCTGCGATACTGGTCTCCCCGGCGAGAATCCGGCGCTGGCCGTCTACCGCGATACCGGCGTAGCGCTTGCGAGCCACGGCCAGCATGTCCTGTTCGCTGGCACCGTCATAAATCATTGCTCGCATTTCGTCGTCCACCTCGATCAACTCATAAATTCCCGAGCGCCCGCGATAGCCACTGTAATTACAACGTTTACAACCCCGGGGTTGATAGATTGGCGGCGCCTCGTCATCGGAATCCAACTGCAATAACTCCCGCTCTGGGTCAGTAGCCGGCTGGCCCTCTTTACACTCCGGGCAAAGCAGGCGCACCAATCGCTGGGACATTACTGCCAGCAAGCTCGAGGACACCAGGAAAGGCTCTATACCCATATCCTTGAGTCGGGTGATGGCGCCAATCGCGGTATTGGTGTGCAGGGTGGAAAGCACCAGGTGTCCGGTAAGAGACGCCTGCACCGCGATCTCCCCTGTTTCCAGGTCGCGAATCTCACCCACCATGACCACATCCGGGTCCTGGCGCAGAATCGCCCTCAGGCCTCGCGCAAACGTCATATCCACCTTGGGGTTGACCTGGGTCTGGCCGACTCCAGGGAGCATGTACTCGATAGGGTCTTCGATAGTGAGAATATTGCGCGAGCTCTCGTTAATGTGCGAAAGCCCCGCGTAAAGCGTGGTGGTTTTTCCCGAGCCCGTGGGTCCGGTGACCAGGATGATACCGTGGGGGCTGTGCAGGTATTTTCGGTAGGCTTGCAGCACCTGCTCATTCATTGCCAGCTGCTCCAGCTGCAACTGCCCGGCGGCGGTATCCAGCAAGCGCAGTACCACCCGCTCCCCGTGAGCGGAGGGAATGGTAGACATACGAATATCCACCGCATGACCGGCAATTTTAATCGAGATTCTGCCGTCCTGGGGCACACGCTTTTCCGCAATATCCAGTTTTGCCATAACCTTCAATCTCGACACCAGCAAGGGGGCCAACATCCGCTTGGGCGACAAAACCTCCGCCAGCACACCGTCCACCCTGTAGCGCACGCTGAGCCGGTCTTCGAAGGTTTCGATATGGATATCCGAGGCCTTGTCCCTGACCGCCTGGGACAAAATGGCGTTAATCAGGCGGATAATCGGTGCATCATCCTCGGCGTCCATCAGGTCGCCCACCTCTGGAATTTCATCCGCCAGGCGACTGAGGTCTACATCGGCACTGATGTCCTCGGCCATTTGCACGGCCTCGTTACTACCGCGCTGATAGGCCACAGACAGGTGGCGCTTAAACCGATCTTCGCTGACTTCTTCAAGAGCAAAGGGCTGCCCCAGAAAGCGGCGCAATTCTGCCAACACATTAAGGTCAGGCTGCAGGTAATGCATGACCTGAGGCCCCTCGGCGCTGTCTACCAGCAGAACGCCATGCTGCTGTGCATAGGTAAAAGGCAAGCTACGTTGACCAGCGGGCTGGGCACTGCTCACAGGTTCGGGGGCGATATCCGCCTCCAGCTTAGCCATCAGTCGCCCGCGCCTGCTGCTTCGGCTGCAGCAGCAGCGGCCTCGTCCCGTATAGCCTCCAGTTCGCGCTTCTGCTCTTCCCACTCGGGCAATACTGGCAGGTTATTGTCATCCAGAAACATCAGGCCGCGCTCTTTGCGCAAAATTTGTTGATCACGGATATAGCGGTATTTATCGGCGGTGGCGCCGGCAAGCTGTTCCTCATCTCGCAAAATAGATGTGCGCAGAAATATGAGCAGGTTGGTTTTTTCCACTTTAACGCTGTCGGTGCGGAACAAACGGCCCAAAAAGGGGATATCGCCAAGAATGGGCACCTTCTGGGTGCCGTCCTGCACATCGTCCTTGATCAGGCCACCGAGAACAATGACCCGCTGATCCTGGGCCAGCACCTTGGTCTGGATCTTGCGTTCACTGGTGATCAGGTCGGCTGCGTCCGTTACCTGGGACGCACCCACCAGCACCGAAGACACCTCCTGCTCAATATCCAGTACCACCGAGTCCCCCTCGTTAATATGGGGGGTTACTTTCAGGGTAATACCAACGTTTTCTCGTTCTATGGTTTGGAACGGGTTGGACGAGCCATTATTACTGCCGGTATTGGTGTATGAGCCAGTAATAAACGGCACGTTCTCGCCCACAGTAATAAAGGCTTCCTGGTTGTCCAGGGTCAGCAAACTGGGTGTGGAAAGAATATTGGCGTTGGTTTCCTGCTTCAGGGCATTGAGAATCACCGTCATGGTCAGGTCATCGTCTACCGTGCCCCAGCCCATGGAGAGGCCGGGAATACCCGCCAGGGCACCGACCAGAGCATTGCGATCAAACTCCTCGCGAGTATCGGGCGTCTCGGGATCGACGGGAGGGTTAATGGCATCTGCAAGCGCATTGGCACGGGTCTGGTCATTGATATTGCTACCGTAAAAACCACTATCGTTGGCAAACAGCCACTGCAACCCGAGATCCTGCCCGTCGGTGAGGCGCATTTCCACGATAATGGCCTCTACCAATACCTGGGCACGGCGTATATCCAGGCGCTGGATAACCGACTCCAGCGCCGCCATTTCATCCGTGTCAGCGGTAATAATCAGGGAGTTCGTGCCTTCATCTGCCTCGATGGTAGAGGTATTCCCCCTGTTGCGAGCCCCATTTTTACCGTCGGCATCCTCCAACTGGCCAATATTTTGCATCACCCTTGTTAGTACTTCTGCAATATCCTTGGCCTGGGCATATTCCAGGTAGATCACCTGCACATTGCCACTTTGCTCCAGTGGTGTATCCAGGTGGCTGATCAGTTTACCTATGCGGGCGCGCTCCAGTTCATCACCACTGACCAGTACACTATTGGTGCGCGAATCTGCCACCAGCAGTACCTCCGGCTCAGCGCCACCGCTTTGCTTGGCCTCGGATTTACTGAGCTGGTCGAGCATGGCGACCACATCTTCGGCCACCGCGTAGCGCAGTTTGACAATATCGGTTTGCTGCACCGCTGAGCGATCCATGCGCTCGATGATGTCACGAATCCGGTCGATGTTAGACGACACATCAGAAATAATAATCGCATTGCTGGGAGCGTAGGCGGCCATGTGAGCCTGTTGCGGCACCAGTGGCCGCAACACCGGTATCAGCTTGGCGGCAGAAATATTTTCAAGACGCATCACCTGGGTAACATATTCATCGGTAGCGCGGCCCGGGCTTTTGTCCTGAACTGACACCGGTGCTGAACGAGCATCTTTGCTCTGGATTACCCGCACCACACCGCCGGAGGTCACCGCGGTATAGCCATGGACGTCCAGAATTGAGAGAAACAGGTCGTAAAGCTCGTCTTTGGATACCGGCTTACTGGAGATGACCTTGACCTTACCCTTCACTGCCGGGTCGACCACGATGGTGGTGCCCGTTACCTCAGCCACGAATTTGATCAACTCCTGGATATCGGTTTCCTTGAGGTTAACCGTATAGTCCTGAGCGACAGCGGCCGGAGTACCCAGAGCAAACGTCAGGCTGAGAACGGCAATAGACCGCGCCAGGCAGGTAGATAGCTTCACGTATTATTATCCTCAGTATTAACCGTGCACATCAGAGGTTCTCTCCCTGGTCCTGGAGACTGACGCTGAGAGACAGCCGCTTCTGCTCTCTTTCGAGCTCAAACACCGCCTCTTTGGCAGATCGCATTGTCTGGTAAAGACGCATGGTATTGGCAGGGTCATTAAGCGCAATGCCGTTAACGCCGGTTACCAGGTCTCCTGATTTAAACCCCAACTGCTGAAATTGTTTCTTGTCCTTCCCCGGGGTTATACGATACCCCAGTAGTTCTTCTCCCTCACGCACGGCACTGACGTTAACCACGTCCACCAGGGATTGCGGATTCTCGTAAAGGCGTTGCCGATAGGATTGGGCCAGGGCTGTTGCCTGGGCATCCGTGCGCTTATCCAACTGCCGACCCCATGAGCCCTGGGGCCTGCCACCTGCCGCCGACCTTCTACTCTCTGGCGGTGGCACTTGAGCATCCAGGCCGCTTTCGTCAAACAGGGTTAGCAACTCAAAAGTCCCACCGTTATCCAACACCACCTGCTGGGGCATGACCTTGGCCAGCACCACATTACCCGATACCGGTAATTTGTCTTCCACAGAGTAGACTTCCTGTTGCTTCTTGTACTCGATAATGGCACGACCCAGCCCATCCTCGGTGGAAGCCACAATGCCACGCAGCAATAACTTCAAACGGGTTTCCCTGGCGCCCTTCTCAATACCTTCCCGGACAGTATCTTTTACTTCCTGCACCACAGGAGCCTGCGCCACTTCAGCGCCCGCCTCCCCAAACAGGTGCCAGCTCCGCATCTTGTTAATATCGACATCGCGGTCAGGGCCGGACTTCGCCGGACGACTCACCGGATTGATGACCTGGGCACTATCCACCGGATCCATTGCGGAGGAGGGAAACAGAGACCAGATCAGGCGGGACAGGGACAGAACAGCCCAGACTGCCAGCAACAGCAGTAACAGCTGCCGCAGACGGCGCGCCCTGGAGGGTTGGACCAGATAACGGGAAAAATCCCCCAGGGATTCTGTCAGCTGACCGGAAGCTTCACGGGAATTCCTAAGCCATTGAGCTGACAACGGAATCTCGCTTGTCTTTCATTGCGGCACACTGGCTACAGATTGAGGCATTCATATCGACTGATTATAGGGTGGCGGGGGGAAAGTTGAAACCGGACAGCTTGATGAACTTTTGCCAATATTGGCAAAACTGATACTTAAGCCCCTGCCGGGCAAATCAAATTATTCCACGGTGCACTCATAACCGGGACGTAAACTGCGCGGGTGCCATCCCACACGAAATTCCAATGCCGGCACACTCATGTTGTAGGCCGCCAGTTCAATCTGGCCAATAATATCGCGCCAGGGAGAGCACCAGAGACAGCCCTACCAGGGGATAAATCCACCGACTGTACTTCATCATGCTGGCTGAATCTTCGGGGCTGGAGAAACGCTCTCCCAATTTAACCATGAGGGCTACGCCACAAAATATAAAAAGCAAAATCAGTAACAGGTCATTCATGTTCACCTTCCTTTGCAAGAACAGCAGTGCCGGCTCTGACACTGGCATACCAGGAAGAGGGGTTATCGATTTCGCCCTCCTCGTTCAGCTCAGGGTAACGCAATCCACGCTCTCGGCAAAAATCACGAACCCTGGGATGACCCCATTCGAAAAACAAGCGCCGGTAAGTGGCATCATCGATACGCCTGGAACTGTAAAGCCCTGCCTGTTGGCGCTGACGCTGAGCCTCAGTGAGAATAACCCCACAGGCAACTGATACATTGAGCGAACCGACCATGCCAACCATGGGAATAGTGACCTCAACATCCGCCAGGGTCTCGCCCTGGGCGCTAACCCCCTTGCGTTCAGCACCCATTATGATGGCGGTTGGCTTGCTGTAATCCACTTCGCGAAAATCTACCGCATCCGGCGAGAGGTGGGCAGCAACCACCTGATAGCCTGCTGCCTGTAAAGGTTCAGTCGCACTGTGTAGCTGTCGATGGCGTTGAACATCAACCCAACTGTGAGAGCCCATGGCCGTACCGCGAAATGCCTGATAGTCCTCATCGCCGATAACCGCATGGACACACGTGATGCCTACCGCGTCGCAGTTGCGGATGATAGCAGAGAGGTTGCGTTGCTTGTGTACAAAGTCTGTAATGACCGTGAAATCCGGCTGGCGCCGACTGAGTACATGGCGCAACCTGGCAATGCGTTGTGGTGTCACCTTAAAGGTCTCGGGCTACCGAGTTAGCCGTTCGAATC
>ERZ1046740.2170-NODE-2170-length-12883-cov-4.804256_pt1 | contig 12883 bp, 12 predicted proteins | sample MGYA00383093_ERZ1046740 | MGnify/ENA primary metagenome ERZ1046740 (study PRJEB29581, sample SAMEA5548363) | metagenome | biome: marine; feature: coastal; material: water | depth 25 m | study: Short-term variability in the microbial, nano- and picoplankton...
ACAACTGACAATGCCCTGCCTTGGCTAAGTTCCCAGTTGTCGGCATATTTTCCGGCACTGGAAAACGCTTGGTTGTCCGTGTGTCCGTCCACCCGAATGATCCAGTCGATGCTGTCCGGGATATCGCTGGACACTTTTTGCAGGATTGCTGCGACCTTGGCGATTTCTTCTTTGCCTTGCGCGGACAGATCGGCGCGACCAACGTCAAACAGAACCTCGGACGAGAATACAAACCTATCTCCGACAATTCGCACCCCTTCCTGATTGGCCAAAACTTCACGCAGTCGACCAAAAAATTCTGATCTAAATTTCTGCAAATCTTTTGCTTCGGCCTCAAGTCGCAGGCGTTCCGCTTCTTCCAGCTCACGCCGCTTGCGTTCTTCCACGGCGGCACGGGCCAAAGCGGTATTCAAATCACTGCCAAGAGACTGCAATTGCACTTGGGCGGCCTCGTCTCTTGCTTTGGAATCATCCAAAATGGCTTGTAAACTGGATAGCTGGCTGCGCAGCGCGCCAACTTGTTGATTTAGCAAGGCAACTTCGCGCAAGCTTTTCGCTGATTTCGCTTCTTCGTCAGCCAGCGCTTTGTTTGCCGCAGCCAACAGTGCCGCACGTTCTTCATTTGCGCTAAGGGTTTCTTTTACATCCTGCTCAGCTGCCAGTTTGGCCGCCAAGGCAGCAGCAAGTGCTTCCCTCACTTCGTCCTCATCGCCAATATTGGCCTCGGCCGCAATCCGTGCGGCTGTCGCTGCCTTCAGTTGCTCTTCGACGGACAATATCATCGCTTGCAACAGTTCGTTGTCACCGGTTACGTCAGCCAAATCGGTTCGCGCACCCAGCAATTCCGATCGAGCTTTCTCAAGCGACGCCAGTGTACTGGACAGTTCAGATTGTGTGGTTTCGCCTGACAAAAGCGCAGTAGCTAGTTTTGAGGTCAAATCAACACGTGCGGCATCAGCTGCAGCAAGCATCGTTAACGTGACCTCTGCCCTTTGCCGTTGTTGTTCCAAAGCCAAAGTCATCGCTGTCAGTTCGGCGTCGGCGTCTTTAAGGCGCGCGCGTAATGCTTCTGCTGCCGCGGCCTCAGCCAAACGGGCGCGCTCCTCGTCAGTTAACTCATTTTCCAAATCTGCGACGCGAGAATTTAATTCTGCGTTGGCTGCGTTACGGTCATCCGCTTGTTGATTCAAATCTGCAATCAAGGCCTCGAGCGCCTCGCGTTTAGCAGCAGCAAGCCGCGCAGCTTCACTTTGGGCATCGATCTCGCCTCGGGCTGTCGCCAATGCGAGATTCAGCGCCTCTTGCTCGCTCATCAATTCATCTCGCACGGCTTCCAAATCGGCAATATTGCTAAGGGCCGTGGACTTCTCAGACAAAAGTGTCGCGACTTGGGCCTCGAAACTGGAGATCCTTGTGCGGGCACTTTCTAACTCATCCTCCCGCGTGGCCAGATCAGACGTCAAAGTTGCAATTAGCGAGGCTTGCCGCGCGGTTTCGTTGCGCTCGTCATCCAACGTCGCTCGCAACCCACCCACTTGCGTTTCAAGGTTCGCAGTACGGTCCCGTTCTAACCCGAGCGCTTGGGCCAAAGCCGCAACTTCAGACGACAGTGCATCCAGTTCGGTTTCTTGTCCGGTGATCGTCTCTCGAAGTACAAATTGCACAACCATGAAAATGGTCAGTACAAACATCAGCACCAACAATAATCCAGTCATCGCATCCACAAATCCGGGCCAGATTGATGCCTGAAACCGCTGACCGGTACGCCGAGACAGGGCCATAGCTTAGCCCTCCCCGCCCTGTTCTGGATGGGCAATGTGCCTTAGTTGCTTGGTCAACACGGCAAGATCCGTCCGCAACTCGGCCATGGTTTCCTGACGACCTGCGGAAATCTCTTCCAGAATGCGTAACATTTGCACATCGATCGATCGCAGACGCATCCGACTTTCGGCATCCATACCGCCGTCGCCTTCATGGCGCAGTTCAAGCGCGTGAATAAGCCGTTCTTGACCTTCGGCTACCCGCAGCAACGCCTCTGTAGTGGGGGCTTGGGCCTCCATCCTGTCCGTCATTGTTTCTAACGCATCTGCCAAACGACCCAACTTTTCGTCGACAACGGTTCGGCTGTCGGCGCTTTGGGCAAACATCGCTTGCAGCGCCTGCATCTGCTGGGACATGTGATCCAGCACACTGGCAATTGCCGACTGCTCCATTCCAACTTCGCCGTCACCGGACGAGAAACTAACCCGGGTGATGGTACTGAGCCATTCTTCCAGTTCTCGGTAGAACCGATTTTGGCCATGTCCGGCAAACAGTTCGAGCAGACCTACAATCAACGAGCCGGCCAGTCCCAACAGTGAAGAAGCAAAAGCCACGCCCATGCCACCCAATTGGGCCTCTAAACCCGTCATCAACCGTGTGAACACGTCAATTCCACCTTCGCCGTCTTGTGGTGCAAGACTTTGAATGGTTTCGATCAAGGCTGGAACGGTTGTGGCCAGACCGTAAAATGTTCCTAAAAGTCCAAGGAAAATCAATAAGTTGACAAGGTATCGCGTGATTTCGCGCCCCTCGTCGATGCGTGTGGCCACAGAATCCAAAATGGACCGCGTCGAGGTTGTCCCGATTTGACTGCGTGCGCTGCGGGTTCCCAGCAAAGCTGCCAATGGCGCCAACAGGGTCGGTGCGCTCGACATATCAACACCGTCGCGTTCCATCGCAAAGTTTTCGATCCATTTGACCGAAGAAATCAGCGAAAACACCTGCCCAAAACAGGCCAGAACACCAATAAGGAAAACGAACACTATGAACCCGTTCAAATATGGGTTGGCCTGAAACACCGGCAGCACGCTTGGCAGGGCGAAATAGCATAACACCCCGGTCAGTCCCAGAACGACCAACATCAGCAAGATCTGGCGGACAGGGTGTGAAAAATACGGCTCGACTTTGCGGTCCGGCTGGTCCATCTGGACAGCTCCTGACACATTGTTTTTATCAGATTTCACCCTACTGGGTCACACCGCATGTGCCAAGGGTTTATGAACGCTGTGCGCTAAGCCGCGCTTAAAGCTTTGACTCGCGCCGAAAGCCAATCAAGGTCATCGTCTTCGATCCCCAGTTCTAACAAGTGCGCAGCAGTATTGTGCAGATAGTCCGTATTTGGACCACGCCCGCCCACCGCTGTGGAAATAATCTGGGCCTGCTCTTCCAATTCTAGATGGCAATATTGCACGTGATGCGGATCAATCACGTAGGTGACCGCCTCAACCCGACGCCCATCCGCAAGGTCGATATCCAGCATTTTTTCCAAATAGGCCGAGGAAATCAATTCGCGCTCTCGCAGATATTCTAGTGTCTGCGCCTCATGCCCTTCTTGCACCAACAGCGCCACACCTTGGCAGTGCGCGTCACTTTGTGCGTCCAAGGCTAGAACCAATCCGGGGTCTTCCTCGGTGCCCCGATGATGGATTGAGCGCATGCAAAAACTGCGGTGCCAACCCGGCAGAGTTGCCACGCTTTGCTCGCGATAGTCAAAGCCCGGGTTCCACAGCAACGAGCCGTAGCCAAACACCCACATTGTCATGTCTCTGGTCCTTGTGGTTTTGCGCCGTTAAACACCAATCACGTCTTAGGGAAAAGGGCCCAGTCATTGAAACGTTTACTTGTTGTCATTCTTGTCGCCGCGCTGGGTTGGTCAGCCTATTGGTTCATTGGCTCCTCTGGTGCGAAATCTGGGTTCACAGCGTGGTTTGACGCGCGTCAATCGGAAGGTTGGCAGGCCGAGGTTTCTGACATCACAGTGAGCGGTTATCCAAACCGGTTCGATACGACATTCACAGGAATTGCACTGGCTGATCCGGATACGGGCGTCGCGTGGCAGGCTCCGTTCTTTCAGCTTTTCGCACTGAGTTATAAGCCCAACCACGTGATTGGTATCTGGCCGAACGAACAAACACTCGCCTTTCCCGATCAATCCGTGCGGGTGATCAGTGAAAAAATGAGAGCCTCGTTGGTGTTGCGGGCTGGCACTGCATTGCTGCTGGATCGCGCGAATTTCTCCGTTGACACACTTGGCGTTCAGTCTTCGGCAGATTGGCGGCTTGCCGCAAATTCGCTGACTCTTGCCCTGCACAGGCAAGATAAGGGCTTTCACACATACCGTCTTGCCCTAAAAGCCGAAGGGCTTGCCCCCCCCATTGCCTACAATTTACCTTCGGGGAAATCTCTGCCCAAAACCCTGAAAATCGTTCAAGCCGATCTTTTTGTCGGTTTCGATGCGCCATGGGATCGCCACGCCTTGGAAGACGCCCGGCCCCAGCCAACTTGGATCGACGTCAAAACGGCTCAGGTTACATGGGGAGATCTTGAACTTCAGGCGGCGGGCAAAGTCACCGTGGATAGCACCGGCTATCCCAATGGAGAACTCACCCTGCGAGCCACCAATTGGCGCGAGATCATTGCTGTCGCGCGTGCGACAGATCAAATTCCAACTGGTGTGTTGAACGCCGTTGAGCAGGGTCTCGAGTTATTGGCTGGGCTGTCCGGTAATCCTAAAACTCTGGACATACCTCTTAACTTTGGAAGTGGAGCCACGCGTATCGGACCCATTCCTATCGGCCCGGCACCTCGGCTGGTTCTACGCTAGCGGCAGTAAGAGCCACCACGGTGATTTGCGACGTCAAAATGGAAGTGGTCCTGATGGTGTCTGTCGGCTTTAGGGCCTAAAACTGTACCAAACGGTCCACAGGCTTTTTGATGCATTTTCTTAAGGATACGGCCTTTTTTGCCTTTTCCCCAATCGTTTAGCACCGTAATTGTGTTGCCGTTTTTGAGTTTAAAGCCGGAAATATCGATCGCGCGACCTTTGCCGTGTTCCGAAATTTTCGCACCAGGCATAGAGTTTCTTGTACGGCAGGCATAGCCTGCAGCCACTTTCAGCTCGACAACCCCACCGCCATAGCGCCCCACGGCATTGTCCATGCCGCCCTCGACCCATTTTTTCAGAGCCTTGGCCGTGTCGCACTCCATCACCGCAGGACGGCTGAGGGAAACACCGGAGACTGAGTAGAGCTTGATTGCATCCTTTTTAATGCCACAGCCTTTCAACTTGCCGGGAACCTTGCCCACTTTTGCGCCTCTGAGTTTGCGGTCTTTGCACACTTTACCGATGCCGGCCTCTTTTGTGTTTTTGCGACGCGCTGACACAATAGGCTCTGCATCGCGCGCGGGTGTCACAGCTGAACGCGCTGAGTTGACTTGAGATGTGGGCGTCGGTTTGGGGGATGTCGTGGCTGCGGCTACAGGTGCAGCCCCCACATCCTTGCGGGCTCGGCGCTCAACCGAATTTGATCGCACCTTGGGGCGCATCGATTTTGCGGGCGCAAAGCTGGGTAAAGCGGGTGGAAATACATCTTCTCGGGCAACTGGCCGCAGGGAAGACGTAGGCGCATTGGCCTGAGCCATTGTGGCTAGTAAAGTAAGAACGATGCCAGCCTTCCGGATCACGGCTTTTTCGCCCCGCGTCCAAAGTTCGGAGCATCTGTGTCTTGCCCGGCCTCAATAATGCTGCGGCGAACGTCCCGTGTATGCGTGAAATAGTCAAAAAGATGATCGCCATCTCCTGTACGAATAGCGCGCTGCAACGCAAACAGTTCTTCGGTGAATCGACCAAGAATTTCCAAGGTGGCTTCTTTGTTATTCAGGAAAACATCACGCCACATTGTAGGGTCGGACGCGGCAATTCGCGTGAAATCTCTAAACCCGGCAGCAGAATATTTAATGACTTCCGTGTCTGTCACGCGGCGCAAATCATCCGCCACACCAACCATTGTATACGCAATAAGATGTGGAGCATGAGACGTCACCGCCAGCACCAAATCATGGTGATCAGCGTCCATTTGATCGACAAAAGACCCCATACCCTCCCAAAGCGCACGGACCTTCTCAACCGCTTTGGGGTCAGTATTTTCGTCGGCCGGCACCACGATGCACCAACGATTGTCATACAGTTCGGCAAAGCCAGATTCAGGGCCAGAATGCTCGGTTCCTGCCAATGGGTGCGCTGGTACAAAATGCACATTATCAGGTAATTGCGGCCCTACGGCGTCGATTACCGCACGCTTAACTGATCCCACATCCGAAACGGTGGCACCAGGCTTCAAAACAGGTGCAATTTCTTTCGCAACACTCCCCATGACGCCCACCGGCACACAGAGGACCACAAGATCCGCACCTTCGACTGCCTCGGTCGCGCTGTCGCAAACGTGGTCACACAGTCCGATTTTGCGCGCAGTGTCACGCGTCGCTTGCGACCGCGCGTATCCTGTGACTTCTCCCGCCAAACCACTCCGCTTGATCGCCCAAAACATGGACGACGCAATCAGGCCAAGCCCAATCAACGCAACGCGGTCGTAAACGGGTTTGTTCATCGGGCTCCACCTTTGAACTGCCCAACGGCATGTGCCACACGCCGACAGCTTGATTCATCCCCAACAGTTATACGCAGGCAATTTGGCAGGCCGTAACCCGTCACACGCCGCACAAGCAGACCTTGTGATTTCAAGTAATCATCGCAGGCTTCAGCTTCGGCCTGATCCACAAAGCGAGCCAGAATAAAGTTCGCACAAGACGTGTCCGACGGCACACCCAATTCGGCCAACGCTTCGGCCAACCATGCGCGCAACCGCGCATTATCAGCGCGGCATTTGGCAACAAACGCCTGATCAATCATTGCGGCTTCAGCCACTGCCATTTGCACAGATGACAAGTTAAACGGCTGTCGCACCCGGTTCAAAACATCAATCATTTCCTGCGGGCCATAGCCCCAACCGATGCGCAAACCACCCAAACCATAAATCTTTGAAAACGTCCGCGTCATGATCACGTTGTCACGCGTCTCTATCAACGAGGCACCGCCATCGAAACCTTCGACAAACTCAGCGTAAGCACCGTCCTGAACCAGAATACACCCGTCTGGCAGGCTATCTGCTAACCGCGCCATTTCGTTGCCACCCATCATCGTTCCAGTTGGGTTCGCCGGATTGGCGATAAAGACGATTTTGGTTTTCTTGGTGCAAGCCGCAAGGATGGCATCTACGTCCACGACACGTTCGCGTTCGGCGACTTTGACGGGCTTGGCTCCGACAGCCAAAGCAAGGATCGGGTACATGGAAAAGCCATGCTCGGTATAGATCACTTCGTCACCGGGTCCGGCGTAACATTGCGCAATAAATTGCAGGATCTCGTCCGAGCCGACACCGCAAATAATCTGGTTTGGGTCCAAATCATGCGTTTCACCGATCAGGGCCCGTAAATCTGCGTGATCCGTAGAGGGATAACGGTTCAGATTCTGGCCAGATTTGGCATGCGCCTCTTTGGCGGCGTCTGAACAGCCATAAGGGTTTTCGTTCGACGACAGTTTGACAACGTCCGACACACCTTTGATCGCAGCTGTGCCACTGACGTAAAGCTCTATATCCAGGATCCCAGGTTGCGGTGTAATGCGAGACATACTAAAAAACTCCTGCTTCGCTTGGGTTCTAGCGCCCGGGCAACAAGTTTGAAAGATTCTAAATCGTCAGAAGGTCGATTTGCGCTTTTGGTGCCACGCCTTTTTTAGCGCTTTCAAACCACATCAAAAAAAATGGCCCACCGGAAACCGATGAGCCAAATGCGTCAACAAACCTAAACCACTTCAGAAACGGAACGCTGCCCGAATTTGAAAAGTGGTTGCATCAACATCAATGCCTGTAGAGTTGAAGTTACCAAAATCGTGATAAAGCAGTTCGGCTGCAATGCTGAACGAACTGTTGATGCGGTGCTCGTACCCTGCACCCACGAACCAACCATCATCACTGCCCAGTGTGTCTGTGCTTGCTTCTGCATAACCGCCAACACCGTATATCAACCCATCATCAACTTTGTAGCCAGCACGAAGTTTGAGGCGCCAAACATCTTCCACTGTGGCTGCGCCGGACAGATCGGTATTTGTCCAATCATAGTCAACGCCCCCACCCACGACCCAAGTGCCAAAGTCATAGTCGTAACCAGCGATCAAACCACCAATGGCGTCTGATCCATCAACACCTGCAATGCTAGTTCCCACATCGGCATAACCAATCTGACCACCAACGTAAAAACCAGTCCAATCATCTAAGCTTTGAGCCGAGGCTTGGCCTGCTGCCAGCCCCAGACCAACCGTCGCTGCGAGCAATCTTGCCTTCATGTTCATCCCTTTCGTTTCGCTTTGGACGCCACAACTCACGCGTCTTACAATGTCTATACGCACGACTTTTGAGATTGGATCACCACCACAGAGCAAATTCTTCTGTGAACGCCCACACGTTTTTGTGAGCCGGATTCCTAGCGATTGCGGAGCAGCTTTCTAAAGCCAGTTGATACCAGCCATATATCCAAAGCGGTTTGCAGACCCAAAAACGACTTTTCAGCCTCTACATCGCACACAGTACTTGCCGCCGCTTCATAGTTGCTCATAACTTGTGGGGACGTCGCAGCGCCCGGGGAAGTGGCTGCGGCCCAGCCACGCTTTTGGAGCCAACAATATGACAATGAATTTCATCCGAATACTTTTCGCCTGCTGCTGCCTGACACTGATTGCTGCCTGCTCAACACCTCAAGCTGTCACACCTGACGCCTACAGCGCGCTACCAGATGGCGATATTACTTTGCCAGAAGTGCCCGCCCACTTCCTTGAGGAGCCCAATCGGCGTGCAGAAGTCGCTTATGTCGGCGAAGAAGCCCCCGGCACCATCGTTGTCGATCCTTTTGCCAAGTTTCTCTATTATGTAGAGGAAGACGGGACAGCCACACGTTACCCTGTAGCCGTCGGGCGTGAGGGGCGCGGTTTTCGCGGTCAAGCGACGATACAACGCAAGGAACAATGGCCGGGCTGGACCCCGACCAAAAATATGCTGCGAAGCGAACCTGAGGTTTATGGCCCATTCGCTGCGGGCATTCCCGGTGGTGTCGCCAGCCCCTTAGGCGCACGCGCGCTTTATCTTTACAGGGGCGGCAAGGACACCCGTTATCGCATTCATGGCACCAACGACATGGAATCTATTGGTAATGCCAATTCCGCGGGCTGTATCCGCATGTTCAATCAAGACGTGATCCATCTGGCAGACAGAATAGACTTGGGAACCGGTGTCACCGTGCGCACTTACGAGCAATCTGTCGCCATTGAGGGTGAAGAAATGGCGAACCGCGGCTTTGAAATACCTCCCAAAATCGTGGACCCTGATACGATCTATGCGGCTGTTGAGGCCGAGAAACAGCGCAAAGCCGCAAGCGAGTAAACAAACGAAAAAACCCGCAGCGTTGAGGCTGCGGGTTTTTGAAACTTTTAGGTGTTCGGCGAAGATTAGTTCTTCGCGTAGAATTCCACCACCAGGTTTGGTTCCATTTGAACTGGATATGGCACATCACCCAAAGTTGGCGTGCGCACGAAAGTGGCAACCATTTTCGAGTGATCAACATCCATGTAGTCAGGAACGTCACGCTCTGGCAGAGCTGCGGCTTCAATCACAACAGCCAATTGCTTAGACTTGTCACGCACTTCGATAACGTCGCCTTCTTTGACGCGGTATGAAGGAATGTTCACTTTTTGACCGTTCACTTTGACATGGCCGTGGTTCACGAACTGACGTGCAGCGAAAACAGTCGCTACGAACTTGGCGCGATACACAACAGCATCCAAACGGCGCTCGAGCAGACCGATCAGGTTTTCACCTGTATCGCCTTTGACACGCTCAGCTTCGCCATAAATGCGACGGAACTGTTTCTCGGTCAGGTCGCCGTAGTAACCCTTAAGCTTTTGCTTTGCGCGCAACTGAATACCGAAATCGGACAATTTGCCTTTGCGGCGCTGACCATGCTGGCCGGGGCCATATTCACGGCGATTTACTGGAGATTTGGGGCGACCCCAAATGTTTTCGCCCATGCGGCGATCAATTTTATACTTGGCAGACGTACGTTTAGTCACGGCTGATATCCTTCTTTAGGTCGACGCCCGATTGGGCGACTATGAAGGGCGTTGTCCTCTTGCCTTGCGACATGACAGGGATCCTCTTGCGAGGTCCACCAACACCAATGAAGTCGCGCGTATAAAGAAGTACGTGGGGGAGTCAAGTGAGTTGCGAAAAATCTCAGTTAACAGGAGACGACAATTGTCTGCTTTGCAGACAATGTTGGTATTTGTCCCAGCAAGGGACATTAACCCCTCTCAGGTAAATAACAACGCGCAAGCCCAAACTTAGCGAACATGCGCCTGTCCGCCTTGCCAAATACATTTCGGAAAAATAGAAGGTTTACATGTTATGATATAACATACCTAATCAATAAGAACTGGACACCTCATATGCAACGGACAATCCTCAAACGAACTGGCGTCATCGCAATTGGCGCGTTGATCATGTTTTCTTCGCAGGCGCTGGCGCAAACAACGACAAATTCCACCAAGGCAGAGACCCATACACACGCACATAAGGCCGAGGAACTATCGTTGGTCAACGAAGCCGAGATTCAGGCCCGCAGCTTGTCTGACTGGGCTGCTGACTGGCAATCAATTTATCCACACCTACGAGATGGCACTTTGGACGTTGTGATGGAGCACAAAGCTGAAGGTGGAAAAAAGACCGCTGAGGAGTACCGCGCTTACTATGAGGTTGGGTATAAAACGGATGTGGAGCGTCTTTTGATTGATGGCACGAGCGTCACTTTCTTTCGGGAAGGGCAACCTGTGCAAGGGCAGTACGCGAACGATGGGTATGAAATACTGACCTACGAATCGGGCAACCAAGGTGTGCGTTTCATTTTTGAAAAGTCAGGTGGCGACATAGACGCGCCCCAGTTCATCCAGTTTAGCGATCATGAAATAGTGCCGACCAAAGTTGACCACTTTCACCTATATTGGGGCGACGACCGTGCAGCATTGCTGACAGAAGTCACCAATTGGCCAACATATTTCCCGGCATCGCTAAGCGGCAAAGAGATCGTGGCCGAAATGCTGGCTGACTAAATTGGTGGCGCAGGCGGATACACCGCCGCACCTGAAGGTGGCACACAGGTCCCAAAGACAAGTGTGCCGCCCATTATTGAAAAATTCTGCCGCTTAAGGGTCACACAAAAATGACTTCCCAAATGATGACTCCACGCCGAAACCGTGCGGAACGCCTGTGGCTGGGTGATGAACATGGCTAGAAAGAAAAAAGTTTTGGCCCAGCGAGACAGCAATACCCGAACGAGTTTGCGGCGAAGAAAGCGTGTAGGAGATCCAATGGCCGCTTATGATCGGTTGCCCCCAGATCTGCGGGTATGGCTCTCATACGCCGCGCTGCCTTGGTCACCCCGTTCTGCATTGCGAGCTTGGCAGTCTGCAATAAAATCCAACGGAGATGACAAGGCTGCAGCGCGGCTTTACCTCAGCCAACTAGAGCAAAAAAGGCTCTCGCAGGAAGCTGAAAAAATTTGGAGTGTCGAGTAAGCGATTTCTAAAAGACCGGCTTTGGCCTTAAAGCAGAACAAAACAAATTGGGTTCAAGTCCGCCATTCGTCGGTTTTCCTATCAAACACGTAATAAAGACAGAACTCGTGCCCTGTTAACCCAGCACGCCACCAAACCAACGCAAACTTAAAACAAAAACTGTTTTTCCAAAAAAGCCTTTTGCCACGAGATGCAACGGCCGTTAGCAGGCCGGTGCGTATTGTAGTTTCAGACTCAGATTTCAGCCCTAGGCCGCATCATGCATTAAGATCGCCGCTTCACTCGCGTTCAGGTTTCGGCGCGCATAGGCGCCATATGTGTTGGGATTGTATTCCAGCTCTGGCAGCATATTCAGCAATCTGGATCGATCCGAAGTCTCTAGCGTCGACAAAGCTGCGTTGGCTGGGTGGAAGCTTTCGGTTTCCACGCCATTTGCCCAAAGGATCTGATGGCGCGGGAACAGGAGGTGGATATAAGTCACCTCGCGGCTGGTATAATCCACCGAAATCGTCGACCCATTGACCAGCTCACCCGCCGAAACCAACACCTCGGACGTATTGAAAAGCGCCCTGGCGGCATGTCCTTTCACCAACATTCTGTGATCTGGTGACACCAAAAGTTCCTGATCTGGTCGCTCGACACCCAAAGCCCCGGGGCGAATTCGAATGGGTCGCAGCTTGGGAATCGCAAACAAACGCGCGCCACTCATGCGGCGACTGCCAATCCAACAAACCTCTTCGGCACCATTGTCTTTGGTTTGAACCCGATCCCCTTCGCGCAGCTCTTCGACAAGCCGCGGGCCGTCAGGGGTCGAAATCATGGTTCCCGGCGTGAAACAAATCACGCCCCCCGTTGCCGGGCCCATCGGATTGGTCTCGATTGCGTCCATGGTGTGATGCACCACCCAAAGGTCTGCATCCTTGGGAGGCATATCATCAAGGAACATCAAGAGCGGTTGACTGCCCTCGACCTCGATCACTGTCACCGTGTAACTCTGCGCGCCATTGGTGACGATAAAGCCTCCTTCGAGAAGGGGTTCATCGACTTCGACTTCGTCTAATCTCGTTTTATTGTTGACCGCTGCCCCAACCAGTCGGCGCACTACGTGCGCCGCCCGCCTACGGATGTTTGCCTCACCTTCCGCCTGGTCCAGTCGCAATAGCTCTGACGGTCCGTCTACACGAACCGAGTCTCCATGCCATGACCACACCGCGCCTGTTTCCAGCGCTTGTATTGGTGCGGTCCCAACACCGTCTATTTCTGTCTGTGACCAGGAGATGACAAACGTGCCACGAAAGCCCGTCTTCATTGCCTGATAACCTGCCATTTTTTTTTATTATTGCCACGGTAGCAGAGGTGATTCGTTCTGAAAAGAGTCCTGTT
>ERZ1046740.2176-NODE-2176-length-12850-cov-4.997655_pt1 | contig 12850 bp, 3 predicted proteins | sample MGYA00383093_ERZ1046740 | MGnify/ENA primary metagenome ERZ1046740 (study PRJEB29581, sample SAMEA5548363) | metagenome | biome: marine; feature: coastal; material: water | depth 25 m | study: Short-term variability in the microbial, nano- and picoplankton...
GGTTAATTGATCTGGTCTAATGTTACTCGCGGGCAAGTTAATCTCAATATTGTTAGTAATGGCATACGCAGCTTGGCTGGCGATATTAAACAAAACATCGATGGTATATTGCCCGCTTTGTGTGCCAACAACTGATTCCCATCCTATCAGTTTATATTTGGGTCGACCTCTATTATCCACTCCATCCTCTTCGTATAAGGGAAATTCATCAAAGAAAATACCGGAGTTGCCCACATCATAGTTCATACCGAGGTACAGTTCATCATTCAAAACGTTGGCATCACTGCTGCGATCACTCTCCTTTGGCGGGGAATAGATCTGGACCTCACCTGGGTTCATACTCAGATTGCTAATTAAATAGCTCAAGTTCGCATTCACCCCGGATTTACGTTTCGCGTAGTCAGCAAACGATGTATCTGAACCCGCCCCGTTAGCGTAACCACTGGGTTTGCCGTAAAGTTTTACGACATCGTCAGTTGTTACATCTGTGCCCTTAGTGTCGGTCACCATAAATCTCACACCACCGGCTAATCCATTTTCCAAGGTCACTGCAAATCTGGGAGCGGTTATTTGAATGTCATATGGATTCCAAATAATAAAAAAGGGATCCACCACCAATTGCAGCTTATTATCTTTATATACCAAGCTGTAGATGGCATTCACCCCGAGCAAGACTGGCGCATAGCTGGCTCGTACCGGTTGGAATGCATACCCCCCGGTTCCATTGGTTTCTCTGTTAATCGGCTGGACTTTAATATTAGGATCACCCGCAAAATTCTGCTCAAATGCGTGAATATCAAACAAGTTATCGTATATTTCCCCTCTCGTCGTTCTATTCGGAAAATACGCCCGAGCATCCAGAGCGTAGCCAGTTCCAGAAGCCCTTAGGCGCTTATACAAATTCGCATAATCGCGCATGAGCCACCAACTGGGGCCCCTTGCCACGGTTTCTGGCGCTGAAATATAGCTGGAAAAGTCATCGTCAGCACCCTGGAAATCTCTGAATAAAAATCGATCGAGAACAGTCATTCCCGGCGCAGTTTGAATGGCCGTCAGGTTGTCAGCTCCCGCCACAAACTCACCAACCTGCAGATTGAACAGCGTCGCATTCTCAGACTCCGCATCCCCATCCATCTCAAAGGCGAGACTCAAGTCGCGGCGCAGACCGCCGTTTTTCACATCACAGAGCACAGCGCGACTACCAAAGGTGATATCGTGACGAACTGACTTGAGCCAGTCTCTGCGGGCGCTCGTGTCGCCCATCACCAAAGGCATAGCCGCTGGACTTAAGGCTTTTTCCAGATTATCCACATAGCCGCTGCCTTTTTCGAGCGGGTAGCTGTAGCTCACCCCGCTCGAAAACGGGCCATCAAACACTCCGTGATCCACTCCCGGAGCAGACGACAGACGCGCCGCTTGCTTGCGCTCGTCATCGGTAAAAGTCCCCTCGTTCCATGCTAAATCCGCCTTTACCCCCTCATCCTCGACCCAATACGCGTAGGAGGCTTCACTTAGCGATGATGCTGAGTTCCCAATCGAAACTTTCTCAACTATCACGTCGTTGGCGGGAGTGGGATTGCCAGAAGCATCGGTACTCTCAAAAATAGTATACGGTTCGACAACTGTGGCATCTAGGGCATTGGTATCCAAGGATAAGCCATTTGGCGTACTCGAAGAAACCAACCAGCGCTTAAATGCTTTCGTGTCAGGCGTTGCGGGGCTGTAGCTACTGGTATCCCAAACACCTGCCCAACGATGACGCCCTTGAACGGGTGCTTTTGAACTATCATTCGCCAATACATCCGCCGTCGCCGTCACCCGCTGATCCGGCCCGGCGGTCTTTTGCAGTTCCCCCAGCGCGAGTTGCAGGCCGAGCAGCGCGGCTTGCTCGGCTTCCATCCGCTGCATTTGGGTCTGCGCACCGCGCGACTCGACCTGCACCAGGGTGGTGACCGAGAGCAGTAGCAGGAGCACGAAAGCCATCAGGCTCAGGGCAATCACGAGCGCGAAGCCGCCTTGGGATGGGCGGTGGACGGGATTGGAATGGGATAAAGCGGGCATCAATGACTGATTGTTGGGATTGAGAGGGATTTTATCATACTGCTACAGCCTCGAATTGCAAAACAATCGTAACCGAAGCGGCAAACAGACCCTGTACATTAAAGGCCGCAAATACCTGCAGCTGCAAGTGAAATGTTAATAGTAACCAGACCGGCAGGTTTGTTTACATACGCAACATTCAACAACTGCAAGCAGCCTGCCAGCCGACTCAATCATCGCAGTATAAATTGCCCGGCACATCGCGCATTCACACGATCCCTCGGAACGGAATCAGCACTTCCCCCTTCCGGTTTTGTTGAATATTCAGGGCTTTCTGATTCCATCTGAAACCAGATAAAAAACTGACAGAAAAATTAGGGACAGAAAAATGGTCAAACAGTGATGTTCATGATGAGGCAGCAATGAGGTGCTGCTGATGTCAGACATGTTTTTCGGAACAACGATACACGCATTACAAATAGATTTAGCGTATCTCTATTTTTCTGTCCTCAATCTTTCTGTCTAAAGATCACAGTCAGTTCTGCACGCTTGTTTACCATAATGCGAAGTGTCGTCAGTGTCAGGGATCGATCCATGATTGTATGGGACAGCACAGTGCATCATGCTCAATCAATAGTATCTTTTCAATTTTGACAGACACGCGCCCTCTTTGAGAGGCACGTCCTACAACGATGAAAAATTCCCACCAGTAAATAGACGTAAAACGCGGTTCTTTGCGCAGTTATTTAACCGACAAAGCCACGGTTGAGTATGGGTTCTTGCCGTTTGCCTGGCCGCGCATGTCCATCACTTCCGGGTAGCTTTCGAGGAAGTTGTGCTCATCGATCAGATTGATGAAATAATGGGTGGTGCCTGCAGGCAACTGGGCGACGACCTTGGAGCCGGGCAACAGGTCTGCGGGTTGACGAAACCACTCCTCATAGCGCTCGCCGCCATTGAGGGTATAGAGCAAGTTGGCACGCACGACTTTGGCGCCGTTTTCCTGATAGGTGAATTCGACGCGGTCGCCCTGCTGCGCATGCGATTCGACCGTGCAGACTTTTTCCTTGTTCGGCAGCGGGTGTTTGAAGTCGGGATTGTAATAGGGATAGCTCGCTTCCATTTCGGTAAGGATCTCGCTCAACTTCGCATTCAACGCCTGCGCCTTTTCGGGCATGGTATCCGCTAGATTATGGGCTTCCTCAATGTCGCCCCGGTGCTGCTGGCCGTCCTGGGTCTCATACAGGCGGTAGAGCTCCAACTCGGGGGAGTGATTGTTGCCCAAGTGATCATAATTGCGCACCAGCTTCCAATCGCCGACACGGATCGTGCTCTCCAACGCCACACTGTTGGGAAAGTGCCACACCATGGTGTCGCGCACGCGGCCATCCGCCTCATGCACGAGCGCCGGATTGGTCGGATCTTTTTTCAACAAGGCACTCAAGTCGGCACCGTCCAGGTGTTTTTCGGCGGGTTGCTCAATGCCCGCCAGCGCCAGAATGGTCGGGTAAAAATCGAGCCCATTGACCAACACGTCGGACTGCACATTGGCGGCAATCCCGGGGCCGCGGACAATCAAGGGCACCCGCGTGCCGCCTTCCATCGCGGAGATCTTGCCGCGGGCCAGCGGGAAGTTATCGGTGATAATCTCGCCGGGATGCCTCTCCATACCGCCATTGTCGGAAGTAAAGATCAGATAGGTATTTTCGCGCAGGCTATGCCCCGGCCAGCGGGGATCTTCGGTTTCATCGAGGTATTTGAGCAGACGGCCGACATAGTAATCCAGCTCCTCAACCATTGCACAATAAAACGGGTTGGTTTGCCCCTCCCCTGTCCATTCGGCAGGATTCTCCGGCAGCTCAACGCCCAGCTTTTTAACATACTTCTGCAGCAACGCTTCACTGCGCGTATGGATGGGTGTGTGCACCAGCCAAGTCGCATAGTAGAGGAAGAACGGTTGATCCGCGTGCTCTGAGATGAACTGCATGGCGTCTTCACTGTTCTGATGATAAGGGAAACCATTTTCATCCAAGCGATACGGATCGCCCGCCTCGCGTGTGGCGAAACCAGTCAACCGGTGCGGCCGCATGCGCGCGGTGGTGCCGAGGTTGTGCCGCGTCCAATCAAAGCCCTGATCCTGCGGCTGCGGGTAGGCATTATGGTTGATCGCCATGTGCCACTTCCCGCAATGCCCGGTCGCATAGCCATTCTGCTGCAGTACACGCGCCAGCGTCAGCTCGCCCTCTGGCATGCGTCCGCTATACCAGGGTGGCATCATACGGTGCAGCTCCTTGTTATACGGGGTCGGTGGCCCGCCACCCACCACGTGCGTCTTCTGTGCACGCGCCGGATGATTGCCACTCATGATCGCACAACGCGTCGGCGCACAGGTCGGAGCCGGCGAGTACGCCTGCCAAAACAGCACGCCCTCCCTGGCCAGCGCGTCAAGGTTTGGCGTCTCCATCGGCGAAGGCTCGTCGATATCGTAGCACTTCACATCCTGCCAACCCAGATCATCGGTCAGCAGCAAAATAACATTCGGCTGCGCGGGTCGCGACGCCTCGGTCGCAGCACACAACGGCGCAGACAAAGCAGCGACAGCCAAAACAACACTGATTCGAGCAAATTTAGGGTAATTCATGGACAGATATTAGACCGCCTCAAATTGAAACTGCAAGCCATATGTTAATACTAACCTTGAATCAGTAAAAGGGGATATATTCCTATCCGATAAATTGTTCCACCATCTCCGCTTCGCTTCGTCAGAGGTCAGGAACCAGAAGACAGAGAACAGAACAGTCCCCATGCCCGAGCGTGCCCAATTCCCCCCAAACCTCAACGCGGCACGATCACTTTTATGAAATATCAACTGCTCATACTCCTGCTGACCCTCTCCGGATTTAGCCTACAGGCTTCATCAAGACAGCCCAATATCATCCTCATTTACGCCGATGACTTGGGGGCCGGACTATTGGGCTGCTATGGTCAAACAATCATCCAAACACCCAACATTGACCGCTTGGCCAATGAAGGCATGCAGTTCAGCAATATGTATGGATCGGTTTACTGTGCCCCAGCACGAGCAACACTTTTAACCGGCCTACATCAGGGGCGTAAAGGGGTCTGGAATATTTCCAAGGCAGGTAAGACCATCGCCATGGATAAGGGTCAGTTGACAGCAGAGCGGCTCGAACAACAGTTAAAGAGTCATATAGCTGCCAAGCCAGGTGAAGTTTTTCTGGCACAAGTGGCACAAGTGGCACAAGAGGCCGGTTATAAGACCGCTCAGTTCGGCAAGCTCGACTGGGGCTTTCAAACGACCCATCAACGACTCAAGCGTCATGGCTGGGATCACTACTTGGGTTATCTAGATCACCAGCGTGCACACGGGTTTTACCCAACGTATTTGTGGTTGAATGGTCAAAAGCTTCCTCTTGAGGGCAATACGAATCTCAACGCAGGCAAGACCAAAGAATCCTATGGTAAGGGCACGACTGCAACGCGGCGCGACAAGACGGGTAAGAAACACTATTCACAAAATGTTTTCATCAGACATATCCTCAATTACATTGAGGACAATCAGGAGCATCCCTTTTTTATCTATCACTCGACTCAGCTCCCACACGGCCCAGTGGATATACCTGAAGTGCACGAAGATTTCATAAACGATGATCGGCTCAGCGAGGTAGAGAAGGAATACGCCTCAATGGTGAAGATGCTGGATGACCACGTTGGACTCATTCTGAAAAAACTCGAGGAGCTAGAACTCGATAATGATACAATCATTTTCTTCACTTCAGACAATGGGCACGAGATTTATTACCTTGAACCGAAAATTAAAGCGAACGGTCGTCGCCTGGAATACCATGGCGAAGGCGACGTATTTCGTGGGTCAGGTGACCTCGCTGGCCTCAAATGGACCAGTTGGCAGGGCGGCATCAACGTGCCTATGATTGCACGCTGGCCAGGCAAAATCAAAGCCAACAGCTCAAGTGAATTACTCTGTGCCAACTACGATTTCATGGCGACCTTTAGCGAGCTCATGGAAACTGAAGCGCCGCAGGGAAAGGACGGAATCTCTTTGCTGCCCACCCTGCTCGCCTCCGGAAAGCAGATCGAGCATGAATCAGTCTTTGTAGGCAATAACGCACTCATCACTCAAGATGGCTGGAAGCTGGTGCATCACGAAAAAAAATATTACCTGTTCAATCTCAAGAATGATCCAGGTGAGCGCAACAACCTCGCTCAAGGCAATCCGGAGAAATTACAGGCGATCCAAAAGATCTTTAATCGCGAACAAAATAGTCAACGCAAAGACCTTTAAACCCTAGGGCTCTAAACGAAGGGCCCGCCAAGAGTGGGTCCATGACCCGGTGTTTTTGAAGCTGAGAGTCTCTACCGAGCCCTGCGCACTGTCAAAGACCCGCGCAGTCGGTGCGGACGACAGTTTCCTCTGGGCGCAATGCTAGCTAGAGGCCGCGGGGGGGGGGCTAGTGGATAAGCCGCGTGATCGGGTGCTGTATCGGGATTACCTCGCATGGCTGTCTTCGGAGCCAAGTGCGCGTAAGCGGCTGGGTTTTGAAAATATGGTGCGTGGCTGGGTCAAAGGTAGTCGAGGTTTCAAGCAGGCAGTAGCTCGCCACTTGAGAGAACGCTGCCTGACGCCGAATCGTTGGATAGCTGAACGTTTAAACATGGGAGCGACGTCCTCTGTTCAAAGTCTCGTGAGCCGCCACCGCAAGAAGAAGCACGGAAAAAATTCCAACTGGATGTTGTTGAATCATGAAACATTGGACTGACCCTTTTTTTTCATACCTGCGTGACTTCTCGATATCTGACCTGTCGGGGTTCCACCACTGGTCACAGATTGCCATCACGATATCGGATTCTGTCAGGCATGCAGCAGGGGTATGACACAAGGAGAGCGTTTGCGCTGCCCGGCGTCTGCGTCCTGCGTAGCTCGGAGAGTGAAGCGGGAAGCTCGCAGAGCGAAGCGGGGTCCCCAAACGCATGAGGCTGGGATCTTGGAAGGCATCGTGGTTAAGCATCGCGGTGACTGGGACAGTCGCCCTCCAGCGTGGGTAACCATAAAGTCCAAGTGGTGTGCTGCGTTAAGCAAACGTTCAGCGCCCACAGCGACCGAGTTGGATCTAAGACGACGAGAACATGATCTTTAGACAAAAAGATGACTGACAGAAAAATCCGGGCGACGTGTGAGCATCTTTCTGTCGTCAATGTTTCTGTCTAATCAGTGAAGGAGCCAACCCGACTGCGCTATGACCACGAGGAATGATAGGAAACCTGCTTCTTTCAGTGCTTAGGACATGTTACTCGCTCAAGATCCGAACGGGACCGAACAGCCCCGACACGGGATCACCACGGTAGGAGGATGGAATCGTCTGATAGTGGTTCGACAAGGTATTATAAACCAACACCTCGATATGGTTCTCGCCAGCGTTGAGCGCACCCGAGAGATCGAAGGTCCACGGTGGGGCCACACGTATGCCCACCCTCTTGCCGTTGATCTTCACCTCGGCGGTGGCAGTGACCTTGCCGAGATCAAGCTCGACTTGCCCTTTCGCCGTTTGCTCTGAAACTGTGAAGGTTTTGTGGTAGCGCACGCCGCCCGAATAGTTGTTGAGCACGCCCATTTTGGACCAGTCTCCCAGCGCCATACTGCCGGCTCCGCTGGTTTCGATACTCACCGACTCGGGGATCGCCGCCCCGCCGCTGCAACCAATTTCCGGCACCAGACGAATGGCGACGACACCCGCCGTGTTGACGGGCTGTTGCACTACAAAGCGGCCATTGCCTCGATCGCTCATCGGCTTGCCGTCGAACCAGACCTGCACCGCCTCCCGGCTCTTCGCTTGCAACTGAATGGCTGTCGTCCCCGGCGCGGATAGAAAGCGGAACCATTCCGCCGAGGCCTCGCCCCCTTGAAGGTCGAACGGAATCACGCCGGGATCTTTATACCAAGGCATTGCCAGTGGTTCGGACTGCGCGGGAAAGAGCACCTCCGAACGCCGCAACACGACATGACTCTGGCCAAAGTCGTCATAGCGGATCAATACCGGATTAGCACCTGGCTGCAACGAAACGGGCTGCTGCAAATCGTTCACCCGTTTCCCATTCACATAGAAGGCCGCCGGCGCCACAACCTGCGAAGCATTCCGGGACGCGGGCCTGTTGTCGCTGGTGAGAATCGTTGCGACCACCGCTTCATCGGTCATCGCGGCGCTCCAGAGGTAATAGCGGGTATGCGCTTCCGGCTGAAGGATCATCGCCCCTGCCACGCCAACGGTGATGTTGCCAAGCCGGATAAAGTCTTCCGAGATTTTACCTTTTAGGCCGTGAAAGCCCTGGTGCCCCGCGTCGTGCTCATTGCCGTATCTCCAGGAAAACGCATAGGGCTGCCAATGGTAGACCTGCCCGTCAATCGTGACCGGCACGGCGGGGTCGACCTGTGTGAGCTTGGCTAACTCGGCATCGATGGCGGCCGGATCGAGGCTCTCGGGGAGCGGTCCCAGCTGATAAAACTTCGGCCCAAAGCCATGCAGTTGTTGCTGCCATGTTGAATCGTCGGTTGCCGGCAACATGGCGGTCTTGCCCAATTCGGCAGTCTCGCTCATCCATGCGAAACGGCGCGCTTCCACGCCGATCATTTTGTTGGCTGCGGTCACCGGCAGGCGAAAGTCGCCGTAGCGGTTGTCCATTGTCGGTTCAAACGACACCTGCCAATCGCCGGAAAGCACCAGCTGCTTCTGTAGTGGTTCGGTGGATACCTCAGGGTTACTATGTGTTTTTCCCGGTGTAAACATGACAATCTGCGCTTCGTGTTTCTCAAGTGGCAACTCCACCCGGGTGCCGGTCGCGGTCTCTCCGCGCACCAACAGCGGACGAGTCTTCCCAGTCCACGGATCCCAGAGCTCGACCGCGCCTTTGGCACGAAACTCCACCACGCTTCCGGGCGTGGCATCCATCACCATATAGACATCGCGAAAACCGACTTTACGATGCAGTGCCCGCACCGTCAGCCCGACTCCACGCACATCTGGAACAAAGGCTTGCTGGATCCGAGCAATCACCTGTTTGCTATGAGTCAGTCGATCTGCGGGCTTGAATGCCTGATCGTTGAGTTCTGCCAGTTTGGCATCGTTGCGCCCGGCGTGATCGGAAACCTGCGGCAAGCTTCCAAGCGCGATCACATGGCCCCCGCCTTGCGAAAATTCCGCCGCAGTTTCGATACTCTCCCAACGCACCGCATCCATGTTTGGAAAAACCAGCGCCTGATACGAGGCCCCGGCATTTTCCACCAGCAGGCGCCCATCCCTCACCTTGGCGCGCGCCAATGAATCGTTGTCGATGTAATCAAAATTGATGCCCGCCGCCATTAAGCGCCGACCGACATCGAAAGCGGACTCCGTCGCCGCGTCTCCATTCGTCTCCGCCTCATAGGGCGCGACGGGATAGACCACCGCGACATCGGCGACATGGTGCCCCTGACTCATCAAGTAGGAAAGCCGATCGAAGTAGCCGAGAAACTCCCCCATGTGCTCCCAATACGGCATGTGAAAATGATAGCAAGGCGGCGCCCATTCCCAGAACGAACCGTAGGTCGAATAATAGAGACCGTGCAAATTCAACAGCGTGCAGCCGTAGAGATAGTTCTCGCGCGTGGCGAACATCAGCCGCTCAGGCGTCGCTCCCCAGCCCATGCTGTGGTAGCCCTCCAGCCAGACGCGCGGCTGTTGATACAGATTAGCGACGGAGGAGGACACCTTGCCCTTGATCAAATCCGCATTGCCGCCCGGGGTATCGTGCCCCGGCGCGGTATACCAACGGGTCGCCCGAAAATAGTCGCCGAACTCATGCGGCTTGGTTCCGCGGCCACCACTGTCACAGCCAAAAATGATACCACGGGACGCGTGCCAATCGTAAATCGGCTTAAAGTAACGTTCTTCCATCAGGCTCATGCGCACATCGGCATAGTCCATACGTAGCTTCGGTGTGATGTCGCCCAGATCGATCCACATGGCAGGCAGGACTTCAAAGAGGTCGTAGCCCTTGCGCCGCCGAAACTCGGCCGCGAAGTCCGCGTTCCAGGCGAACTTGTCCGCGCCGATATGCAACTCATCGTTAAAAAAGTAATTCAGCCCCTTTGAGGTTTGGCCCGGATTGTGATCCTCAAACTGTTGGAAAAAGTCGCGCACGACCGTCGCACCGGAATCCGGCAACAGCGGATTCAGCGAACCTTGCTTGCGATGCGATTCAAATCTCCAAACGGACCACTCACCCTCAGGTGCCATCCAGACGACCTGCCCCTCCTGAATCGACGCACTCAAATCGATCCCGCCACGTTGCAGCTGCCCATCCCGAACCGCATAGGCACGCACGCCAATCTGATTGGGAGTAACCGACAAGCGCATGACCTCACCGCCCTTCAAGCGCTTGCGTTCCGCGCCACGAATCTCCAATGCATTTAACTCCGGCTTACTGTAGAACAGATCCAGAAAAAGGTTTTGCCCACCGCGCGGCCAGTCGAGGGTATAGGTGCTCAGGCCGATCCCCATATCCAATTTGCCGCACTCTTCGGAGACCCGGGAATAGACCTTCCACCACTCGTCGGTAAAAATCGCCGGTTCCTGCGCATCAGTCGGCCAGCCAGCCGTATCTGTATGCGAATAGTTGACCTGCACTCCACTGATGCCTTTCCGGTGCAACGCACGCAACTGCCAGAGCAGGCGATCCACATCAAGATCCTCACCAGACCACCACCAAAAAGGCACCTCGTTGTAACCTTTCGGTGGATTTTGAAATCCGGGCAGCACATCTAAATCCGCATCACGAGTCGGCCACCCTGGGGCGCCTGCCACAGAACTCACTGATCCTCCCAATAGTGATGCACACAGAACAGTCATTGAAATTGTTTTCCCGTAGTTCATTAAAAAGATATAACAGTCAGGTAATAATACGCGCCACAGCAGTCGTGTGACTTGATCGATAAAACTGTGAGCAAACTCGGTTGCAAGGCAACTGTAAGAGTCCCGAACCACTCAAGGCGCTCGTTGAAATCGCAAGGATGATCGCTGTAACTAAATGCGTCAGTTGTATACTATTGATTGTATCCCTTATGGTTCATAAATTCCCAGATACGATCCATCCAGGTATAGCTGCCCGTGCCCGGAGCCGCCTTCCTCTGAAAACAGTGACCTCGTTTGGCGAGTGTGTGGAGATCCGACTGAATGCCCATCCGTCGAAGTTGCTCCCAGCATTTGACGGAGTTCATTGCTGCATATTGGTCGGCATCGCCGTGAATGAAAAGCATCGGGCAAGTCGCCAGATCGAATGAAAACTCCGGCACGAGCCGTGCGTCGTCCTCGTTGCCACCCTGTCGATTCCCGCCATTGGCTCCGTCGGTGAGCGCGTAGGCGGGATAAATCGCGACCGCCCACTGTACATGGCACGGGAGCTTATCCAGCTCATCAATCGCCCAATAGGAACGTTGCTTCGAGCTGGTCGCGCCCATCAGCGTCAGGTGTCCGCCAGCCGAGGACCCCATGATGCCGATGCGGTTGGGGTCGAGTCCTTCCGTCTCCGCCTGACTGCGAACGACTCGAATCGCGCGTTGCAGGTCTTGCCACGCCGTTGTGTGCTTGGCCAAGCCACCTTTCGGACGTGGCGTGCGATATTTCATGGTCACCACCGTCATCCCTTTTTCGTTCAAGTAACGCCGCGTGGGTGCGACCTCAAATCCATCCGGACTGTTGCCATTGTAGGCGCCACCTGAATAGATAATCTGAATCGCCGTTGTCTTGCGTTCCTTAGGGAAGTGCCACTCGAGGTAAGGCTGGCACTGCTGTGCCTGCACATCCGGCATCCTGCCTTTCGGCCAGACGGACTCTTTACGGTATTTACCGCGCGCATCGTCGTTCGGATAGCGAGACATCAAATCGACTTCCGCACCAAGGCGCCCGTCATAATTCATCTGACGAATAAATTCATCGATACGATCAAACCAGTGATCGTAGGCGGCGCCGTCCTCACCTTTGTTCGGATTGCCCATAAAGCCGTGGCCGCGATCCGCAAAGAGGTGAATCTCGGCCGGGATTTTCATTCGCCGCAGTTGGCGGTAAATCTGGGTGGAACCATTGGGAGAGTAGACATCCGTCCCACCATGGAAAAGCGCCATCGGACAGGTCTTTGCATCGAATTTAAAGACCTCTGAAAGCGTAACGTCGACCGCATCCCCGTTGCGTGTATTGGGTCCAAAGAGGCCATCGGTAAGGGCGTAGGCGGTGTAAACCGGCACCGCCCAGTTGATGTGGCAGGGCAGTTGGTCGAGTGCGTCCACCGCTTCATAGGCTGGTGTGAGTGCACTTGTGCCGAGTAAGACCGTCAGATGCGATCCCGCTGAAAAACCAAAGGCACCGATCTTTTCGGGATCGAAACCACGCGCCTCGGCATCCTGACGAACTAGACGCACCGCGCGCTGGCCGTCCTCCCAGGCACTCTGGTAAATCGGCAAGCCTTGCGGCCTTGGTGTACGGTAAGTCAGGCTCACACAAACGAAGCCGAGTTCAGTAAATCGCTGCGCTGCACGGTCAATCCACGCACCGTCGCAACAAGAATTATAACCGCCGCCGGAAATGAGCAACATACAGCCACCGTTTTTCTCTGCGGGGGGTGCATACCAGTCGAGATGTGGCATTGAATGGTCCGCTGCCTTAAATCCCGGTGCCTTCACCGCCTGCGTGCGCGCCGCAATCTGCTGGGGCTGAAAATTAGGGATCTGTCCTTCTGGCCAAAG
>ERZ1046740.2179-NODE-2179-length-12837-cov-4.530199_pt1 | contig 12837 bp, 9 predicted proteins | sample MGYA00383093_ERZ1046740 | MGnify/ENA primary metagenome ERZ1046740 (study PRJEB29581, sample SAMEA5548363) | metagenome | biome: marine; feature: coastal; material: water | depth 25 m | study: Short-term variability in the microbial, nano- and picoplankton...
ATCTATATCTCAAAAATAAAGATAATATTACAATTAAAAAAGATACTGAAATTTTACCAATAAAAAAAATAAATAGTTATTACTATCAAATGGCATTAAAATTACAAGTTTCAAAATTTATAACTACTGACTTTTATATTGTATTTGATGCAGATTGTTTATTAACCAAAAAATGTTATTTCACAAATTTTATTACAGAAACTAAAAATAAAAATATTATATCTTATAAATGTAATTATATTAAAATAAATAAAATACAAGATTGGCTGAAAAGATCCAAGAAATATTTAGACTATAAAGAACAAATAACTTTTTCTACAAATCAAACACCATTTATTTTCAAAAAATTATTGGTAGAAAAAATGTGTTCGGAAATAGATGTAAATGATTTGATTATTAATAAAAAATGTTCTGAATATACACTTTTTTTTACATATTTAATGAAAAATAATTTATTTGAAAGTAATTATATAGAAAAACAGTTTTCTAATCTAAATATAAATTATCCAAGTAATAAATTAGAAATAAGAGCCTTACAAAAATTAGCAATTATCGCATTTAAAAATAAAAATCCCAATTATGTGACTGGTTGTATCCAATCAAGAATTAATGTTCACCATAAATTAAAAGGTGTAATAAAACATTTCATTCCAAATTCAACATATTCAACAAAAAGAATAGCTGTTTTAACAATAATAATCGGAGAAAAATACTTGAATAGATATAGAAATGCTATTAAAATAAAAAAAGATTATTGTAAATATAATAATTATGATTTTGTATTTGAATATATACATGATTCTAAAGATATTAAGAAAAAAATGGGAAATAAAAAATTAGGATGGATAAAAATACATAAATTATATGAATTATTATACACTTGTAATTATGATTATATATTTTTAAGTGATGCCGATGTTGTTTTAACAAATAGAGATATAAGATTGGAAGATTTAATTAATAAATATAAATTAGATAATCATAGTTGTTTATTAACTACTGATTACAATACTATCAATACTGGTAATGCTATTTGGAGAAATTGTCCTGATACTATTAATATATTAAATAATATGTTAGAAATAGGTGAAAAACAAATTAGATATGATATAAGAAAACCTTTTTTACCAAAAGGAATTTATGAACAGCCTAATCTCATTCATCTATATAATAAAGAAATAGAAATAAGAAAACAAATAAAAATTATACCACAATTTGAATTAAATAGTTATTCTAAACTTTGTCCTAAATTATTAAAACCAAATGTATTACCTAAAATTATGGGAAAACCTAATAGATGTAATTGGAAACCTGGTGATTTTCTAATTCATTTTGCTGGTATGAATTATATTATTAATAATAAATTTAATGTTAATTGTGAAATTGCTATTAAAAAATTTGAGCAAGAATATTTTAAATATATACAATCAAAAGAAGGTTCAGATTATGGAAAAATTATATAATATGTAAATAATGTTATTATCATTTTGTATTACTTGTATGAATAGATATAATCAATTAAAAAAAACACTACCTGAAAATTTAAAATATAATAAAAGAGGTATAGATGATATAGAATTTATATTAGTAGATTTTATTACAGATGATACAAATGGAATAGAAAATTATATTAAAACTAATTTTAAAAGTGAATTAGAATCAGGATATTTAAAATACTATCAAACCGATGAACTAAGATACTGGCATTCATCTGTTGCAAAAAATACATCACATATATTAGCATCTGGAAAATATGTAGTTAATTTAGATTGTGATAATTTTGTTGGATTAAATGGATATTTATATCTATTAAATAAATTTAATGAATATGGTAATAATACAATAATACATCAATCATCAAATAAATTTAAAAGTGGTACAATGGGAAGAATAAGTATGAGTAAAGAAAATTTTATTAAACTAGGTGGTTATGATGAACAATTACAACCTATGGCATGGCAAGATGGAGATATAATAGAAAGAGGTAAATTATTAGGATTACAGTATGAAAATTGTTCAGATTGTAGATATAATAGAGCCATTAGAAATGAAAAAAGTAGTTCGGTTATTAATTGTTATACAAAACCAAATTATAAAAATATGATACAAGTAAATAAAGTAATAGTAAATTATAAGTTGTATAATAAAATGATAATTGCCAATAATCATTTTAAAAATAGAAAAATAGGTGTTGTAGTTAAAAAAATAATATAGTTTATTTATATGTATAAAAAAGTTAATAATAATAATAATAGAATTATCTATTATTATCAAACTTTTTGCGGTCTGTCAACCATACTGATAAAAAATACACCTGTTACCCATATTCATCTTGCTTCTATTCATTTTGGAACTACTAAAAATAAAACTCCTTATATTCACCTTAATGATAATCCTCCTGATGATACAATATTTGATTCTGTATGGTATGATTTAAAGATAGCTTCACAATTAGGAATTAAAATAGTCTTAATGGTAGGAGGTGCTGGTGGTGCGTATCAAGCATTATTTAGTGATTTCAATACTTATTATCCTATGTTAAAACAAGTAATTATTAACCATCCATTCATTACTGGTATTGATTTAGATATAGAAGAACTAGTTGATATAAATAATGTAAAAATGCTTATTAGTAAACTACATATGGATTTTGGTAATAACTTTATTATAAGTATGGCACCTATACAAGGTGCTTTAGCATATGATTCACCAGGATTAGGAGGTTTTATATATAAAGATTTATATAATTCACCAGAAGGTAAATTAATTACATATTTTAATGGTCAATTTTATGGTAGTTTTTCTTATAATTCATATCAACAAGTAATTAAAAATGGTTACCCACAAGAAAAAATTGTAATGGGAATGGTATCATCGCAATTTACTTCTAATAGTTTTATAAATGCATTGGAAGAAATTGTAAAAATAAAAAATAAATATCCAAATTTTGCAGGGGTATATGATTGGGAATTATGGAATGCACCACCTTGTTCTATAGATCCGAGTCAATGGAGTAAGTTAATAAAAGATGCTATGAACTTTGATAATAAAGGTTGTATAATAATGTAAATAAACAAATAATTTTAATATACATTAACATAATGAAAATTAAAATTACAAAAAATATTTTCAAGTATAATTTAGTAAAAAATTACTACCATAAACCATTACTAATAAAAGATTATAAAAACATAACTAATACAAGCTTAATAATTGCATGGAGGAATATTCAAAATAAAGAAATAAAATATCTTATTCAAAAGAGAAGTAAAAAAATGAAAAATGGTAAAAATAAATTAGCAATTGGTGGAGGTATGTTAGAAGAATCAGATAAAACATTACAACAAGGTGCAATAAGAGAAATTTTAGAAGAATCACAAGTTCAATTTATGAAAAAAGATAATTTGAGTATTAAAACAATAAATTCATTAGTACCTTACTTATTTCCTTTAGAAACGGATGGAAGTAACTTTACATTTTTTTTAATTATTAATTCTAAAAAAGAACCTAATTTTTTAGGTCCAATAAAAAAACCACAAAAACCTTTTTTAGAGTCTGAAAGAGAAATTGATTTAGAAGACAATATATGGAAAAATAAAAGTTTAAAAGGTCGAATAAAACATGGACATGCTTTCTTAAATAGTAAAGAAATATTACATCATTTTACAAATTCGCCTAAAATATGGTTATGGAGTAAAAAATCATTCCTTCACTTATTTCCTTTATTAGAATAAAATAATTTACCAACCAATGTATACAAGTTCATTCTCAGTCATATTACTATAAAACCCCAGATGATCATTATTATTTACAAAGTTACTCAGAAAATTATACCGTTGTGTTCGATATTCCATTTCAGGACGATTACTCTCAATATATACCTCATATAATTGTGAAATAGTTCTTTCATCTAAAAGATTGTAATTTGGATTTTCTAAAAATTGTCTTGTAAGATTATTAATATAACTACTAAAACCATTTTTAATAAATCTATTAATTCCTTCTGGAGTATAACCAAGTTTATTAAAAGTTTTTGTTACAATATTATTAAAATCTAATTCCATACCAGTATCTCGTGCGTAATATGCACGTGCCATAAGATTTGTTGTTGGATTATTACTTGCTAAAAAATCAATAACATCTTGATGTTGTTCCCAGTTATTATTTACTTGCATTAATATATAAACTACATTAAATCAAAATAAAATAAAATCAATTTTTATATAATTAGTTTCTTATAACATCTTTCAGTATGAAAACAGAATTTCTTAAAAACTTCATTATCTTTATATTTATCACTCAGTTCACTTAGAATACTTTTAAGTTTTTTGTATTTTTTTATACTTGAACTATGTCTCATAGGCATAAGTGCAAATATAGTATTAGTAATAGATTGTGTTAAATGATAATCATTTTCAATCCATATTTCGGATAATACCAATGCTTTATTATAATATTTTATTTCATTGTCTTTAAAATTATGAACTCTCTTAATATTTCTAACAAATTGGTCTAATACAATTACACCTGCTAATATTTCTTCGGATGTTATAAAATGTAATTTATAATAAAAATAATTAACATATGAAATATAATTATCATAAATATACTTGTCAAAAAGAGGATTTTGTTTAAACCATTCGGGATGATATTTATCATCAGGTATCCAAAATTTTATAATTTTATTACAAATAGCTTTATTTGTCATTAATAATGTGATTTATTAAATTAATAATTTAATAAATCAAATTTTTAAATAAACCCTTCAACAGGTACTTCTTTAAGATTATAATTGCTACGCATACTATAACCATAAGCACCAGTATTAGTAACTATTACTATATCATTTTCTGTAATTGTATGTTTTACTTTTAAATTTTTAACTAAAACATCTCCTGATTCACAAATAGGACCAACAACAGTTACTGTTTGTTCATCATCTTTTTGATATGGTGAATAGAAATATAGTGGATGAACAGCATTGTATAATGCTGGTCTAATTAAATCATTCATTCCAATATTAGTACCTATAAATCGTGTAGACATCTTATCTTTAATCTGTGTTACTCTACCAATAATAATTCCAGATTCTCCAACAATAAATCTTCCAGGTTCCATAAATAATTTTATTTCTTTATCTGAACTAATATTACCTAGTTCTTCATTTAATGATTCAAAATCAATTTGTTTATCAATACCTAAACCACCTCCCAAATTAATCCATTCAATTGAATCAAAATCACTTACAATATCAAGTATTCTATTTGCAATTTTAACCCAATTTTTATAATTATGAACACTACTACCCATATGAGTATGCAACCCTTCAATATTAATATTATAAGCTGTAAATAGATCTCTATATTCAATTAATTTATCAATAGAAATACCAAATTTAGATTGCTTCCCTTGTGTAATTACTTTATCACAATGTCCTTTACCACAATTTAAATCTAATCTTAAACCTATAGACATTTCACTAAATTCATCAGGATATTTTACAATAATATCTATATTATCAATAATTAATTTAATATTATCATTATTTAAAATTTCATCTTGATAATCATCAATACTACAAAAGTTAGGAGTGAATAAAATAGGAAAATCTAATTTACCTAAACATCTTTTCAAATAATATAACTCTCCTAAATTTACACATTCAATACCAAAACCTCTACTAATAATAAATTTAATAATCTCAATATTATAATTAGCTTTCATAGCATAATAAAATTGATTTATATTTGTTACAGATTGAAGTTGTGTAATCCGTTCACCGATAATATCTCTATTATAAAGATATTGGGGTCCAACAAAATCATCATTATGATAATATAAATCTACAATCTTATGCCACCAATGTTCTTTTGGTTCAAATGAATAACTACTAAAAATTATTTTATGTAAACATTCAATGATATCTTGTGTATCACTATTATTTACTACAAATGATAATGTCATATCATTAGATGCATAACTTGTTAAATATGTATCATAAATTTTCATTTTATCAAAAATTTTAGATATTAGAGGATTCTTTTTAATATCTTGACCTACAATATTAACTATAGATAAGTCTGTAATTAATTCTACATTATATATCTTTTCTAATTCAATTTTTAATAAATGTAATTTACTAATATTTGGATCATTAGTTGTAGTTGTAATATTAAATTGTGAGGTAGAAATAATATTTACATCAACATTATAATTCTTAAAATGTGAAAAAATATCAAATACAAAACCATAATTATTCCACATATTCATAGATGTAATTTTAAATACAGATATATTATCTTGTTTTGTTATACCATGTATTGTATCTACACTTTTTATTCCATTAATATATGTTGATTTACCTTTTATATTAAACGTATTCTTAATTTCAATAGGAATATTCTTTTTTGCACAAGGTAGAATACAATAAGGATGTAATACTTTTGCACCCATAGATGCTAATTCTTGTGCTACTGAATAACCAATTTTTTCTACTAATTGTGCTTCTTTAATAATCCTTGGGTCACAACTATATATTCCATTTACATCAGTCCAAATTTGATATATTTCAGCATTTACACTTGCTGCAATAATAGAACCTGTTGTATCACTACCACCTCTTCCTAATAAACATATATTTTCATCAGGAGTTAATGCACTAAAACCTGGAATTACAATTACATTTGAATGTGTAAAAAATTCTTCAATAACTTTTGTATTAACTGTAAAAGGTCCTGTATTATATAACTCCTTATTATTAGTATCACTTTTAAGAACTAAAGAAGCTTGAACAAATTCTGATTTAATACCCTTTTTTACAAGATATGAATTTAATATAGAACTTGTAAAGTATTCACCTGAACTAATAATATCTATTTTATTTTGTAATTTATCTGTCTTATCAGTGTTTAAAATAGAATAATTAGGCTTAATATCTATATCACAATTTATAATTAATTTATTATTTATATCAATTATGTCATTTTTAATTTTACTATCACTGATACGTGTATAATCTATTAATTTATTTGTAATACCTTTAATTGCTGAAACAACAATAATATATTTATAATCAGTATCTCTAACTAAATCTTTTATTACACGATAACCTTCAATACATTGCGAACTTCCACCAAATTTTAAAACCTTAATTTTATTGCGTGACATTAATAGAATTAAAGTTATAACTTTATAATAAGTTCATTCAATTTTTATATATCTAAATCTTTTGTTTCATTAAGAACTAATAAATGAATATCTTCAATTAATTCATCATTTTTAGCTTCATATATTTCACCGACTTTAGTAATAATCTTTTTGAGTTTATCACTTAATTCACCTTTATTATTTGATTTATATTCATCAATAGTAATATATCCTGAATCTAATAAATCATCTAATATTTCTTTTTTATTTTTATAAATCCATTTATTATCTTTATAAATTTCACCTAATTTATGATTCTTATTTCTAAATCTAATGTTATGATTTTCTGGATGTAATGGATGAAAATGTTTATATTTAATTACATTTGGTATTGATTTATGAGGGTTTGTTAATAATTTTTTCATTAATTTTTTGTTCTTTAAAATATATTCATTATTTTCACTCCAAAAGTTATTAATTATAATATTTTGGGTGTTATCACTATTAATTTTACAATTTTCCATTTTATAATTATTTATTGTATGATGTATTTTTTGATTATCTTCTGTTAATTCAGTCATACAACAAATTAATTCTTCTATTTTTTCATATAAATTATCTTTATTTAAATTTGCTTTATTATAAAACTTACAATTACTTTCATGTCTCCATCGATGTTGTCTATTTTTATATTTTTTTGGGCAGTGTCTGCATTTATAGTATTTATTCTTATGGTTACATGATGGTGACTTTGTAGCAAGCGTTTTGGATAAGGTAACAATTTCACCTGCTACCTTATGGTTACATTTATGGTTACATTTTATGGTTACATTTTTTTTGCATTTTGTAGCAACTCTATTTTTTTCATTAGAGTCAACCAAATCATAGTATATTTTCTGTTCTAAATTGGTCACATCATCCATTATAGGGGTACAAATCTTCTTCCTATTCAAGTGTTTTCTAAAATTAAAAACTCTATCAGTTGTATACCCACATCGTAGGCATATATAATTTTTCATATATATAATTTTATAAATTAATTTTTAAATGTTTTAAAAAAAAATACCTTGCTTAAAAACGCCAAAAATGTAACCATTTTTTGCTACTTTCTGCTACAGAGGGGGGAAGGGCGAAAATGTTTTTCTTATTTTTTCATAAATTTGGATTTTTTTACCGATTTTTTTTGTGTTTTATTATGTATATTCATTTTATTTTTTTTAAAATCATGTTTTTTTCACAAAAATAGTCGTATGTAATTATGATTTATCACTTTTTTCAAAAAACGTCATTTTTGACCTTTTTTTATCACATAAAAATTGATTTATGAAATAATATTTTATATTTATAAATTAATTAAATTTCTTGAGTAGAACATTCTAAACTACATGAACTAAGATAATAATTGATTTTCATCATACCAACCTCGCTTAGTTTCATCAAAGGAAGTCTAACATCATAATTAGTATGTAAACTATATTTATACATAAAGTATTTAAGTGGTGATGGATTAGTTTCAATAAACATTAATTTAAATACACGATATAGTTGTTTATGTATTAAAGAAGATTCTTTAACATTACCTGATTTAAATAGATTAACCATACTAATAAGTTTTTCAGGATATACATTAGAAGCTACACTAACACAACCATGTGCACCAATACTTAGCATAGGAAGAGTAAGTGAATCATCTCCACTAAGAACAATTATATCACAATTAGTTAATAATTCAGATACTTGATCAAGAGATCCACTGGCTTCTTTAATTGCTTTAACATTTTCAAAATCATTATACAATTTAACAGTAGTAGATGGAAGCATATTAACACCAGTTCTTGAGGGAACATTATATAGAATAATTGGATGTTCTGGAACTGTAACAACTAAACTTGCAAAATGTGTATATAACCCTTCTTGTGTTGGTTTATTATAGTATGGTGTAGAAATCATAAATCCATGACACATATCTTTAAATTCACTAAGTTTTACTCTAACAACAACAGTATTAAACCCACCAACACCTACAACAATATTTAGGTCTGTATGGAAACTATCCCATACAGTTTGTACAATTTCTAATTGTTCTTTAAAAGATAATGTTGGTGTTTCACTTGTAGTACCAAGAAGAACAATAGTTTCAATACCTGCTGTTTTCTGTTTTTGAATATGAGACATAATAGAATCATAATCTACTTCATTGTCATCTTTGAATAAAGTAGGAATAACTGTAAATACATTAGAATCAAATAGCATTAATATTAATTCTATTTAATTTAAATATTGATTAAATCAATTTTTATTTATATATGATAAATAAAAAACAGCAAATGCTAATTAAATAGCATTATGCAATTTTTATTCAACTGATGATATATCTAATTTTTGAACTTTACCAGATAAATAATAACTACAATCTTTAATTTTCCCTTCTAATATTTCCCCTGTACTAACTTCAATATCAATTGAATTATCATCAAACATTTTAGTATTTTCATAAGTTTTAATGTAATAATAGAAACTTGCCAAACAACCTGAACCACAAGCACCAGTTTCTCTATTAACACCTCTTTCAAATGTTCTAACTATTAATTTATTATTTTTATCATCATAAAACATAAAGTTAATATTAATTTCTTTATTATCATTATATCTCTTATAACATTGCATAATTAAAGATCCATAAACATTAATTATTTCACTTTCTAAATTAGAATGATTCGATTCAACTTCAATAATAATATGAGGAACTCCAACTTTAACAATGGTCATTTCATCAAATGTCATAATACCAATTTGTTTCATTTCGTCTGTAATAGATTTTTCTAAATCATATTCAAAACTAATGTCTTCAGGATAAGGCATTTCAATACATACATTATCATCATCAAAACTAAAATCTGTTGTAATTTCACCATTAACAATTTCGTTTTCATCATCATCATAATTTTCTTTAATGTATTGTGCTACGCATCGTGCTCCATTTCCACAAAAATCTACTTTATTTCCATCTCTATTATAATACTCCCATTTATAACTAGGATTATAAACTTCTAAATGTTCTAGGGATAAGAAAATAACACCATCTAATTTTTTAATGTTTTCAGATAGTAGTAATGTATGTTCTTCTTTATCATCATCATAACCATCAACAATCATGAGAATATTACCTGAACCAGAATAAAGACAATATTTAGTATCACTACTTGATTTGAAAACTTGTAATGATTGACTCATATCTTTTCCTTCAAATTCGTAATATAATCCTTTTTTTGTCCTTAATAACCAAGGAATATATTTTAAAGTTCCAGCTGCAAATATTCTTCTAGTTTTTGCTGTATGTTTAAGTTCAATAAGTTCATTATCACTTTCTATAGTAACAAAATGTTGTCCAAAGATTTCACCTTCTCTAATAGATTCAATTTCACAATCACGAGAAATATGTTCCTTTAGAGTTAAAGCTGTTCCACTAGGAGAATCTTTTTTATGTTGATGATGTTTTTCAACCATACTAAATTTCCAAGTATCTGATAAACTATTCATATACTCTAATAGTTTTTTCACCATTGGAATACCTTCTGAAAAGTTAGATATTATTGCTACAGGTGCTATGGAACAATAGCTTCTTAATAATGATTTATCAAGTTCGCCCGTAGTACCAATTAGTAATGGAATTTTAAATTCTCCTTCAAGTAATTTTTCTAGTAAACATTTAGTTCCTTCAGGTGAAGAAACATCAATAATAATTTGAGTATTTTTATTGATATTATATTCTCTACTGGTATCACTTTTAGTTACAATACTTCCAATATTGTAATATTCATCACATGTTTCTACTTGTTCTTTAATTAGACTTCCTAATCTCCCTGTTTCACCATGAATTGCTACTTTAGTTCTTTTGTAAATATTAATTGATTTCATTAGACGTTCTAATCCAATAATAGAGTCTTCTTCATTATAATATGAAAAACTAAGACGAATATAATTATTAAAATCTTCTTTGTTACAAGAAAATTTATTCCCTGTATGAAATTTAATTTTATGTTCCATAGCAAATGGTAAGAATTTTCTTGTATCACCAAGTTCTAAATCTAACCATAAGAAATATCCACCATCAGGTTCTACGAAAGAAATACTATTTTCATTAAGATATTTAACCATAGTTTTACATCTGGAACTAAGAAATTCTCCACATTCATTAATATATTTATCTAAGTTACCATTATTTATTAATAATTCAACAATTAATGAACTTAATGTATTTAATCCTCCACAAGAATCCATAACAGCAGAATTTTTAAGCTCATAAATAATACCATCTTCAGTATCATTATTAGAATAAATCCATCCAAGTCTTAGACTTGGTGCAAGAATTTTAGAAAAAGTTCCTAAGGTAATAATATTTTTATGATAATCAGCAAGTGGTAAAGTTTTAGTTTTTGTAGTTGATGAAAATCCTCCAAGAAAATGATATACTTCATCCGACAAAACACATAAAGCAGGATATTTATCACACATTCTACCAAGTCTTTGTTTCTTTTCTTCTGACATAGAAACTCCAGTTGGATTATGACAGAAAGGAATTGTGTATAAAAATACTTGTTCTTCTTTTGATTTTTTAAGTTCCGATTCAAATACATCAAGATTTAAACCATCATCTTGCATTGGTATTGGAACAACATTTAAACCACACTCTTTGAAAATATTAATTGCCAAAAAGTATGATGGGTCTTCAACATAAATCGTATCACCTGGTGTTGTAAAAAGAGTAATAATTTGATGTAAAGCACCAGTATTACCGGTGCTGATAAATAGATTATCTTTATTAACTGTTCTATCATCATCATAATATTTTTTTGTAAGCCAACTTGCTAAAGTTTCTCTGAATCTTTCATATCCAGGAATTTGACCATATTGCAGGACTTCATTTTCATTTAAATTAGTTCCAAGAGTACGTAAACTACTTTTTATCATTTCTAAAGGTAATTTCCGGGTATCTGGTTGTCCTACGCCGAAATTAACACAAGTATCACTATGTGGAACATCGTATTGACTATAATTAGGCATTAATATTATAATCTCTAATTATTTAAATAAAGACTTTTCAATATTTTTATATACTCATATATTTTTTACACCTTGGAACATTTCAAATATCTAATAATTTTCTAAAATACGGACTTTCTAATATTTAGGAATTAACAGAAATTGTTAATTTAAGTTAATTTTAAAAATTGATTTAAAAATAAAATATATTAACAATATATAACGAAAATGGTTAAATATTCTTGTGAACGTTGTGGAAAAGGATTTTCTCAAAAATCTCACTATGATTCTCATAATAGACGCAAAACACCTTGTGAAAATAATGCGGATAAAATTAAGGCACTTGTAGATAAAGCAGTGGAAGAAAAATTAAAAGAATTAAATAAAAAATTGATTATTAAAAATGATGAAGTAAGTATTAATACAGAAACTATGCAATCAGATGAAAACCAAAGAAAAGAAGTTAAATATATTGATCTATTTTGTGGGTTAGGTGCTTTTCATACAGCATTTAATAGAATTAATCTTCTCCAAAACAAAGTTAAATATACTTGTATTTTTGCAAGTGATATTGATGAATGTGTTAGGAATGTATATGAAGAAAATTATGGAATAAAACCAGAAGGTGATATTAATAAAATTAATATA
>ERZ1046740.2180-NODE-2180-length-12836-cov-7.211877_pt1 | contig 12836 bp, 7 predicted proteins | sample MGYA00383093_ERZ1046740 | MGnify/ENA primary metagenome ERZ1046740 (study PRJEB29581, sample SAMEA5548363) | metagenome | biome: marine; feature: coastal; material: water | depth 25 m | study: Short-term variability in the microbial, nano- and picoplankton...
CTATTGATGCATTCTGTCTTACTCGCTCAGTCAAAACAACGGCTAATTCTCTTAATTTATCATGCTGCATTAACTCTTTAGCGCTGTTATTGTCAGCCACTGCAGTATAAAAAGCATATTCAAAATCAGTTAAGCCAAGCTCGCTCGCTTCTTCATCTATACTAACAATTTCTTGACTTAGCTTGATTAATTCATCCATCACTTCAGCAGCAGTTAAAATTTTATTATGATATTTTTTAATAGAATTTTCCAACATCTCCATTAAAGACTTACTCTTCACTAAGTTCTTTTTTGATCTTGATTTTATTTCATCATTCAGCAACTTCTTTAAAACTTCCAGGGCAATATTCTTGTGCTCCATGCCTTTGAGCTCCAACAAGAAATCTTCTGAAAGAATTGAAATATCTGGTTTTTTAATACCCGCAGCATCAAATACATCAATGACCTGCTCAGAAACTAAAGCTTGATCAATGACTTGACGAATTGTTGTTTCTATCTCTTCATCGGTTCGTCCTGACCCTGTGGCATCAAATTTTACTAATCTCGCCTTAATGGCTTGGAAAAATGAAACCTCTTCCTTTACATCCATCGCCTGATCGTGAGGAATGGCAATGGCAAAAACCTTTGATAGTGCCGTTACTTCATTGATATAACGATTTTTACCATCCTCTAAACTCAGCACATGATCTTCTGCAGCCAAGATAAGCGATAATTTTTGCGCTGTATCAGCCTCAAAGAAATCTTCATAACTAAACCCATGAAACATTTGCGATACAACTTCTAGTTTTTCTAACATCATAGTAACCGCTTGCTCTTGAGCGATAGCTGGATCACCCTTTCCACCTGCATCAGAATAAAATGACAGCGCTTTTTTCAAATCAGCAGCAATACCAAGATAGTCAACCACCAAGCCACCAGGCTTATCTTTATAAACTCGATTAACTCGCGCAATTGCCTGCATTAAATTATGGCCTTTCATTGGCTTATCAATATAAAGCGTATGCAAGCTAGGTGCATCAAAACCCGTGAGCCACATATCCCTAACAATAACCAACTTCAAAGGGTCATCAGTGCTTTTCATCCTATCTGCTAATATTTTTCTTTGATCTTTAGTTGTGTGGTGTTTTGCCATTTTAGGGCCGTCAGCAGAGCTTGATGTCATTACCACTTTAATAATTCCTTTATCTAAATCATCACTGTGCCAATCAGGTCTAATTTTAATAATTTCCTCATATAAATCGGCGGCAATTCTTCTGCTCATTGACACAATCATACCTTTGCCATCGAACACTTCTTGTCGCTGTCCAAAATGGTTGACAATATCTTTGGCAATATTTTTAATCCGATTTTTACTACCAATCAGCGCCTCTAGCTGCGTCCATTTAGCTTTAGATTTTTGAGTATCACTCAACTCATCTTGAATAAGATCATCGTCTAGCTTTTCAACCAGCTTTTTACCTTCACTGTCTAAATTAACTTTTGCTAATCGACTCTCATAATAAATACGAACAGTAGCGCCATCTTCCACCGCTTGAGCAATATCATACACATCAATATAATTACCAAATACCGCAGGGGTGTTGGTATCACTACTTTCAATTGGTGTACCTGTAAAACCTAAATAGGTTGCATTAGGCAAGGCATCACGCATATATTTGGCAAAACCATACACCACTTTTTTACCAATAACATTACCCTGATCATCTTTATCATCAAGGGTTTTTGCTCTAAAACCATATTGAGTTCTGTGCGCTTCATCGGCAATCACGATTATATTTTCTCGCTCTGACAAAGTATCGAACACATTGCCTTCATCAGGCTGAAATTTTTGAATGGTTGAAAAAATCACTCCGCCCGAAGCAACTTTTAACAATTCCTTAAGGTTTTGACGATCTTCTACTTGCTTAGGCTCTTGGCGCAACAGTTGAGTAGAGGCAGAAAAAGTATCAAACAGCTGATCATCCAAATCATTGCGATCAGTGATCACTAAAATCGTTGGATTATCCAAAGCCAAAACAATCTTTCCCGTAAAGAACACCATTGATAACGACTTACCACTACCTTGAGTATGCCAAACTACCCCTCCTTTTCTATCACCCTGATCTTGGTCTTTAACATCTGCCAATCCATAGTTTGTAGGTGACTCCATCACCCTACTTGCAGGTTCTTGTTTTTTCAACAGATACCCAGTTGCTCGTAAGGCAGATTTTACTGCCAGATTAACCGCATAATACTGGTGATAGGAGGCCAGTTTTTTAACCGTTGAAATAGTTGTAACACCTGTTTTTATATCTTCACTTTTAGATTTTTCAAACACAACAAAATGACGAATTAAATCCAACAAAGTTTCTTTGCTGAGCATGCCTTTAATCAAGGTTTCTAATTGGCTGACTAAATTAGAGGCCTCACCCTTACCATCGGCAGTTTTCCAGCTCATAAAACGGCTTAGTCCTGCCGACAACGAGCCTGCTTTAGCCTCCAAGCCATCAGAGATAATCATCAATCCGTTATAAGTAAAAAGGCTAGGAATTGTCGCCTTATAGGTTTGCAGTTGCTTATAAGCCGATCTTACTGATGCATTTTCATCCACTGCATTTTTTAGCTCAATTACCACCAATGGCAGGCCGTTAACAAACAGAACTACATCAGGGCGTTTATTCACCCCATTTTCAATCACGGTAAACTGATTCGCCACCACAAAATTATTATTTTCTGGATTGTTAAAATCAACCAGCCAAACCAAATCACCTCTTTGGTTTCCATCTTTTTGATAAGAGACCTTTACACCTTCAGTAAGCATCCGATGAAAAGCTTCATTATTTACTAATAATTCAGGAGAGCTTATACGCCCAATCTCTTTTAACGCCTCATATTGCGCTTCATAGGGAATTGACGGGTTAATTCTAGCAACTGCATCACGCAAGCGTGCAGACAATAAAGCCGCTTCAAAACTGTCACGCTCTGGGTTATCAGAATCAGGAGCAATATCAGGGGCGTAGATATACTCATAGCCCTGCTTTTCTAGTAGCTCTATGCAAAATTCTTCAATCAGATTTTCGGTTATTTTAGTCATTTTTTATTCTAAAATCATCAATATATTGTTTCTCTTAGCATGTATGCTATCGCAGATTGTTTTGAAATCAGATAATCAAGTATTGCTAATACAGATATCTTCAGTTGTTGACTTTTTTTAATCTTTTCTTTTTCTTTAAAAATAAATTTTCTAATAATGTTCTCTAAATAATATACTGTATTGTCGTCAATCTTTTTTTCTTGAAAATCTTTATTACTTAAGATATGAAATAGCCAATCAATACCATCGTGTAAGTATATTGTACCAACGCCATTAAGTAGTTTTGATATTGCATAAATTAATGAAGGGCAATGACCAATATCTTTTGAGACTTGTTTAAAAAATCGCCTATTAACATCTTTAAGCGTACTCCACTCTTTCGCATCATCTTTCCATGAAGTATTGGCGAAAAGATAACTCTTAATAATTTTATCAATATATCGATATCTATCGCCATTTTTACATAGCTCAGTCATAGGTTTAGAAAACAAATTCCATACAAACCAAAAATTATCATATTTATGTAATCTGTCCTGAGCACATATAAATTGCTCAAAAAAATCAGAAATAACTTCATGTCCATTAAAATTATCAATAAAAGGCTTAAGGTAACCTTTTATATCTTGTTGTTCAGAATTTAAAACAAAATCTGCTAACTTGGCTAAAAAGGATATTTTTATTTCATATCTTATTTTGTCATCTCTACTTTCGTTTAATATTTTGACAGCAAAAATATCTATGATTTCTTGTGCAATTTTCTTATGATCTAAATTATCAGCTTTAGATGGTATTAATTCAAAAGCAGCTTCCAATGTATTTAAATTAACTTCGCTTAATGGATTTATATCATTTATCGAAATATTATTTTCTATAACCTTTTGTATTTCATATTCATTTTTACTTAAGAAATTTTTTAATTTATTGCTTGCATCAATTGAATACATATTTTCATATGTTTCTTCTACCTTATTCTCACTCTTAACTTTATATTTTTGTTTTAAAAGAATGTAACCAAGAAGCAATGATTGTGCATCTTGAAAATTATTTCCCCATAAATATTTATGAATTGGCTTTAAGGCAAAATCATAAAAGTGACCCCCGGTCATACCTATTGGATAATCATTAAATAAATGCATGAATAAAATAACTTTGATCCTGCCTCTTTCTTCTTCAAATTCATTCATTAATATTGGGAGAACTGAAATGGCCGACTCTACCCCGTCTGAAATTTGATAATGATAGTTTTCTTGGAACGGAGCAGCTGCAAATTCTAAAATCACATCTTTACAGAAATTTTTATCATCTTTTAAAAGTTCATTAAAATTATCTCTAATCAGTACAGAGCAAACATCAGCTGGTATTGATTCATGTAACATATATTTAGATTTATCTTCAACAGAAATAGACAATATCTCCCTTACTTTATTTAAAACACCGTTGTAATTAACTTCAAATTCATCATATTTTTTATAATCTATATTTCCTTCAAGCTTGTATCTTGCCCATAAATATAAAGTAGAGTACTTTGTTGATTCTTGGTATTCTATTTCTGCATCTTTACTAAACTCTTTTAAATCAGGAACAAGCTCTGGATTAAAGTTAATCAATACACTACCCTCTTTTTTTTCAGCTGTAATATTCATTTTTCTTTTATCCATACGAACTAGAAACATTCTCCAAATTTTTTCTGAATTAGGCCTGCTAGATAATTTTGCATAATAATCATCCAAGATAGCCCATAAAGATTTTTGTCTTTGCTCTGATTCTTCCTCACTTATTTCATCTGCTTTAAAGAGTTGATAATTTAAAAATAAGTTTTCTAATGACTGCTCTCTATGTTTGTCATCAAATGTTTTAAGTCGCTCATCTTTATAAATTTTGTTTTGATAATCAAGCCCCATGCCAACATATGACATGCCAGAGTTTTTTTCAATTACACTTCTAGAAAGATCATATTCAAAAAATTCTTTTGTTTTAAAAAGTATTAATGCTATGTTAAAAGTTTTATCAGGAAAGGCGAGTACTACACTTGTCACAACAGCTGATATTGAAGCTGATTTAGAATTTTCCAGTAAATATTTTAAATAATATTCTAAAACCTCTTGTTTTGTACTTTTTGCTATTTCAAGTAAGAATTTTTCAAGCCCCATGTGTATGGATTCGAGAAGATGGGTTGATATTTGCGTACCTCTATACGTATTCCAAAGTCTTGCACTGACATATTGCTCAATAGTTCTGTCTTCATCTATATGAACAATCACTTTTTCCGATTCACCTTTCATTTCGGAATTTATATAACACTCAACGGTTTTATTAGTAAATTCCAATATGAAGTTAATTGTAGATTTTAAATCACTCTTCAATAGTGCGTATATTGGTGTCTGATAGGCACTAGATGGATAATAATTAAACTTATGTCTGTCTATACAAAAATCAGCATCAACATCCATTCTTGAGTAACTCCAATCATCTTTTTTTGGTATTCTAAACCAATAAGAAGACGCTAGTTGGATGATATTTTTTGGTAATGCATTCGATAAAATCACTCCATCTATTTTAGTTAAAACGTATTCAATTAATTCATAATATGGATCATTATGGTTAATATACTTTTTTTCTATTACCTCATCAAACACCTCTATTAATTCAGTTTTTATTTCTGAACATCCATAGATGATGATTTGAAGAACTTTATCTAAGCCATCCCTGTATCCATATACTTTGTTGTTTTGCATCCATTTATAATAGTTTAGGGCTATTAAACTTGAATATCCTGCAGTTTCATTATTTTTAAATTTACTATTGTATTCATGTAGAGCAGGCACTATAAAAGCTATATTTTCGTACTGTATTTGTTTTATGTTTTTATAGACAAACTTTATTAAACTATTCCAACCCTTGCCTCTAGGTTTTGTAAAAATATATTGTGTAGAAAAAAGATCAATATTTTTCAATCCTATTTGTTTGAAAAATTCATCATCAACTTCTTTACACGCCACCCTTAATAAAAATGTTAATTTTTTTAACAATTCAAAATCATTATCTAATAATTCTTTTTTGAATAGCTCAAAATATGTTTCTGAATATTCAGATAGTAATACCGCTATTAAAACCTCATCCCTCCAAAAAGACTTAACACTTTTATCATCAAGAATATCTTCAATAAAAATTTTTATGTCGGCATCATCAAGTAATAATCTTTCTGATAACCAGCTTCTAAAACTTCTTCGAATAGCTAAAGAACTTCCAATGTTTGAAAAAAAACTTTGATAATTTTGTTTGCTTACATAATAATTATTAATTATTTTCTCTAATGCCCACTCTTCATATATATCATGTGTAATAAAGTATCCGCCTGACTCACATCCTAAGATGTCATCAGCAACTAAGTTTTCTAAAATTCCTACATTGCAATTAATATTGATAAAAAACTCTCCACTATTAGCCCTTTGAAAAGCAAACTTTAAAAAACATTGCTCCCTTTCTATAGAGCTTTTTTTAATATTTTTATTCCATAATTTTTTTATAAAATCTGTGTAAGAGGTACCCTTCCCAGTCTGCAAAGAAAGATATTCGTCCAAGTAAAACGGGTTTCTTATTAATTCTGTTAATTTTTCATCGGTGGGTATAGAAAAGGAGAATTCATTTGATAAGTCGATCAATTCTTTATTACTTAAATTTTGCACATTAACATTGATAGGGTTTATTTTATATACCTCTATAAATTGAAAATTCAAGTCATTTAAGTAGTTTTCTCTAGTAGTAAATATTACTTTCCAATTGTTTTTTATAAAGGATGATAAGGCCTCTTTAAATGCTTCAGTATTTTTAATATCTAGTAATTTTTCAGCAGAATCAATAACGATAATTTTTTCTTTAGCATCTTGGTGGGATTCGATAAAATCATTTAAAGTAAAATTTTTAAATAATTCACTGGTACTGTTAATGTTAAATTCACTGGCTTTAAATATATAAAATTTGGTAGTGTCTTGCAGCTCTAAAAAAAGTTTTTTAATTATTGCTGTCTTACCTACACCGCCAACACCACTTATAATAAATAGTTTGTTATTTTTTAGTTCTTCTTTTAAATTACTTAGTATAGTATTTCTATCTATCTCTATTTTTAAGTCATTAAAATTAATTTGTGTATTAATACTATATAGAATATTTTCACTTTTTTCTTTAAGTGCTAATAGTAAGCTCTCAATATTGTTATTTATACTTAACTCTTTATTTTTAATCCAAAATAAACTTGGGATTATTAAGACAAGGCTTATTATGATTAACCAGTTCCCTGTTGGTGCAAAAAAATCAGCAATATTCCACAATAGTTTTATAGGGTGTTCTGATATATTTATTTGCTCTTGAATAAAAAATGATATATCTTCAGCATAACTTAGCGCTGAAAGCTGAAACAATAATAGTAGGGCCAATGATAAGAAAACCGAATAAAACCCTTTTGCTCTAAAAAAGATCTTTTCAATTAAAAATTTTCCAATACTACTTTTTTGGAAACTATCAAACTGCTCATCCATCTTTAATAATTTCCTTTTAAACATTAGTTCTGAATCCTAATTTCACCGCTCATTAATTTAGGTAACAAAATATCTCGAATTGAGACTAAATTTTTTAGTTTTTTATTATTAGAAATAATATTATCTAACAATGGAGTGAATATTTCTGAAAGCTTCTGAATTTCAGCTGATGATGGCACTAACACTGTTGCATTGTCCAAATCACCTCGTTTAATGTGTCCCATTGTTGTGGCATGACTAAGTGAAATACTGATAAATTCATCTAAATGATGCTTGCTCCATAAATAATAAAACCACTTGGGGAATTCACCCGAAGTTACTTTAAATAAATGCTGATTTAAAATACATTTTTCACCGTCCCAAATTTTCACCATTAACGAAGCTGACCATGAAAAGATTACATCGCCATTATTAATAATGTATTTCGGCTTAACTTCTGTAGTGCACCAATCACTGTCATCAGAAAAGCCATTACGAAGTTGTTTGATTTTTAAAACAGGCAATTTGTCTACTTTGTTTTTTGGTGGAAATTTTTGACAAGCTAAACCATTGAGAAAATTGGCAATACTACTTAACGGTCTTTCCTCCCAATCATTTTTAGCCTCTTCCACAAACCACTGGCGAAAAAGCGTTTTAGCCATTTTCTCAAGGGTTTTGTTTTGGCGGTGGAGCAAGTCTATTTTGTCGTCTAAACTGCTTAGCACTTCGGCTATGGCTTTTTGTTCTGGGAGTGGTGGATAAGAAATAGGAATTGTTTTGAGGATCCCTGTATTAATGGACGGCATTGTCGCACCAACTGAAATATTTAAGATGTAATCTCTAAAAATTTTCTGTTGAAAAAAATACGATAAAAAGCGTGAGTTGACTTCATCATTTGGACGAACACGAAGCATCCTTGAAGAAAACATCCACCCATCCTGATGTTTGTTCACATATGCACTTAAATCAACTGAGCCAACCCTTGTAAAGAGTATATCTCCTTCTTTCATCAAATATTTGCTTAACCTCTCTTTGTCTTCATCAGTTATACTCGGATATTTAAAATCTTCAATTCTGAAATCCTGAATATGCTCTACAGTTACAACAGGTGTCCCTCCTGTGATGTATTGTTCATTTTTTAGCTGGCTACCAAAAGGCCCAGTTTGCACTTCTGCTACTTCACATAGTTCAAATTCCCGCCACTCACTCATCCCTAGCCCCTCCGCTTCCAAGTTCTTTCATAATCAACTTATCAAAATCACTCTCAAAAAGGCGGTCTTGCACAATTCTATATTTTTCAAATTCGCTTTCGGCTCTCTCTTTTGCAATGTCAGCGGTAATTTTTCCTGCATCCTTTAAAACGGTTCTATCGTCATATTCCAAAAACAGGTCGAGCCGTTTTGACCAATCTTGCATTGTCATGGGTATTTTTCGTTTCGCCCTTGCTTCTGCCAAATCTAAATAGGCGTTTACTATTCGGCCCAGCTCTTCCATCTCATCTTTTGAGAGGTAGTTTTTAGCAATAGAGACATCTGTTTTTAAAACTTTTCCATCGGGTGAATTTTTCCAGCTTGTCAGCCCCATTTTATCTTTTTGACTATCGGCTCTTTTATAAATAAGCTCGGCTGCCGTATGCCCGTGTATTCCGTAGTGCAGCTTGTTTTGAACTTTAGCAAAAAAATCTTTTGTTGTTTTTGTCTCTTTATTGTAATCAAGACTTGTTGCATAAATATCAGTTACTTTTTGATAGAACTTTCGCTCTGAAAGCCGTATTTCTCTAATTTCAGCAAGGAGTTCTTCAAAATAGTTTTCATTCAGATAAGAGCCATTTTCAAGGCGTTGCTTGTCAAGCACAAAGCCTTTAATAGCAAACTCTTTTAAAACTTTTGTCGCCCATTGTCTAAACTGTGTAGCACGAACAGAATTTACTCTATACCCAACCGAAATTATTGCATCAAGATTATAAAATGCAACGGTTCTTTTTACATCTCTGCTACCCTCTTTTTGAACTATTGGGAAATTCCTAATAGTTGAATTTTCAGTTAACTCAGAATTTTTATAGATATTTTTTAGATGTTCATTAACCGTACTTACATCAACTGAAAAGAGTTCTGCAATAAGTTTTTGAGTTAGCCAAATAGTTTCATTTTCATATCGAGCTTCAATGCTATTTTTAGCGTCTTGCGTTGTAAATATCAAAAACTCTGCAGTGCTATTTCTTATCATTGTTCTTTTACGCATCATTAACTCTCAATCATTTCAAACTTTGGTTTTGTATTACGAGCTACACTTATACCACCCTCTTGTTGAACTATTTCCAAAATGGAAAGAGTTGCTCCATCTTTAGCTGTTGGATTTTTATTATCCATTAATCTTAACCTTAGCTAAATTTTCGATAATTCGCTGATTAAGCTCAGCTTCTTCTTTTAGCTGCCCTTCAAACTCTGTTTTTAAGCTAGTGAAACGTTCTTCAAAATCAAAATCATCCTCTTCTTCAACCAAGCCCACATAACGCCCTGGGGTGAGCACATAGTCCAACTCTTTGACTCGCTCGATTGGGGCGGCATTGCAAAAGCCCTTAACATCTTCGTAATCACCTTTTGGATTACGCCAGTTATGATAAGTATTAGCAATACTCTGAATGTCATCTTCTGAGAGTTCACGAGTACGGCGATTGATTAAATGCCCCATATTTCTAGCATCTATAAATAGAATCTCTCCAGTGCGATTGCGGTATTTCCCATTGCTACGATTGCGGCTCATAAACCATAAGGATGCAGGGATTTGGGTGTTTAAAAATAGTTTGTCAGGCAAATTAACAATACAATCTACCAAGCCAGCTTCCACCAAATTTTTTCTGATCTCGCCTTCGCCCGAAGTTTTGGAAGTTAATGCACCTTTTGCTAGTACAAAACCTGCTTGTCCACTTGGGGCTAAGTGATAGATAAAATGCTGAATCCATGCATAGTTGGCATTTCCTGTGGGTGGTACGCCATATTGCCAGCGACCATCTTTACGCATTAAATCACCGCTCCAGTCGCTCACATTAAACGGTGGATTGGCGATAATGTAATCAACTTTTGTGTCTTTATGAGCATTATTAAGAAAAGATCCTTCGTTATTCCACTTCACCTGTGAACTATCAATGCCTCGAATAGCAAGGTTCATTTTTGCTAATCGCCAAGTGGTTTGATTACTCTCTTGTCCGTAAATAGAAATGTCATTCACTTTACCTTGGTGATCGGCAATAAATTTTTCTGACTGCACAAACATACCACCCGAGCCACAGCATGGATCAAGTACTCTTCCTTTGTAAGGTTCTAACATTTCTACTAATAATTCTACAACACTTCTTGGAGTGTAGAACTGCCCGCCTTTTTTACCTTCAGCTAAAGCAAATTCACCAAGGAAATACTCAAACACATGCCCCAATACATCGGCACTACGAGACTTAGCATCGCCTAGTGCAATATTGCTGATAAGATCAATTAATTCACCCAGACTGGTTGGATCAAGATTTTGCCGAGCATAAACCTTAGGAAGCACGCCTTTTAATGAGCTGTTTTCTTTTTCAATGGCATCCATTGCACCATCAACCGTTTTGCCGATAGTGGGCTGTTTGGCGTTAGCTTGTAGTTGCGTCCAACGAGCATCTTGTGGCACAAAAAATACATTCTCCGCCTTATACTCGTCTTTATCCTCGGGATCAGCGCCTGCATATTCACCTTCACCTGCTTTTAATGTAGCGTACATCTCTTCAAAAGCATCAGAAATATACTTAAGAAAAATTAAACCCAGTACAACATGCTTGTACTCTGCAGCATCAATATTTTTTCTTAGTTTGTCAGCAGACTTCCATAATTGCTTTTCTAAAGACTCTTCTTTAATTTCTTTCTTTTTTGCCATTTTTTATAATTTCCCTTGCTCTTGCAGGCTAATAAACCCACCTTTACTAAAAATAATATGATCCATTAAATCAATACCCAAAAGCTTCGCACCGTCTTGTAATCGTTTTGTTATATTAAGATCTTCCTTGCTAGCTTCAAGATTACCACTTGGATGATTGTGAGCAATGATAATACCAGCCGCTCTATCGGTTAGTGCATCGGCAAATACTTCACGTGGATGCACTAAAGAGCTATTCAATGTACCTATAAACACCACACGTTTTTCAATGATATGGTTCGCACCATCTAAAGTGATAACAATGAAGTATTCTTGTTGTTTATTTTTAAAATCTCTTAGCTCGCTGTAGATTTGATCAGGTGAGGTGATTTTAGTATTTTGCTTAATTAAGTATCTTCGACTTAACTCAATTGCTGAAATAATTTTGCTGGCTTTAGCTTTACCTAAACCGCTAATTTTTAAAAGGCTATCAAGAGTGATATTTTCAAAATCATTTTCAAAGTTTTTAACAATTTCACGAGAGAGCTGAAGCACATCTTTATCTTTACTGCCAGAACCCATTAAAATTGCCATTAGCTCATAATCTTTTAGCGCTGAAGCACCTTTAGCTTTAAGCTTTTCTCTGGGTTTATCAACAGCAATTAATTCGTTAATTTTTTTCATAATGAGCTATTCAGATTTAAGCTCTAAATATACCCTATTTAAACAATTTCTAAAATTTAAGAATACGGCGCATGTCTTAAAAATTAAAACTCTTGTTTTTCATAGTATTTTCTTTTGCAATTCTTTGATAGCCAATTCTTGCTCTCTAATCTTACCCACACGCAGTGCATCAACTAACGCCAACAATTCATATAATTTATCATCAGATGCTACAGCATTAACCACTGATGGGTATAAAGGCAGAACACTTTGTCCGCGCACTTGTCCTTTGGCAGATGGCCAGACGTAATCTTCTTCACTTTGTATTATTTGATTAAGTGGCTTTGCTGAATGTGCTGTTGGAATGCCTCTTACCATTGCGCCAGGACGCTGTGGAAATACATAGCGAATACCATATTGTAACAAGTCCATTAATGCCCTTCTAAATACTTTTTTTCCACTAACATCAAGCAAACCTGCAAACTTAGATCGTGCCACAGATTCACTTACCTCTGACTGACTCATGCCCAGCTCTTTTGCAATTGGCTTTTGATTCCAGGAATCATTGTTATTGCTAATTACCTTTAATAAAAGCACAATATCTTGAGGTTTGATTGATTGTAATTGTTTACTCATAATAGTATTATATTGCATATCGCGATATAAGATATTATAACAAAATTTGGCTGTTTATTTAAAAA
>ERZ1046740.2182-NODE-2182-length-12825-cov-5.303837_pt1 | contig 12825 bp, 9 predicted proteins | sample MGYA00383093_ERZ1046740 | MGnify/ENA primary metagenome ERZ1046740 (study PRJEB29581, sample SAMEA5548363) | metagenome | biome: marine; feature: coastal; material: water | depth 25 m | study: Short-term variability in the microbial, nano- and picoplankton...
GTGAGTATTTTGGCAGCGAGCTGCTGAACATCCCGTTGTTCTTCAGATAGTGAAAAATCCATGCTCATTCTCCCTTAGCGATAACGTGGCATGAGTAAGCCAGCAGCGGCCACTATGTCGCGTTGCACCTCGTTGGTGCCCCCGCCAAATGTCAAAACTGAACCGGAGCGATAACGATGCTCCAGGTCCCCTTGTAATACCGCACCTTCTGAATTGCTGCACAGAGCGCCCGCCTGGCCAACGATTTCCAGCATCAGGCGCCAGGCCTCAACAAAAAACTCTGAGCCATAGATCTTCGCTGCCGAGGCCTGATCCATTCCAAGGTTGGAATGGCTCATGCTCCAGGCCTGCTTGAAGCAGACCAGGCGTAATACCTCCAGGCCGGATTTGACCTTGGCAAGATTGGCGCGCACCCAGGGTAGGTCAATGACCTTGCCAGAGCCATTACTGGCATCCATTTGCGCAGCCCATGTCGCGACCCGTTCATAAAGCAACTCGCAGGGGCCATGGTTGACCAGGCTCAGGCGCTCTCGATTAAGCTGCTCGGTGATCATGCGCCAGCCTTGATTCAGCGGTCCTACCTGCCACTTATCGTCGAGTTCAATGTTTTCGTAATAGGTGGCATTGGTTCGAACACCAAGCGTGTTGATTGGCGTGAAAGTGAATCCTGGTTCAGAGGTAGGGACCAGGAACATGGAAATACCATGATGCTTTTTGGCCGCGAGTGGGTCCGTTCTAGCAGCCAGCCAGACGTAATCTGCAACGTTGCCAAAACTGGTCCATATTTTCTGACCGTTGATCAACCACTTGTCACCTCTGCGTTCTGCGCGAGTAGTTAATGATGCGAGGTCGGTGCCTGCCGCCGGTTCAGAATAGCCAATGGCAATGACGCACTCTCCGCGCAGTATAGGGTCTACCACAGTCTCTCGAATGTCATCGCTGGCCACGTCAGCCAGCACCGGGCCTACACCATCAGTTGTCAAAAAGGGGTAGGGAAACCCCGCACGGATAACCTCATCACAAAAAATGTATTGCTCGATGGGCCCCGCGTTCTGTCCACCGTATTCCTTAGGCCAGCTGCGCACAATCCAGCCATCGGCGCCCATTTGCCGCAGGGCGTTGCGGTGTTCCGGGCCGCCACCCTCGCGCTGCTCTCCCTTTAATTCAGTGACTAAGGCAGGTGTCATCAACCTACTCATATAGTCTCGAATTTCATCGCGCAGTGTTAACTGCTGTGGGCTCAAGGCTATATTCATCAACTTCTCCGTCATGTGAAATGTTCTATTTAAGTCTGAATAGTTACGCGCCAGGACTGGAAACAGACGTGCCTTTTTTGATGTATTGGGCGATTATCCAATTTATTGAACCGTGGTACCGCGAAAAGCCCAAAGACCTGCTGAGTCTTCGGGCTTGAGTTGCTCCAGGGTGTAGCTCAGTCCGTGAGCAAGGTGACCCTGATCAGGGGCAGGCCGACAACTTCAGTAACAGATGGGTCTCTGGCGATGACGGTATAGTTGACGCCGCCTTCCAGCGCGAGTACACCGCCAGTGTCAAAGGCGACGACCGACTTGTCCCCGGCCGCCGTAACAGTGATCCAGTAATCGCCGGGGGAGAGGGGGATTTGACCCGAGGTTCCGGTGTAGGCGAGGCCCGGGATGGCGGGTTCCAGGTCTGCGATGACGCCATCAGCGCTCAGGTAAACATCGACAGGAATTTCTGCCGCAACCAGGTAAGAGCCGTGTATGACCTCAACAACGGCTTCAGTGGCGATACTGCGGCGCTCATCCACGGTCAGGATAGGCTCGATAGTGCGGTCGCTGAGCGACCCCACTGCGATAGCGGTGAAGCTCTGAGTTGCTTCGATAGTCACGTTGACGTCTATCGGTGCGACAGTGTTGTCGACATCAGCGGCTACCACGACATTGTAAGTACCTGGGGGTGCCTGGATATCGTCATAGGCAGTGGCGCTTGGGAATTGCAGGGCATTAATGGCCTCAGCGCCATCTATCAGTACATCAACGGCTGGTGTATCAGCGGAGTTGTGGACCACGCGTACCTCTCCACCCATATTGATATCCAGGACCTCCGAAGCTCCGTCGGCTCCGACCGCCAGAAGATTAACGGGGTTGGCGCCGACCTTGAAGGTATTTTCAACCGCGATCAGCAGCAGTTCAGTGCCTGCTGGGAAAGTCAGGGTTCCGCTGTCGTACACCACAGTGTCGGACCCGTCAGGAGTGATGCGGATTTGATATTCCGTGTCCGCTTCCAAAGCTACAGGGCCTGCCGCGTCGCCAAAATCTGCATCTATGGGGTCAGTATTTGCAATGTCATCGCCAGGTGTCGTGACGTAGATGTCGACGTCGGCGACCATGGGTGCCGCGTGAAGAACGCTGACGCGTACGTCAGTAATGTCTTCTTCAATGGTGATGGGGTCGAGGATGGCGGGTTTGATATTGAGGGCGCCAGAGTCGTCGAACAGAGTGTCGTAGGCAACCACGTCCGTTCTGATACCTTCCTCCAAAGTGATTTCGGCCGGGCCGATGACCAGCACCTCTGACATATCGGGGAGAATGCCCCTCACTTCTACTTCTATTGTGCCCGGTTCTTCAAAGTTCACCAGGCCGGAGCTGGCTTTGAAGTCAACCGCCTCCAGGGCCAGTTCGCCATCGATATAGACGTTTACCTTGGGTGCATTGGGTGACGCGTGGGTAACGCGCAGTTGGGCCGGCTGGGGGGCTGCGGAGTTAGAATTGCTACTGCCACTGCTACCGCCACAGGCGAACAGTAAAGGAGTAATTAATAGGGCGCACAGTGTTGCTAGCTTATTCATCGCATCAAGTCCTTCTCGGTTAGTGTTGGAGGAAGTACGAGCGGCCTGCTTCACCAGATTGCGTTGCCAGTCCGCAATTACTCACAACAACTAGACAAAACATGGACGGATTTATTGCCAGGTAAACTGATTAGATGGTATAAAATCGGACGATTAATGCTCAGCTTTGGCGCGACCATTTATCTCAGCACTAACCTATGCCAACTATCGTTTAGTGGCGTCCCTGCTGGCTAAATTGTGAACTCGCGATCTCGGGACACGTGCGTTCACGAAATGGAATAGGGCGTTGGCTTGCGATCAGGTGGCAGATCCTTGCGGCCCGGCCCAAAGAGATGGTGCGTGTAATAATTGGCAATTGCAGAAAATGGTCCTGCATCCAGCACCGTCGCTTTGTACTCACCTTTTAAAGAGGAATGCACTGGCGCTTCTACGGCATGAAACAGTTGAACTAATTGCGATAAATTTAGCTTTTTCAGGTCATTGATGGAAACTTTTTCGAGAGACGTATCGAGAAGATCTTACAACCTTGTAAGCTCCCCAATCCGACCAACCATTAAATAGTTCATTCACTATCTTTTTCTTAACGGCCACCATTTTTAAACTCCTTTTTTCGAGGCGTGACCTTTCCAGCTATCATTGGCATCCCACATACCCAGAGTCTTATTTACAAGATCCATTGCTCTGATGGGTAACAGCCACTTAACCAATGGGGTGATAACTTTAACTGGCAGGTTTGGCAGCGCCACCATAGGGGTGTTCTTTTTAATTGCCTTAATAACTTGAGCGGCCACGCTTTCAGGACTTAGCAGTTCGGTACCCGCTACCATTTTTGAGCCCTCAAACATGCCCGTACCAACAGTATTAGGACAAACATAAGTAAAGCCTACATTTGCATTCATTTTGGACATTTCCTGACGTGCTGCGTCGGTAAAACCGATAACGCCTGATTTGCTTGCACAATATGCCGATAGATTAGGGATCGCGAGTAATCCGCCAGCAGAGGCAATGTTGACGACATGCCCTTCATGTTGGTCGATCATGTCAGGCAGATAAGCCTTACAAGTCCAAAACATGGATGTTAAATTAACATCGATGGTTTTCTGGATTGCATCATCTTCCAATTCCAATAAAGCCTTCGCTTTCACGATGCCCGCATTGTTTATCAGAACAGCTACCATACCCAGCTTTTTCTTTACCAGAGAGGCGGTTTCGTAAACGGCTATTCGGTCGGATATATCACATACAAATGACTCGCATGTTCCTGTTTCTTTTAGCTCTGCAGTTGTTTTATCAAGCTCGCTCTTATTGACGTCAAGCAAGGCCACCTTGCATCCTTCAGCCATTAACATGCCAGCAATAGCTTTCCCCATGCCAGCCGCTGCACCGGTTACTACGGCGACCTTTCCTTCCAGGTTTTTCATAACTTATCTCTTTTTGAGGGAGCCTAATTCTGGCCTTTTTGCTCGGTTGTTGTTTCTGTCGCCAATATGCAGGGTAGCGATCTCGCCGCTTTAAGAAATGCACTAATTTCAGCTGTATCAAATTTGGCTAGGTTTGTTGTGATCAGTTCAAAGGTGTGTTGCTCAACCGATACCACTAACTCTTCGCCTTTTTTACTCAATGAAACCAGTATGATTCGTCGGTCACCGGGATCCGGTTGCCGCAGAACCAGTTCTCTTGCCTGTAAGCGACCGATAGCCCTTGATAAAGTGCTGACGGGAATTTTCATTTCTTCAGCAACAATACCTACACGACAGGGAGACCCCCTTCTTAGAAATTGGAGCAGGAAGATTTCCTCGAACGTTAGTTCGAATAGAGACACCTTTAAACGCTCAAACTGATAGACTGCTCTAAGCGCCTGGAACAGTTCTTCATCTAGTTTTTTTTGAGTTAATGAAAACACCATAACAAACTCTATTTTCTGCTGTTTTAACGCTAGCAATATTATTTGCAGTATGCAAACAATATTGCTAGCGAGATCAAGACGAGTTACAAGGAAGAGTGTACAAAAGGGTACTGACAAGTTCACTTAAGGTCATACCCGATACCCGATACCCGAAAAGAGGGGCACACTGTAAAGCGGGGCAGGCTCAGGGCTGGCGCCACACAAACCGGACTGAAGTAACCGACAATACGCATGCAGGCACGACTTTGAGCTCCATTATTCTGGTTTACCCGCTTGGAATTTCCACTTTTCGAGTGAAATTAAGTTAACTTGTCAGTGCCCCTTTTTAGCATTGTTTGAAATCAACACACAGAATCGGAGCATGTTTCATGCGTATTCTTGCCCTGCTATTCATCCTTCTACTGTCGCCCGTCACTTTGGCGGGCACGGTTGCGGTTGCCATGCCGGATCGCTACGCGGCGGCAGCAGCACAAAGTGTCCTGGCGCGTGGCGGCAATGCCGTGGATGCGGCGATAACCGCCACCTTTGTGTTGGCGGTGACCTATCCGGAAGCGGGCAATATCGGCGGTGGCGGATTCATGCTCAGTTACGTGGATGGGGCGCCGGCTTTTCTGGATTTCCGCGAGCACGCCCCGCAGGCGGCCCACCGGGATATGTTCCTGGACGAAGAAGGTAACTTCGTGCAGCGCGATGCACTGGTTGGGGGCAGGGCCTCCGGGGTGCCCGGTACAGTGCGGGGTATGCAGAAAGCCCATGAGCGCTATGGCAGCCTGCCCTGGGTGCAACTGCTGAAGCCTGCTATCAAGTTGGCCCGTGAAGGATTTGTTGTTTCTGCAGACCAGGAAGAGATGGCGATAGAAAAAGTCGAGGAGGTCGATGGCGACACCAACTTCGCCCGTTACTTCGGCACTATGCGAAAAGGTGAACTGATGCGACAGCCCGAGTTAGCGACAACTCTAGAACGTATCGCCAGTGATCCGCGGGACTTCTACTTGGGTACTACCGCCCGGCAGATAGTGGCGCAAATGACCCGCTCCCAGGGCCTTATCACACTGAAGGACCTGGCCGCATACGAGGCGGTGTGGCGCGCACCGCTGCAAGCTCCCTGGCGCGACATGACCGTGTTGGCGGCACCGCCGCCCAGTTCCGGCGGATTTGCCCTCATCCAGTTGCTGGTCATGCGCGACGGCGCGGGAAAACACTTCAGTGGTGTCGGACATAACTCCCCACGTTATGTGCATTTGCTGGCGGAGATCGAGAAGCGAGTGTTCGCAGATCGCGCCGTGTATCTGGGCGATCCCGATTTCGTGGAGGTGCCCATGGAGCGACTGCTCGATCCGCAGTACCTCGCCAGTCGCGCCAGGGAAGTCAATCCCGCCGCTATATCCCCCGCGGCCGAGGTGCTACCGGGACTGGAATCCAGCGACACCATCCACTTCTCTGTGCTGGACGGGCAAGGCAATGCCGTATCGTTGACCTACACCCTGAACTGGGAATTTGGCTCGGGCGTGGTGGTAAAGGGCGCCGGCTTTCTGTTGAACGACCAGATGGATGATTTCAGCGCAAAAGTGGGTGTGCCAAACAAGTTTGGTGTTATCGGCGGAGCCCGAAATGCCATCGAGCCCGGCAAACGGATGTTGTCGTCGATGAGTCCGACTATTCTGCTGCGTGACGACAAACCTTCACTGGTGATAGGAACTCCGGGAGGCAGCACAATCTTCACTTCGGTATTCCAGGTGATTCTTAATCTTTACGATTATGGCATGCCCCTGCAGGAAGCCGTGGACGCCACCCGTTATCACCACCAGTTGCCCGCGGCCTACGTGCTCCGACATGACCAGAGAGAAATCCCCGCTCAAACCAGCAGCAAACTCACAGCGATGGGCTATACGGTTGAACAAAACAGTTGGGGTGACCTCGGTGATATCCAGGCCATCATGATTGATCAAGGCACTGTACAGGCCGCCGCAGATAGCCGGGGTAGGGGTGAGGCGCGGTTGGGGTACTGATAAGTTAAGTCGTCGGTATTGATGGAATCCGCGAATAGATACTTATAGGCGACACAGATTCCCACCGATCATTTCCTACGCAGTCTGGCTCTATTGCAGATTCAACCTGAGATCGTTGATGTGTATTTTCAGTCCGAACGTGATGGGTTCGCGGCTAAGCGGTTCTTCCAACGATACTGACAAGTTAACTTAAGGTCATACCTGATACCCGAAAAGAGGGGCACACTGTAAAGCGGAGCAGGCTCTGGGCTGACGCTACACAAACCGGGCTCAAGTAACCGAAAATATGCATTCAGGTGCTACTTTGAGCTCCATTACTCTGGCTTACCGGCTTGGAATTTCCGCTTTCCGAGCAAAAATAAGTTAACTTGTCAGTACCTCCGCAATGGCTCTGCTGCCGATCTTGGCGCGTCCAGCCAATGTGAAGGGGCTTGCTTTGCTGGATGCTTCCGACGATATCGCCAAATTAGTAGCCCGAATTTAGTAGAATCTGTGCATGATTCTATGCCGTCTGTCGCTACTATCGTTCTAACCTCAGCCATCTAGATATTGAAGACCTGCTCGTCGAACGGGGCATCACTGTCAGCCGTGAAGCAATCGGCTTCTGGTGTATTAAAATCGGTGCTATCTATACCCGCACATTGCAGCCAACCGCTTCTTCAAGCGTGTGTCGCGAAGCTGTGGCGACGAACCCTGGAAGATTGCCACGGACAAGTTGCGGAGCTATGAAGCCGCTCACCGGGAACTGATCTCTGGAACTATCCATATCACGGATTGATACGCGAACAATCGGGCAGAGCAATCTCAGCATAGAGTAGGGCAATTGCCTAAAGCGATTAGGTCGCTATTGGCTCGATTTAACTTTCTAAATTGTCAGTACCGTAGTGATTGCTAATAAAGTTTTCTAATAAAGCTGAGGAGTCTAAATAATAATCGATATTTCGCGCCAGATAATTTTACTGGGTGAATGCCCATATGTTTTATGGAAAGGGCTGTGGTTATCAAATGCCATAAGCGCCTATCTTTACCCCAGAGGTACTTAACGCCAATATCTTCAATCTCATGGCTGACTGCTGCAATGCTGCTGGGAATAGCTATTTCTGTAAACACCTCATTGTTTGAAAAGTGCGTTAATACTTCATGGATTTCGGTGGCTATTGTAGCGGGGATGTAGGCGATATCATTGACTGCGCCGATGAATGTGTTTTCTGCTCCCGCTTGTGCAGCCAGTTTCTTCTTTTGCGATGCGCTAAGTGCCTCGTGTACTGGTGGACATTTTTCTATGCCGTAGTCAGATTTCCACCATGGCCATGTTGTGACCATATCATTAACAGCGCATACGTCTGAAAGCTGTATATTCATGTAACTCATGGTTGGGTTTAAGTGTTGTAGGCGCTTTTTGGAAATAAAAACGTCATCCATGATGAAGAGATAACCATCGTAATAGGGGTTATTTTCAATCGCGTGCATGAGAGAGCGATAGGCAAAATGACCACCTGAAAATATCTTTGTTTTATCGGCTGCCTGATTGGACTGATTATAGGCAATGATATCTTGGTGCGGACTGTATTTGTCATCGCCATAGAAAACGATATTGGGAAAATTGTATGTGTTCTTAATGACAGAGATATTGTCATAAAAGTCGTTGATGAAGTTGCAGATAACGAGTGTGTTATCTAAATTCAGTTTATTCATGTAAATTGACCTGCATCTTCTACCCAGTCCCTAACTAATAGCAGCTCTTTTTCTGGAAAGATGGAATGTTTAATGAGTTGCTTGTAGCAGAGAATGAGATTCTTGACCGCTGAGTTACCATCAAGATTTAGAGTACTTAGCAGTTCAATAATCTGATGGTTTTGGAGGTAACCAGGCACTTCATCTTCAAAGTCACTCATCAAGTCATGTTCATTTCTATCTTGATAAACTTCAGCGCTACAAAAAGACAGGCCTGAGTTCATTTCCCAGAGGCATCTTTGCGCAATAAAGCCGCGCCAGATATCGGTCATTCTAAAAGGGCAGTGGCTGGGCAGGTACATCAAGGGGAAGGCTTCTTTAAACCACCATGTTGATTGGCTATTAAACGGAGACCAGCAATATTTTTCTAAAAAAATTGGTTCTGTTGTTGGGTTGAAACAAATGTCTTTATCCAAGGTGAGCCGCCATATGGCGTCTACATCAGGGCTTCCATTTGCAAGACTTTGTAAAATATAGGAGTCGCGCTCTACAGCCTCGCCAATGATGGGGCTTGATTTTATTGCATCTAAAGGTAGGCCTCTAGGCCAGATGACTTCGTTGTCGATATAGTGAAGGTAGATGTTTGTCCATGATGAGTTCTGGCAGGTTTGGAATGTGTTTCTACTGCGTTTATTGGTGTTCCAGCGGGGCAGTGGTGCGTTGTCGTTGTCCGTTTCGTAGATAGTGGATACACCATTCTGCATGGCGATTAAGTAGCCGAGGTTTTTTCTTGAGTAATGTCTGCTAGGCAAAGTGCTGGCAAGCCTAAATGGCAGTTTAGCTTGCTCGTCAAAGGCATAAAAATTAGCACGCTCATCAAAGCTGTGTGGGCCGGGTTCATCACCAATGATGATCATAGCTGTCTCGGGTGTATGTTCAAGCCATGCAAGTACTGATGGGGTGGCTTGTTCAACAGTTGTGATGACGATATTTACTTTGCTCAATGAATTCATCCTGATTTTCATGGCTTTGTTGTTGGTGACTATAAACAGTTAGACTTAGTGTACTGACAAGTTAACTTAAGTTCATGGGCTGACATTACACAAACCGGGCTCAAGTAACCGAAAATATGCGGTCAGGCACGGCCTTGAGCTTCATTATTTGGTTTAACCGGCTTGGAATTTCCAGTTTTCGAGCAAAAATGAGTTAACTTGTCAGTACCATTTTGTGCATTTAATGACCAATTCATCATAGCTTTAACAATTTTAAACATATCCATACATCCTGATGCGCTATCCTCCCTAAAGGCTGAAAAATTCGAGAGGTAGGGCACGATGGAAACACAGTTGGGCCTAACCGGTGTGTTTGCTTCAAAGTCCACCTCAGAGATACTGGAAGTTATCAACCAACTCCCATATGCCTACTACCGCTCAGACCTTGAAGGCAGAATAATAGCTGCCAGTGAGGGCATGCGAGTACTCATGGGATGCTCGACAATGCATGAAGTTCTCAAGGTTACTCTGCAAGACACATATTTTGATCCTGATGGTCGACACAAATTCCTCAGAAAACTTGACGAAAGTGGTGGCTGGATTTTTGATTACGAAGCAAAGTTAAAAAAAAAATCTGGTAATGCAGTATGGGTTGCAACTTCGGCGCATTACGTAAGGGACGCCACTGGAAAAGTATCCGGTGTCGAAGGCTTGGTACGCGACATTTCAACCGATAAAAGTACAATTTCATCTCTGGCATTCAAAGAATCACTTTTTGAAGTGATAGCTAACAAAATTAACTATGCTGTTAGCGTTTATGAGCTTGATGGGAATTTCGTTTACTCCAATGAGACAATGAATGAAATAATAGGACTCGATTTAGATAACGATAATGATAGAGATTACAATGTCTACGACGAGATGAATCAAGTGTTCGAGACTATGGCCCGTAAGCTCGATAAAAAAGTTTTGGCGGGCGAAAGTATTGTAGATGAAGAGAAAATTGTTCGATCAGACGGTATCACACGATATCTCTCAGTGTCCAAAAGTCTACTTGAAAATAGGGATAGAAAGTATATTTTCACAATCATAAAGGATGGAAGTGAAAAGCGACTACGAGAAGCAGAGACCATACAGTCTTCCAAACTAACTGCACTTGGTGAGCTGGCTGCTGGAGTGGCTCATGAACTCAATCAGCCGCTGAACGTAATTACTTTAGCGATAGCCAATATGAAGCGAAAAGGCGATGTAATCGATCACGCCTTCCTTGAAAAGAAACTCGCTACCATTGATAAACAGGTAGCGAGAGCCAGCAAAATTATCAATCAGTTACGCACATTCGCTAGAACTGCAGATGAAACTGGCAGCGAGGGTGATTTGGTAGAAGCAGTTGGAAACACTTTATTGATGTTTTGCGGTTTTTTAGAAGACAGCAACATCAACGTCGAAACTCATTATGATCAACCCAATGTGGGTGTATGCTGCGACCAGTTGAAACTGGAGCAGATTTGCTTAAACCTGTTATCAAATTCACGTGATGCTATCGAGGAGCGCAGATCTCGAGCACCACCGGAGGAAGGCCAGGTGATGAGAATTGAGGTCAATGTAGAAATTGATTCCCAAAATGGAATATTGCGTATAAATGACACTGGCATAGGAATTAAAGAATCGATAGTAGACAGAGTTCTTGAACCATTTTTCACGACAAAAGACGTTGGTAAAGGGACAGGGCTTGGACTCTCCGTCAGCCAGGGATTCGTTGCAAAGGCAGGTGGAACGATCACTGTAGTAAATACTGATGATGGTGCGCAGGTAACGATTAAAATACCACTTCTAAAATCGTCTTAACGCTCTATGTATTTAGTGCTACTGGAGCTGCTTAGATAACCAATAACACTAATAGTTCGTTTGTATCAATATTACCAAGCTGATTGAGACGTTGAGTATTCGTCAGCCTTCTTCAAAAAAGGACTGTTGAAAAACGACAATAGGCTTTAACAGTTTTAAACAAAACCGTGAAGCTACCTACATACCACTCCCTTATAGTGCGCCTAGAAGTATTTAGAGTAGGGCATGTCACTATGCATATATCACTTTCAAAGTCACATTCTAGCAGGCTGTCTAAACCAGCAATCCTATTTTTTGCATTACTTTTGACGGCTTGCTCCTCGATTGATTATCCGGTCTGGCTTGGCGATAACGGTGTCGGAAGAATGTGCGAATCCGATGGTACATATTCCTTTACGCACCTTGGAGTGACTAAGGAGTTTGAGGTTAATCTCGTCAATGAGAGCAAGATATACGAGACCTGTGGTTCTGGCCTTCATAACGGATATTCAGTTCAAGCGTGCATTCTTAATAATAAAAGGATCTTCGTGAAACCTGGAAACTTATGCGCTAAACATATGGCACATGAGCTCAGCCACGGGTTTGGGATGCATTTTGTGGATCGTCCCCAAGTTCATCGTAGCTAGGCTGCATGCTTAACTGTTGAGGATCTCGTAAAAATGAAAATATTGATTGTCGACGACGAACCGTTAGTGGGTTCTGAAACAAATGAATATCTTTCTAGTTACGGTTACTCATGTCACGACTGTACAAGTTTTGTTGAGGCTCTTGCATTGCTGCAAGCCGACGATGACATAAGAGTCATTATCACTGATCTTCAAATGCCGAATAAAAATGGATTTGACCTCATATCTGCTGCGCAAGCCCTGAACCGCAACTTTCAGTTTATTATTATTACTGGCAAAGGAGGCAGAGATGACGCGATTAGTGCAGTTCGTTGCGGTGTGTCTGAGTTTCTGACAAAGCCGATAAATCATATAGAGTTGGTAAATTCTGTTAAAGCTGCAGTGAAGAAAGTTGAAAGCCATGATAGTGGCTTGAGAGCAAAAGCTGAATTGCGAGAGCTAGTCGCCTCCCGGGAAAGGAGAATTGTACGTCTTCTAGGCAATCTCGATTCCTCATATACGGAATTAACATTCTGTCTTGCTACTGCGGCGGAGTATAAAGACCCAGCCACAGGGCAACATATATCGCGAATCGGAAATTATTCTGCTCTAATTGCAAAGTTGCTGGGATGGCCTGATCGCGACGTTGAGATGATTCGACTTGCGGCGCCACTCCATGACATCGGTAAGATTGGCACACCAGACCAAATATTGCTGAAAGCAGGCAAATTGAATGACATCGAAGTTAGCGTCATGCAAACCCATTCTTCAATAGGTTATGAAATACTCTCGCGTAGCACGAGTCCTGTGTTATCGATGGCTGCCAATATCGCAATAGCTCACCACGAAAAGTGGGACGGCTCTGGTTACCCAAATGGTCTGTGCAGCTCCAATATTCCAATCGAAGCGCTGATCACGGCAGTAGGGGACGTGTACGACGCACTCCGCTCAGAACGTCCTT
>ERZ1046740.2186-NODE-2186-length-12787-cov-6.200754_pt1 | contig 12787 bp, 28 predicted proteins | sample MGYA00383093_ERZ1046740 | MGnify/ENA primary metagenome ERZ1046740 (study PRJEB29581, sample SAMEA5548363) | metagenome | biome: marine; feature: coastal; material: water | depth 25 m | study: Short-term variability in the microbial, nano- and picoplankton...
GGCTAGGTTTATCCTAGGATAATCGGGACAAACGAGGCTTTACAGTGATGCTTTATCTATCTAGGACACAGTGGGGTGCGCAGCCACCAAAGGGTGGCGCGTTCACCCGGTTGAACCGGCGGCGTGTAACCGGTGTCGTCATTCACCATTCAGGTGTGGAACGTCCACCGCGCGGTGTGAACGCTGTGAAGGCGTATGAACGGCACCATCTGTCCAAGGGTTGGGACGGCATCGCGTACAACTGGTTGGTGGACGAGACGGGAACAATCTTTGAAGGACGAGGGTGGGACGCACGCGGTGGAGCAACCAAAGGATGGAACGCAAAATCCGTCTCCATCTGTTACACGGGGTACGGGTACCGGCAACCTAATGGCAGTGTTCTTGAGTCGTTCCAGACGCTAGTTGGTGAGGCGGAAACCCACTTCGGGAAGCCCTTGTGGGTCACCACGCATCGTCGGAAGAGCGAGACGACGTGCCCGGGTGACTGGTTGGGAGATTGGGTGGAGGGCGGCATGCAGTCCTCGTTCAAGCCTGATGTCACCGATTGGGATGGCATCATCCGGTATGTGCAGGATTTGAAACGGCAGGTGACGGCGAAGCCGTTGCGGCGGGGGGCGCGCGGGCAGACGGTGCGTGTCGTGCAGGGCCATTTGAATCATCGCGGCTTTGACGCCGGGGTGGTGGATGGGATCTTTGGTCGCCGAACTAAGGCGGCTGTGGAAAAGTTTCAGGAAACGCAGGGTTTCTTGAAAGTCAACGGGGTGGTGAACGGTGACACGTTCGGTGCCTTGTTCTTACAGTAAGGAAACATAATGCCAAAAGGTAAAGGCTACGGCCCCACTTTTGAGGAGACGTTCGGGTCGCAGGACGATCAGCCGTACAATTCTACGTCTTCGTTCAACATGTGGGATATGTCGCAGAAGGCTAAGAAGGCAGCGTCGTATCTGCGTTCAACCAATTTGGGGAATGCCGCTTTTGGTGGCCGTCCCTTCGGGAAGTAGGTTGTGATGAGGGATGGTTCAACTCCGAAGAAGGTGCAGGCTGGACGGGTTTTGGTTACCAGTGTGGTGAGAGGTGACGGCATTGGTTCTGTCGGGTCACCGTCGAAGGCTGGTGCCCGCAAGGCTTTGAGGGATTGACGATGGTTGGTAAGAAGAGGCCACGTCGCCCCGGGTACTGACCATGCCTCTCAAGAGAGGCAAGGATCAGGCTACTATCGGGCGTAATATCGGCAAGTTGATTTCCGAGGGGTACCCTCGTGATCAGGCGTCGGCTATCGCGTACGATTATTCCAAGCGGTCTAACAAGGGAAAGAAAAAGTGAGCAACATGTTGGAGCGGGCAATATGGACTTTTGCCCAAGCGTTTCTGGCAGTATTTGTGGTGTCTGAACTGGCGTCGGTGAAGTCGGCGGCGGTTGCTGGGATTGCTGCGGCACTCAGTGTCATCAAGACTTACGCTCAGGATCGTGTAACGAGGTAGTCATGGACCATTTCCACGACTGGAAGACACCCGAACGAATCAACGGTCCCAACTTCTGGCCTCCTGAGTGGGAATGGAAGTACTGTACCAGTTGTGGAGAGCATCGCAGGTTGACTGATAATGGATGATACCGACCTTGATTCACAGTGGGAGCGCTTCATCAACGAGCAGGGACATGCCGTAGAGAAAGAAGTCTACGATTCTCTGCAAGAGAACGCTCATCTGTTTGATGTCACGGACGGTACCCATGCGAAGTGGGCCAACGACGGGTTGTTGGGTTTGTTGTTGGTGTTCAGCGAAGACGAGGCGGAGATGCTGTTGGCGGCGTTTCACGCCAGCCTAGAGGGCGTTGAGGACGCCACCTATGCGTGGGGTGTGTGGATTACGTCGCTGATGGGGATGATCCGCCAATGTATGACTGGTACGTTAGAAGAAGGTTAGGTTTGTTTCCAGAATTCGATTACTGGATTGCCGTTTAGTTCTTCTACGAGTCTTTGCCGAATCTTATCTCTTCGGCGTGCCAGCGACGTTTTAGGGATACCTAGCACGGACCCTAGTTTGCGTAGCGAGTTGCCTTGCACCAGTAGTTGTTCGACGATGTACCGGTCTTCAGGGGGGAGCGCATCTATTGCGCGCCCTACGACTTCTTTGAGTTCCAACCCTCCGAAGATGGGGGTTAGGCTGGTGGAGATGTCTAGTCTGGAATCTCCGGGAGGCATTTGCATTAATGCTTCGATGTTCGACAGTGGCCTGCGCACCATCTGAGGTTGTCGGGAATGCAGGTGTCTGAGGCGTCCCAACATTTTGGGATCGAACGGGTATTCTCTTTTGTTGGGCATTACGCATCCAAGGTAGCCTAGTGTTGTGACTGCTTGGTTGCTGAACTAACCCTTCCAGTCTATCACAGACTTGAGGTGTTCTTCGGCTATTAGCCGGGTTCCTTCTGGGTCGTATCCGGAGGGTTCCCCGATCTTCCATGCCCTGTCGTGGTTGATCCATCCTAGGATTTGTACTGCACGGAACTCTGGGGGGACGGGTTGTACGACGAACAGGATCAGTTTGTTTCCTAGTTGTCGTTTGCGTACCGCAGCGGAGGTGCTTGTCCGTACACGCCTGACTTCAATGTTGGTGCCTACGTCGGGGATGTGCTTGTAGTCTTTGTGGACGGATTTGTGCCAGACGTGACCGGACCAGTATTGGTTGATGGCTTTGGCGACTGCTAGTTCGCCGACGCATGCGGCGACTTGTGCGGTGCGGTCGTCTTCCATGCGTTTCTTGTCGTAGTGGGCGGCGTCTCGTTTACCCCAGTTTTCTATGAATCTTCGGGCGCCGACGTGGGATGCCCATTCGTATTCCCATGGTTCTAGTTCAATCAGGATCAAGGGAGTCTACTTTCACGGCGAGTATGCGGACGACTTGTCCGTCGTCTGCCCACGCTACACCGTTGAGGGCATCCAAGGTGAGTTTTACGTAGTTGTCTAAGTCTCCCCTGAGGGTGCGTGCGTCGTGTGGGGATTCTTGAACGGTGAGTAGCGTTTCGGTCGGCGTGTATGCGAGGTGTACTTCGACTGGTCCTTTGAACAGGGTTCCTTTGGCTTGCTGCCATGCGGTCGCTATTTCTTTTTCTTCGTCCAAGGTTCCCTTGGGTGTGAAGACCTGCCCTTTTTTGTTATGTCGTGGTCGGGCTTTCACTTTGGGTCGGCGACCGATTCTCACGGAGAAACTTTTCACTATCGGACCATGCTTCCTTGTGGGCTGCGTTGAGCAGGTTGTCTAACAGGGTGTTGCCATCGGGTCGCTTCGCGTATTTTCCTCCCCAGTCGTTGTCTGCATCTCTGAGTTCTTTCAATATGTCTCCGTCTCCGTATCCTTGACGGATCATGTGGCATGCGAGGCTGAACAGGGTGCCGGAGCGGTCGCCGTGAGGTTTGTCTGATGTGACGCGGGGGCCGTTGCGTCGGATCGCTTCGGCTGAACCGGTCAGTCTGCTACCTGTGTAACTGTACGAGGGGCGACGCACCGGGGGTGGTTCGTTCTTTTTGTACAGGGCGTGTGCTGCGTCCCATTGTTCTGCGGTGACTCGTGTTTCCAGTGCGTCGGCGACGAACGAGTCGGCGGTTGGGATCTGCGAGTAGGTGGCTTTCGGGTTGAGCATTTCGTGTTGGCCGGGGTCGCGTAGCGCCGGGTAGGGGAGCCGCATCCCGTTGCCTATCTTCTTGCCGACGAGCGAGATCTGTTTCGGGTTGACTTCTTTGGTGGGTGCACCAACCACGTTGCATATTCCGATGAGGCCGTCTCGTACTATTCGTGCTGCGAGTGGTTCGGTGAAGAACACCCACAGGTGGAAGCCTTTGGATCGGGAGCGTTCCACCCATCCTTTGATGCCTATTTGGGCGAGGACTTCGTGCACGTTTTTGGCGTGAATGAACGACGCTTCGCGTCCTTCGTCCCAGTCGACGCATCCCCACCACACTGTGAAGCCCTCTAAGGCCCCGTCCTGCCCGTGTACGGCCATCAGGGGGTACACGCCGATACTTTCCCCGTCTCGCCTCAGGTGGCCCTCTATGGCTCTCCCGTAGGCTTCTCCGGTGGCAGGGTAGAACGACCCGTCAGGGTTCTCCATCGGGTAGAACCCGCCATCTGGCAAAGATTGCGCCATGCTGCCTCCCTGAAAGAGAGAAGCGAAGCCGGTCATCGTATCTTTTGTGGGGTTTCTATCCATGATGTTTAGGTTCGTGTCGTGTCCGGTATCAACTCTTCATGGTAGGGGTGAACGTGTCCACACACCGGATCCATGTAGTAGGTTTGATCCAACAGTTTCGCTGTCCGCTTGTTCTTACACAGGTTCATGTTGACACTATTTGCATGGTACTGTGTTTCCCAGTGGGACAGGTCGCTGCGATCTTTCTTTCTGTACACCTCAAGAACGAAGATGGCTTCCTGTTCGCCACCGTACCTGCCGCCGTACAAGCCTGCTGCCTGCCCGGGAGGTGAACTACCTCTGCCTGACTGGTGTACCAAACCTAGTGGGACACGCTGGTCTTTCGCCCACCGTTTCACCGCTTGTGCTTTGCCGGTGACTCCGGCAGCGTCGGCGTCACCGCCGGGTAGCAGTTCAAGGTAGTCGATCATGCAGAAGTTGGGGTCCGATCCCCACCATGCGCGTGCTTCGTCAAGTACACGCGCCATTTCGTCAAGGTGGATGGCTTCGTCAACTATTGCTACACGTGACAGTTCCTGTGTTGCTGCCCGTTCCAGATCCGACAAGGTATCTTTGTCGCCTTTCTTGATGGCGTCTTCGACATCTTCGGAAGAGCGGCCTTTCAGCAGGCAAAACATTTTCATCAACACCAGTTCGCGTGGTTCATCCAACGAGAAGATGACAGCGTGCGTGTCGTGATGGTTGACAAGGTTCCAAACAATGCTGTTGAGCAGGATCTGCGACTTGCCGGTGTGGGATCTGCCTAGAATCATCATCACTTCGCCACGGCCTACGCCACGGGTAGCGAGATCAAACTCTGGGAAGCCCAGATACCAGCGTTCCGTTGGGTTCCGAATAAACCCGACGAGACTGTCAACAACTGTGCTGGTCAGCGGGAACCGTTTCGGGCCTTGAGGTGGACCGACTATCTCTGGGGAGGTTTCACCCCCGCCTGACCGGGTTTTCGCGTCGGCCAGACGGAGGGCCACCTCCCCTTCTGTAAGGAGGGTTGCCATCAGATTATCCTAGGATACGGCTACTTGGCTGCCGCCTTCTGACTGATCTGGTTTCCGATCTCCGTCAACGCATCACCGGTCTTGCCGGTCTTGGGGCACACGAAGAAGTTCGGGAAGTTTGCGTTCCCATCCTTGCGTGTCAACCACAATCCCTTGCCGTCTCCTGATCGGCGGTACGCTGGGCGCTTCGGGTTCTCGCTGCCGTCCAACTGCTCCGGCCAGTTCGTAAACCATCCGCTGTTGTTGTCCATCACGTCTCGCCACAGGTCGTCCTGCGTACCACCGCTGGACGCAGCGGCACGTGGTGGTGGGGCGGCAGCCACGGCAGGAGTTTCGTTGCCCCCGGAAACGCTTTTCTGAACCCGTCGCACGGCCACCTCCGTGATCTCGTAGCCGATGCCCAACGATTCGTAGTTGGCGGTAGCGAGCCTGTCGCTCCACGCCGACTGTTCACCCATGACTTCTTCCGCCGAAGCGCCACCGTCCATGGAGAACTCCACCGACGATGATGCTTCTTCCGATTCGTAAGGTGCGACCTGCATCACACTGCGGCGTGTCACCGTAACTCTAATGTCGTTGCTAGTTGCCATGGTGTTTCTCCTTATAGTTGGTTCCATGGATCTGGTCCCGCAAACCTACCCCTACAGGTAGACCATGCCCCGCACCATTTGGGGGAGCAATGCCAGCCCGTCATATTCAACGGCCATACAGGCAGGTCAGCGGATATCAAGGTACCAGCAGAGCGGGCAAGCGCAACCAGACTTGCCCACTCCGCCGGTCCATACTCTACAAGCGTCCTGTGAACGTCGCCTTTCACAAGATGCACGAACTCGAACCCGGGAGGTTCGGTGGCAACCCCCGCTTTGACAGCAGCCCATGTGTACGCTGCGGCCTGCACCGACCACCGTTTCTTCTCCCACTCAGACGACGGTTTGCGCCCCGGGTTCTTCCAGTCGATGATCGGCAACCCGTCTTCCTGCACACAGTCCACGGTGCCTTGCAACCAGATCTCTGGTTTCTGATCGACCACGAGCGGCAGTTCAAACTTCCACTCCACCGCCTTGGGGCGTACACCGGGGCGAACTTCGTTCCACCAAGCAACCGTGTTCTTTTCCACGATCTCTTCAGCGTTGTCAGACGAATGGTTCCAGCGGACAATCTCCGGCACCTTTCGTGCCCATTCGTCCATGGATGCTTCCACCGTTTCTTCCATCGACAGCGGCGCCTGTGTCCGGATTGTTTCAGACAGGCACTGTTCGATCCCGTAGTGGACGGCGGTACCGATGGCGGTGCTGGTCGACTCTGACGACTCGGAGAGTTCCAGCATGTCTTGGCGTGCCCGCTCAGGGCACATCGCTAAAGATCCCAACCAAGATTGGCGAAGGATGATGCGGTCGGTCGTCACTTCCGTCATCGTAGCAGGTCCGTTCCGTCCGGTGGTGGACCCCCCATATGCCATATGCATAGACCAGCCCTACGGGGCTGGTCATATGCCCTGAGTCCGTACACGAGGTCACCCATCGGCTTCGTCGTCGTCCGAAACGACGGTCAGATGCGGGCCGTCGGCTTCTTCGGGCGGCGTTTCCAGCAGGCCCCCCAAGGAATCCATTAGCCGGTCCCATGCGTGGCCCTGATCGTGGGCGAAATCGCCAAGGATTTGCAGCAAAGTTGATTGCAAATCAAGGCTGTATTGGACGCCTTCTCGCAAGAATTGGAGGTATTCTCCGACGACTTTTATTTCTTTTTCTTCGGTTTCGTCTGACATTTTATTCCTTAAAAGGGGGGTGTGGGAGCCGGGGTTAAAGGAGGGGAAACCCCGACCCCCACGATCTGTTATCCTATGATAATTCTGATTCCATTTCCTGAATGTCCCCTATTATCATCTGTCTACGCATTCGGGCAGCATTCAACGCTATGATCTCTGATCGTAGCATGTCGGTCCACTCTATTTGCTGTGACACCTGATCGTGCCACTCGTTGTACGTTCCCCAACGCACTTCGACAATAGGGTACAGGGTATGGTCGTTGTTGTCTTCGTCTCGTACGACTACCACTCGGTGCGTTCAGGGTGAATTGCCTGAACCGCTAGGCCGTTCTCAGTGGAGCGCGTGTGGATTGGTACACCAACCCTCTTCGCCTGCGTAAACGCCATCGCACGAATACTGTTAACGGCGACAGTGAAGTCCTCACCATCGATCAGTTCGTGTACTCGCCCATCCAACCACAGTTCCCAGTTGTAGTTACTGGCCCTGCTTCTTCCGGGCAATACTTCCAAAATGTTACTCATTGCTGGTAACCTCTTCCTTGTTGGTTGTCTCTTCTATTTTCTCAAACCAAGACACCCAGTGTCCCGGCTGAGTCCGTGCCCTTTGGGCAAAGATCTCTGATGCATCCCTGATTGTATCACAGTAGTCGCCTGCTTCGCATTCCCAGTCGTCGCCGTCGTCCGAATACATGGTCCACACGACGAACGGGTGTATGCCGCCCGTCCACTTGGCCAGCACCACCCCCAGATAGTTGCGGTAGCCGACACCGCCCGCCTTCACACTCCACATCAACGGTTCGGACCCGTTACGTAACGTCAACATCATCCTGTTTCTCCTGTTTGGCCCACTGTTCACGCAGGCGTTTCTCTTCCGCATCACGGAAGGCAAGTAGTTGCTTCCGGGTCAGCGTTGATTCTTCCCCAGTGGGTCTGATGGTCACTGTTCTTCCTCTGCGAACACGCGATCCCAACACACCGGACACAGGTAGTAGCCGCCACGGTGCCCCTTGATGGCTTCGCGTTGGCTCTGATCGTAGTCGGGAAACAGTTCCTGTACAAGCCCGTCATGGTGCATGTACCGGTCTAGTCGTGTCTCGTCTACTTCCGTTCGGGTGATTCTCGGGCATTCGCTGCACCGGGTCTGGATCTCAGCCACCGGGTGCCACCGCAATCTCGGCACCCAACTGTGCGTCCACTGCCTTGGCGAACGACAACAGTACGGTAGCCATTTCTTCCCGCACGATGGTACGCACATCCCGTGACCTCGGTGCCTGAGGCAACGCGCTCAACAAGTATTCTTTCGCAGCCGAAGCCCACACACTGTCATGGGTGTCCGGATTATCCAACCGGCACATCGCCTTCCACACCGCCTGCTCAAACGCTATACCGACCCCGCACGGTTTCGGACCGTTCTTGTACTCCAACAGCAGCCCCTGAACCTCACTCGTCACCGCCACGTCCGGTTCGAAGTCCTCCAAGCGCTCGTCGATGGCATCATTCACCTGATACTCCGTGGCATCCCACGCCTCGTCAGTAATCTGATCCGACACGCGCTCAGCGATGGTGTTCTCAATGTTCTCCAGTATGTCGTTGTAATCCAAGTCAACTTCGACCTGCTCAAACGTGACGCTGGCATCACCTATCGTCACCTCATGTTTACTCATGTCATTTCCTCCTTATCCTAGGATAATGTTACACGGACACCTTGTCCACATAATGTTCCACCCATTCCTCGTCAGCATCCACCAACAGGCCAGACACCAACACCTCATGCGCGTACGTGTCACCCATGTCGAAACTATCGAACGTAAAAGGCGACTTCACCGCACAAAACCAGCGTGCATACTGATTATCTTCTTCCTTATCGGGACGCTGGTACGTCTTGAGTACCCGCCACTCCCACCCATGATGACCCCGATACACCGCATACGGGCTATCCACGTCCCGGGTCTTACCAAACGGATTCTTGGTTGCAGTCATAACTATCCTCCTGAGGCGAACCTCACATTGTTGATACCGGTCAAACACATGCCGCATTCGACACACGCCCCCCGGCCTGTACCCCCATCACCCCACACAAGCAACGGGATCTTTCCCGTCAACTCGGGGCAACGCGGACCCTTACGCTCACCCTCAAACAGGGCAGCGAGATCTGCTGTCTCTTCCCACGTGTCACCACAAAACGCCAACTTCACCCACGGATTAGTGGCCTTCACCGGGATGGCCGCATACACGTTGTCACGATCCACCGACAGATACACGGCAAGGTTCTCCACCGGCCCCAACGACGGCACCGCATCATAGTTTCTTGTGTACACCCAAAACGTGGAGTCCGGATACAACAACGCGACAGTACGCATAGCGGTCGCAAAGTTACGGCCCGGAATGTCACCAGCCCAAAACCACCGGAACACATGAGGTTCGTCACGCTTACGCGCCCACCTGCGCGACTCTTCAACCAACGGGCGCAGCATCCCTACCAGCCGATGCACACTATGCTTGTTCTGCTGGTACATCCCCCAGTTGTGCTGCAACAACGCCTGCACAGTGGGCCACGGCGAGTCCGCATAACACACCGCTTCACACCAGTCGGTCGCATCCTTGCATGACCCGGCACGCCCAACGGGCAGCCCAAACGAATTGGGATCCGGCGACCCGTTAGCCGCATCAGAACCCTTTGGTCGCGCAAAAAACGCAGTCTTACGGTCAGTAGACAGCCTGAACCAGTTAAGGTCAGGTTGCACATCAATCTTCATGTCACTTCCACCTCACTTATCATAGGATAATCCACAATCTGATCATCATACCCCCAACACGGCATGCCGCCAACAGAAACAGCGTCAAACCCGGGGATACCATTCTTCACATTGTCAAAAACGGCGGTAACCCGACACGACCGATCACTACCCCCAAACAACGTGTAAACAATCATCTCACCAACCCTAGGTCGGCGCAACGGCTCAATCATTGCTCGCCTCCATCCATTATCAGTTGAGCAACATGCTCAATCATTTTCTCCGCCACTTCCTCAATCTTGCGCTCCACACCCACAGGTGCCATCTCGTAGAGTTCGCTCAGTTTCATATCCCAAACGACTCCCTCCGCTTTTTCAGAGGCTGCGTCCCACCTGTCGTCTTCCGCTAAATGGTCATTCAACTGGCGGTCCTCCCACGCACCAAGTGCACGGTCAAACTTTGAATATGTTGACATGTCGCTGTAATCAGCCATTACCTTCCTCCTTCAACCCCTCCTTAGGGATATGATCTGCTTCACCGTAATGCCGCGCCTCCAAAAACCGGTCACAAACACCCTTAGCGTCATGACTCAACGGAGAACACATACACCACACACACTCCACACGGTCACCATCAGAAGTAACCGTCCACTGGTGTCCCATATTCGTACGGGGACCGATCTGTTTACTCTGCTGCCCAATCTTCATCACGTTTCCTCCTTTATCATAGGATAATACTACACCTGCTCCAACAAATCCGTCAACTGATACAACACCTGCACCTTAGTACGCGCAGGCTTCAACCCAAACTGCTCCACAATCTGCTTCGCAACAGGCAAAACAGACCCTCCCCTCATCAACATGCCCGTACGCACCTCCAACTGCAACGCATGCTTCACCGTAACCCACCTAAACCGGTCAATATCATCCCCAGTGATCGTCATACCACCATCACCCCAATACTCAACAGACATCGGTACACACCGCCCACACACGCCTATGCATGGCAGCCACAACCTCAGCCTGCCCCTCACTAGCGCAACGCAGATAAAAGATCTGCGAATCAGACGAATCACCATCCGGAGACTGAAACCACATCTCCACCTTACTACCACTAGCAAACGCAGTCACCAACGACCCCTTCATCGGAATCGTCGGCCTATCCGTAACCGTAGCCATCACTGGCCTCCTTTATCATTTATCCTAGGATACATTCCCAGACCTACTCGAACTCCGCCGAAACACCACGACCATTCACAGTAACCGAAGGCTCAGCATACCCCTCACCCTGATACACAAAAAACTCCCCATCACGCAACGCATCCCTAAAACGCGCTATCTGCTCATCAGTCAACACACTACCATTCCTTCCAATCATGCCACAGCAACCTCACCGCAGCCCCAACACCACACACCACACCAGAACAAAACACCACCTGTACAACCCTAGTCCACAACATCACTAGCCTCCCTCATCCTACGCAACACATCCGGATGCACCCTACGTGTACGGACCCTGCTACTGCGTCTACGATTATCCTGTGATAACCCACCACGCACCATCCTAGCCTGCACAATAGGCGTAGCATCCTGCTCCGCTAACGTAGCAAACACAGTCCACTCCGCCCCATCCACTAACAGCCACTCTCTTCTCTCATCCATACCACCACCCTATCATACAATCTGCCACCTGTCAAACTAACCCCGTCCCAATCCCATATCCTAGGATACGACCCTACCCGTACACGAGAAAGGGGACCCCGAAGGATCCCCAATCTTTAGACGGTTTAGTTAGCGTCCACGGACTCCAAAGGCGGAGCCGAAACCGGATCCTCCACACCAGCCACACGAGTCAAACCCAACGACTGACGGAAGTTCTCATAATCACCCCGCAACCGGTCCATCTCCTGCAAGAAGTAAGCCTGCTTACCACAGTCCACCTTGCCAGTAAGAACCCCGCTGATGATGTCCAGCGCCACCAGAACCTCACGGTCCGGATCAGCCGTCACCTTCGCAGCGTTACGAGCCGCGTCGGCCTTAGCAATACTGTCCTCGTCCAGATGCTCCCCATAGCCTGCAGCCATGATCGCACCCGTGACCTCAGCAGTCTGATCCTGATTACCCTTAGCGTTCCGATACTTGACCTTAGTGGCCTTCTCCCGGTCCCTAGCCTGCAAGACATCCTGAAAGAATGCCATCGGGTCAAGGTCCGCCAACGGAGCATCCGGATCATCTTCGAGGATCCCAGCGTCGATCTGCCACTTGCGTGACACGATATCGCCCTGCCCCTGACAGATCTTCTTGACAGTAGACCAGTTGACCTTGACAGCCTCCCGGGTACCAGTCTGAAAGATCGTTGTACCGATTAGATCAGCCATATCTACGATATCCTGCAGCGTAGGCTGTTCTAGCGTGTCCCAATAAGTGGGACCGGTGACCTGATAAAGGTTACCAATCGGCCCGGTGATCGACTTCGTTGGTACACTCCAGCGCATGGCCTCGCATACCCTCTCAGTAAGATCACTAGCATGGATTCCAAGATCAGCCACATCTGCACCTTCACAGCCTGTGGTTACCAGCACCAGATGCTCCATAGAATGGATACCTGCTGCAGTATAGATCTCGCAAAGATCCTCAGCGATGCTCTCTTCCGTGGTTGCTATTTCATTCTCTGACATTCTACCTATCCGATCCCCTAGGAAATCCTAGGATATGGGTTAGGGATTATGCCCTAGTCTGATAAGGCCACCAGCATTACGGATCTAGATCCGTACCTACCTATCCACTTCCAAAACCGGTCGGCACGGTAGTGGCCTCTGTTGTCAGGCTAGGGATCCCTCCCTAACCGTCTTGTTCATTCCCCTATTGGGGAATACGCATAACCTAGTCCATAGAAACCGTGGTGTCAAGAGTATCCCCAAGATATCCACAGAATTCCCCAAGATATCCCCAATCCATCCCCAAAATGCATAATATCCTAGGATAATCCCATGCCTTGCATGTTTATGCAGCCGCCCGGAACGCCAAGTTACCGATGGGTAACATACTGGGGCCTGACCAGATGGTAGTTAAAGACCCTAACGATCAAAC
>ERZ1046740.2188-NODE-2188-length-12786-cov-7.987589_pt1 | contig 12786 bp, 5 predicted proteins | sample MGYA00383093_ERZ1046740 | MGnify/ENA primary metagenome ERZ1046740 (study PRJEB29581, sample SAMEA5548363) | metagenome | biome: marine; feature: coastal; material: water | depth 25 m | study: Short-term variability in the microbial, nano- and picoplankton...
GGTGTCCAAGTTGGTCCAACAAACTTCAACAAAGGATGGGACTGGTCATCGTCCTACCATAACTCAGACAGTATTGTTAAAGGTTTTTGTCATTTAAATGTAAGTGGCACAGGAATGTCGGATTTGGGAGAACTTACTGTAATGCCAGCAACGGGGGAATTAAAAATTAATGCGGGTTCTCAAGACAGACATATGCAGGGATATGCTTCTTTATATTCAAAAGATAAAGAAAGTGCTAGCCCTGGATACTATCAAGTTATGTTAGATCGCTACAATATTAAAGTTGAATTAACAGCTACCGAAAGATCTGGGCTGCATAAATATACCTTTCCTGAATCTTTAGATTCAAGAATAATTATAGACTTAGGTGAGGGAAGTGCTGACCGTCCAACCGATTCTTATTTAAAACAAATTAATGATACATTATTTGAAGGGTATCGATTTTCGTCAGGATGGGCCTCAGACCAGAGAGAGTTTTTCTCATTAGTGGTCTCTAAACCGGTCAAAGATTTTATTATTTATAACAATGGTAAAAGAGTCAAAGCCTCTGAAAAAAAGGGAGTATATGTAAAAGGATTTCTAGAGTTTTCCACCAAAAAAAATGAAGTTATTTATTTGAAAATGGGTGTTTCACCTGTAAGTTCTAGCAATGGATTAGATAATTTAATGACAGAAATTCCAGCATGGAATTTCAATAAGGTGTTAAAAAATGCAGAAGATAAATGGAATAAAGAACTTTCTAAAATTCATATTAAAACAAAAGACAAAGCAAAAAAAAGAGTCTTTTATACAGCAATGTATCACAGTATGATTGCCCCAAATATATTCCAAGATATTAATGGAGAATACAGGGGGACTGACAAAAAGGTATACAAAGACACCTCATTTACCAACTATACTCTATTTTCGTTATGGGATACCTACAGGGCTGCGCATCCTTTGTATACTATAACTCATCCAGAAAGAGTTAGTGACATGGTGAACTCTATGGTTAAGATATTTGAGCAGCAAGGTAAATTACCCGTGTGGCACTTAAGAGGAAACGAAACAAACACAATGCCGGGTTACAGTGCTATTCCTGTAGTAGTTGATGCCTGTCTCAAAGGATTTGAAGGAATTGACTTAGAAAAAATATATGCAGCTGTTAAAGAAAGTGCAACTGGAGATCATGAGCCAGGAGTAAAAGACTTAATGAAATATGGATATATTCCTTCAAATTTCATGGCAGAATCAATCGCAAGCACCATGGAATACGGCATTGCAGATTGGGGTATTGCACAGTTGGCAGCCAAATTAAATAAGCCAAAAGATTATGAGTATTTTTTAAATCGTTCGAAGTCTTACAAGAACTATTTTGACCCAGAAACTAAGTTTATGAGAGGAAAAATGGAAGATGGTAGCTGGCGAACTCCTTTTGATCCTAAGTCTGCTCAGCATAGAGTCAATGACTATTGTGAAGGAAATGCTTGGCAATATCTTTGGTTAACACCACAAGACCCCGAAGGACTTATTGAATTACTAGGAGGCGATAAGGGTTTTACCAATAAGCTAGATCAATTATTTAGTATTTCATCCGATTTAGAAGAAGGGTCATCAATGGATATTACTGGACTTATTGGTCAATACGCTCATGGTAACGAGCCTAGCCACCATACTACTTATATGTATGCTTATGCAGGGGAGCAATATAAAATACCTAAAAATGTAAGGTACATTACTAATAATTTATATTCAGATCAACCAGACGGTTTAAGCGGTAATGAAGATTGTGGTCAAATGTCTTCTTGGTATATATTTTCATCTATGGGATTCTATCCGGTTAACCCCTCAAATGGTGCTTATGTTTTTGGAAGTCCATTGTTTGACCAAGTTGATCTCAATTTAGGAAATGGTAAAAGCATGAAAATTATAGCTGAGAATAACTCTGATACTAATATTTATATTCAGGAAGTTACACTTAATGGTGCTGAATATAAATACTCCTTCATAACGCACAAAGATTTAGTCGATGGTGGAGTGCTTAAGTTTGTTATGGGCTCAACTCCAAACATAGACTTTGGAAGAGAAAAAAAATATAGACCTCAGTCTGTAGTTTACTAAATTCAATATTTATAAAAAAGTAAATGAATACTATCATTAAATCATCAAAAAATATTCATAAAGTTTCTTATGAATTTAATTCATTCATTAACTGTTGTTCAATTTAATATCAAATTAATCGTCAATTACTAAATTACTTGACGTTATATTTTATAATAAAAACTCATATAATTATTAATGTACATTCTATTTTTCATATTTAATGAATACATAATAAATACAATACAAAATACTAAAACTCGTTTTCTTATTTTCCTTTTATTTATTTCATTTAATTTGTCACCTATTTGTGCACAACAATTATCTAGAGTTGTTAATCCAAAAATTGGTACTCAGGGTAGTGGATTGGGATGTGGTTTTAATTTTGTTGGAGCAACTTACCCCTTCGGAATGGTTCAATTTACTCCAAGTTTTTTCTCTCCTAATAAGGGGTTTGTGATAAATCAACTAAGTGGAGCTGGGTGTCCTCACATGGGAAATTTTCCTGTACTACCTATTGCGGGGCCGCTTACAAGATCTCCTAACAACATGGATCATTTTAAAAAATATCAATCGATAAATGAAGTACACGCAGGTTTTTTATCTCTTCAAATGGCAGACCAAACAACTGCTAAACTTACTGTCAACAAACGTTTAGGTGTGGCAAATTTTAAGTTTGATGAAGCAACTAAAGTTGGTACGGTAGTAATTGGTTCTGGCGTTAGTTCAACTAAATTAAGAAATGCAATGGTTACAGTCACATCAAACTCAAGTTGTGAGGGCTTTGCTGAAGGTGGAGATTTTTGCGGTTCTTCAACAAACTATAAACTGTATTTTGTTGCCGAATTTGACAGAGAAGCAACCTCTAGGGGTACATGGGAGAAAAACACACTATCAGAAGGAGTTAATGAGGCATCTGAAAAAAATTCTGGAGCTTACTTTTCATTTGATACAACCACAAACAGTGAGGTCAATTATCGGATAGCAATTTCGTATGTTTCAATAGAAAACGCCAAAGAAAACTTAAAAGCTAGTAGTATTGATGGCGGTTTTAGTGCTTACCAAAAAAACGCAGAGGCCGCATGGGATTCTAGTTTGTCAAAAATTACAATCGAAACTCCAAATACAGATCGTAAAACTCAATTTTACACCCATTTGTACCATTCTTTAATACATCCTAACATTGTGAGCGATGTAAACGGAGACTATATGGGGGCTGATTTTAAAGTTTATAAAACCAAACTTGATGCTCAATACAGTTCCTTTAGTGTTTGGGATACCTACCGTACACAAGCACAGTTAGTTGCCATGTTGTATCCTGATCAAAGCAGTGATATGATGCAGTCTTTAGTTGATTTTGCAGAACAAAGTGGGGGGTATGGGCGTTGGATTCTAGCAAATATTGAAACAGGAATCATGCAAGGGGACCCAACTCCAATTCTTATTTCAAATTCGTATGCTTTTGGAGCCACCAACTTTGATTTAAATAAAGCCTATCAGTATATGAAGCGCGGGGCTACTATTCCCCGTTTACGTTCTCAAAATCAAGAAATCCGTCCCTATTTGACGGAATATTTAAGGGATGGTCATACGTTTGCATCAATGATGTTAGAATACACCTCGTCAGACTTTGCTATTGGTCAATTTGCACTTCAAGCTTTAAATCTCAAAGAAGATGCCTCTTACTTCATAGATAGATCTCAAAATTGGAAAAATATTTATAATCCAAAAAATAAATGGTTGAATTCTAAATACCCTAACGGTAAGTGGAAAGATATTGAGCATGACTGGAGAGAAGCGACCTACAAGAATTATTTTTGGATGGTTCCCTATAACCTACAAGAATTAATTGATACCCTTGGAGGTTCTAAGGTTGCTGTAAAGCGCCTGGATACTTTTTTTGAACGTTTAGATGCTTCATACGATGATCCTTGGTTTGCTGCTGGAAATGAGCCCGATTTTCAAGCGCCATGGATTTATAATTGGACGGATACTTCATACAAAACCTCTGAAGTTGTTCACCGAGTTTTTAATGAAATGTATACGAGCGAACCAACAGGACTGCCAGGAAATGATGACTTAGGAACCATGGGGGCGTGGTATGTATTTGCTTCAATAGGAATTTATCCAATGATTCCTGGAGTAGCAGGGTTTTCTGTAAATACGCCTCAATTTGAAAAAGCAATAGTAAATTTATCTCAAGGACTATTAACTATTAATGGAGGTTCTACTGAAGCTCCTTATATTAATTTCTTAAAAATTAATGGAAAGAAATACAAGTCTACTTGGATCGATTGGAATTTAATTAAAAATGGTGGCACCATAGATTTCGAATCTTCTAAGACACCAAATAAAACGTGGGGGAAAAATACAGAGCCACCCAGCTTTAACTAGGTTGAATAGCTAATGTTAAACGCTTCCAAATAAATAAATAAAATATAGTAAATGAAAATAGTTAAAATTCTGTTCTGTTTATTTGTAATTATATCCACAGAGGCTGATAGTCAAAACCAGTCCCTTGGCCTTGTAGATTTTGTAAATCCTTTAGTGGGCTCTGACTCCGCTTTTGAATTGTCTAATGGAAACACCTACCCTGCAATTGCAACCCCTTGGGGCATGAATTTTTGGACTCCACAAACGGGCGAAATGGGCAATGGATGGGGGTACACATACGACGCTAATAAAATTAGAGGCTTTAAGCAAACACATCAACCCAGTCCATGGATTAATGATTACGCTGCCTTTTCATTATTTCCTGAAACGGGAAAGCTTGAAATAAACGAAGACGAGCGTGCTTCTTGGTTTTCTCACAAAGCAGAAATTAGCAAGCCACACTACTACAAAGTTTATCTAGCAGACTATGATGTCACAACCGAAATAGTTCCAACTGAACGTTGTGCACAGTTTCAATTTACATTTCCAAAAACAGACAACGCCCATGTATTAGTAGATGGTTTCTTTAAGGGGTCAATGGTGAAAGTGTTTCCTGAAGAACGAAAAATAGTAGGGTATTGTCGCAATAATGCTGGTGGAGTTCCCGAAAACTTTCACAATTATTTTGTGATTTATTTTGATAAAGATTTTGAAGCTTCACAAACATGGAAAACTAATAAAAAATCTAAAGTAGATAACAGTAGGTTAAGTCAGGCGCCAAGTGCAGAAGGCTTTCATGTAGGAGCGGCCTTAAGTTTTAAAACAGAAAACAACGAAAAAATAACGGCAAAAGTAGCATCCTCTTTCATCAGTTTAGAACAAGCAGAATTGAATTTAAGTAGAGAAATTGGTACAGATACTTTTGATCAAACAAAAACTAAAGCTGCAGCATTGTGGAATACAGAACTAGGTAGAATAGAAATTGAAGGGGGTACTGTTGAGCAATACAGAACCTTTTACACGGCGCTTTACAGAGTATTATTGTTTCCAAGAAAGTTTTATGAGCTTAACGCTGCTGATGAAATTGTTCATTACAGCCCATACAATGGCAATGTACTTCCGGGCTATATGTTTACAGATAATGGCTTTTGGGATACCTTTAGAGCTGTATTTCCATTTTTCACAATCATGTATCCAGACTACACCAGTAAGGTTATGCAAGGCTTGGTTAATACTTATAACGAAAGTGGTTGGTTGCCAGAGTGGGCAAGTCCTGGACATAGGGATTGCATGGTTGGGTCCAACTCTGCGATCAATATAGCTGATGCCTATTTAAGAGGGATTCGTGGCTATGATATTGAAACGCTTTACGAAGCAATTATAAAAAACAGTAATAGTGTAGGTCCTGTAAATTCTGTGGGACGTTATGGGTCAGATTATTATAACGATTTAGGTTACATTCCTTACGATGTAGGTGTCAACGAAAATGCTGCACGAACCCTAGAGTATGCCTTTGCAGATTGGAGCATAGCAGAACTTGGAGTTGCTTTAGAAAAGCCTCAAAAAGAGATTGATTTATTTAGAGATAGAAGTTTAAATTATAAACACTTATTTGACCCAGAGATTGGGTTTATGAGGGGCAAGAATAAAGACGGAAGTTGGGCCAAAACATTTACACCAGATAAATGGGGAGATGCGTTCACCGAAGGTTCGTCTTGGCATTGGACTTGGTGTGTATTCCATGATCCAATTGGATTGGCTAACTCTTTTGGTGGTATTGAAAAAATGCGCAACCGTTTGGATGCGGTTTTTACAGCTGCACCAACATTTAATGATTCCTATTATGGCCAGCAAATCCATGAAATTACTGAAATGCTAGTAGGAGATATGGGGCAATATGCACATGGTAATCAACCGATCCAGCATGCTATTTACTTATACAATTGGCTAGAGCAACCATGGAAAACTCAAATGCGCGCTAGAGAAATAATGGATAAACTATATTCCTCTGCTCCGGATGGCCTTTGTGGCGATGAAGATAATGGACAAACTTCTGCTTGGTATGTTTTTTCGGCAATTGGTTTTTATCCTGTAACTCCTGGGACAGGTCAATATGCGATGGGAAGTCCATTGTTTAAAAATGTAAAATTACATCTTCAAAATGGAAACATATTTGAAATAAAAGCGCCAAATAATTCGAAGGAAAATATATACATCAACGCGATTCATAAAAATAAATCGCCCTACACAAAAAATTATATCACCTATAAAGATATTATGAATGGTTCTGTTTTTTCTACAGAAATGAGTTCTGAACCGAATAGAGGCTTAGGCACTGAGCAATCTTCAAAGCCATACTCAATGAGTCAGGATTGATGCTGCTAAAATTAATTTAAGAAGCTCATTATTTTGGTGAATTATCCTATCCTGGAGATGGTGAAACACAATATTATAAAAGAAGGTGTTTTAGTAGGGCTTAGACTAATTCATTGGGTATTTGCCTAATAACATCTTTGTAGGTGCTAGGAAAGTTATCTCCCATAATTTTATTATATCTAATAATATAATCATTAAACTGTTTTTTTGCCTTTAGCGTCAAATCCATGTTATGAAGAGTATGGATTCGATAGTAAAAGGCAGTTTCATTTAAAGAATCAATATTAAATAAAATTTCTGTAAGAGAGATGATAGGCGAGTAGTCTTTATTTGTATACATCCGTTTAATCTGGTTTGGAATTATTTTTAAAACCTCATATTCAAAATTTTTCTTTGTTTTGTCAAAACATTCATTATTTACCGATTGTAAAAATTTACCTGGACTAATTATACTAGTAAGTTCATTCAAAGAATTATAATCAATTAAATCATCTCTTAATGATTCTAACTTATTTGAAAAATTAAAATAATCACAGTAAAACTGATCACCTAATTCCAAGTAAAACTTACCTCTAGAATAGATTAGCTCTAATCCCTCTATATCTTTCAAAATATTTCTTAATTGACTAATAAATACATTTTTTAAATTTTTAGCTTTCTTCGGGGTAATATCAGGCCAAATATGAGTGTGAATTATTTCTGACGTCAATCCTGAGGTGTTTTTTTGATTACTACTAAAAAGTAATAATAAAAAAAGCTGCCTAATCTTAGGGCTAAATAAATAGGAAATATCTTTCTTGTTTTTATCATAAATTCTGAAAACTCCAAATAAATAAGTGGAATTTGCTTTAGTTTCAATACTTTCTTTTTTAGTGTGAGCTTTTAATATTTTTTGAACTTGATCTCGAAATTTTTCTTTTTTCTTTTTTCTCTTATTATATAAAAGCTTTAGATAATATAAGACTATTGAAATTAATATTAGAACAATTATTAAATAGATAATTATGTTATTTGAACCTTTATTAATAACAGGATATATATTTTCTTTAGAAACAGGTTGCCCATTTAAAGAGTAGATATTAACCTTACTTGAACCATCGTCCTCAAATTCTTGAGTCGTACATAGAAATTGATTTGTAGATTTGTTAAAGTATAAGTTTGCATTAGACCGAATCTTTTCAGAGATAATAGGAATTGAATCTCCTAAGGTTTTAAAGCTACCATCATTAATTGAATATTCATATAATTGTAAAAAAGTTGAAGGAATAAACTCTGAATAGCTAAGATTATAAAATGAAGTTGAATCTTTGTTTAGAACTAATCCCCTTGAAGAAACCATTTTAACATTTCCTTTTTTACTATCCCAAAGTTTTTCTATTGTTTTTGCTTGAAAGTTAATCTTGAAACAGTCGTAATAATACGTTTTTCCTATACTTTGTTCTCCAGTTTGATTTCCTAACCCTCCAAACAACAATAAGTTTTCGTTATCAAGTTGAGTCATTCCTGAAAAAAACCTGGGGGAGATGGTGTCACCTTTAAATGTAATAGACTCCCAGTTATCATTATTTACATCATATAAATTGAAACTATTCGTATATCTTTTATTTCCATACCCTCCAAAAATTAAATATTTATTTGATTTAGGATTAAAAAACCCATTATGATGATGCCTTTGTTGGGATAGTTTCAGTGAGCTATTTTTTGTCCAATACTCTGGAAAATCTAAATCAATTGATGCAATAGTAGAATTTCCATCTATAACATCAGACAATTCGTAAACATATAATTTATTTTTATCTGGATCTAAAAAACTAGTTCCAAGCCGCATAGGAACTGTTAAAGTGTTTTTGAAACTAAAAAAGGTGTTTTTTTTATCCGTATAGTTGTAAAAATTTAATGTATCTGAATTTTGATAAATAAACTGATTATTTTTTTCGTCAAAAGTCACAGAAGTAACTTTTTTAAATAATTTACTACTTATTAACTTCCAGTGATAAGACTCTGTTATTAACCAATTGGGATGATCAACTGTTCCAAAAAGATATCCTTTAGAATCATAAACAAGATTTCCTTGACTTTCGTTAAAATTAAAAATGGTTTTATTATTTTTATTTGTAATAACAAGTTCTTTAATAGCCATTGAAGGAACATCTATTATACTACCATGTTTTCCGAAGAAAATTTCTGGAATAATCGTATAATTAAATTCATTTTCAAATGAAGAAAATATTTTATCATTAACTCTTAGTGTAATTTCTTTAGATGTAGAATTAAATTTTAAAGATATTTTTATCCATTTTCTTAATCCAAGTAATTCTTTTTCTAATGGAACTGATAGTATTTTTTTAACACCGTCTAGATTTAGTACAAGCTCCCCTCTACTTTCAGTGTTTTCGATATATGCTAATGAGTAAGAAATTGAATTATTTTTATCTTTTATATGTAAAACATATCCAAATATTTTGGAATCTATGATAGATAAATCAAAATCAATACTAAAATTTCCTGTAAATTTTTGTTGGTTGTGAAAAAATAGGTTGTATGAAGTTCTTTCAACAATTGGGCTTTCACTAGAGTTAAATCGTATTCCTTGAGAATATCCTGTAAAAGTTATTAAAATTAGACTAATATGTAATAATCTAACACAAAATTTAATCATATCTTTTGACTGTAAGAACAAAACCAAGTTAATAAAATATTTCTAACCACAAAAAATTTTTAAAATAAGAACCTGTAATATTTTTATGGAATGTGATTTTAATTTCTTAATACTGAAGAAATAAATATTAAGCATGCCATATTTTTACAATAAATAATAATTAATCGTAAAAATTAACTTTGAGTTAGTAAATTAGGTAAAAAATTAAAAATGAAATTTAAACTACTAATTTTATTTTTTTTTCTATTGTTATATAGCAATTCTGTTCACGCTCAAGAAATTTCTATTGAAAAGTATTCCAATCTATCTTTAGATTTTGAAACAAGAGCAATGGATTTAGTCTCGCAAATGACTTTAGATGAGAAGATTTCTCAATTAGGAGCAGGGGCACCTGCCATTCCTCGCTTAAATATACAAGAGTACCATTGGTGGAATGAATGTTTACACGGAGTTGCTAGAGCTGGAATTGCAACTGTTTTTCCACAAGCCATTGGAATGTCAGCTTCTTTTGATACAAATATTATGAGAGAGGTTGCTCATACAATAAGTGACGAAGCTAGAGCAAAATATCACGAAGCACAAAGGAATAAAAATTATGGAATTTATTCAGGACTTACGTTTTGGTCACCTAATGTAAACATTTTTAGAGATCCCCGGTGGGGAAGAGGTCATGAAACCTATGGAGAAGATCCGTACCTAACTGGACAAATGGGTATACAATTTGTAAAAGGATTACAGGGTAATGATCCCAAATATTTAAAAGTTGTCTCAACTGCCAAGCATTTTGCAGTACATAATGGACCCGAATCTTCTAGACATAGTTTTAATGTACTTCCTTCAAAACGTGATTTATGGGAAACTTATTTACCTGCATTTAAAGATCTAATAGAAGAAGCTAAAGTCTATTCCGTAATGGGTGCTTATAATCGTGTGGATGGTGAGTCTGCTAGTGCCAGCTGGATGCTTCTGAATGATATCCTAAGAAAACAATGGGGGTTTGAAGGATATGTTGTTTCTGACTGTGGTGCCATAAATGATATATTCGAGTCTCACAAAATAGTTGACACAGAAGAACAAGCAGCAGCATTAGGAATTCGTAGAGGTTGTGATTTAAATTGTGGTAGTGTTTACCAAAGAGCTCTAAAAACTGCTTTATCTCAAGGCTTGATTGGTATTAAAGAAATAGATCTTTCAGTATATCGATTAATGTTAGCAAGAATGAAGCTAGGAATGTTTGACCCGATAGAAATGGTGCCATATGCACAAATTCCTTTTGAGTTAAATAACAGAAAAGAACACGATGATTTAGCCCTGAAGATGGCTCATAAATCAATGACTTTGTTAAAAAATAAAGGCATCCTTCCGTTAAATAAAAACCTTATTAAAAAAATAGCTGTGATTGGACCTAATGCTGATAATATTAATGCTTTAAGAGCTAACTATTATGGAACACCCTCTAATCCAGTAACTGTTATAAATGGAATAAAAGCTAAATCTGGACCACATATTGAGTTGGTTTACCACAAAGGAGTTTCTCTAGTCACTAACCAAAATAAGGATTCTTTGGTGCTTTCTAAGAAGATTTTAAAAGATATTGAATCTGCTGATGTGGCTATTTTTGTGGGTGGACTAGATGCTACTTGGGAAGGAGAGGAAAGCAACGAAATGAGATCAAAAAACGGAGTTGAAGGATTCTTTGGTGGTGACCGAACAAAAATTGAACTTCCTGAAGTTCAATTAAATGCGCTAAAAGCGATAAACAAGACCGGCACACCAGTTGTATTTGTTTTACTCGCTGGAGGTGCTATTTCGTTTAATGGTCTAGAACAAGAACTTGATGGTATTCTTGCTGCTTGGTATCCTGGTCAACGAGGAGGTGATGCTATAGCAGATGTTTTGTTCGGGAATTATAATCCAGCTGGAAGGCTACCTGTGACTTTTTATTCTTCAACTAATGAATTGCCTGATTTTGAAGATTACAACATGCGTGCTGGTAATGGATTTACTTACAAATACTTCAATGGAAGTACTTTGTATCCGTTTGGACACGGTATAAGTTATACTAAGTTTAAGTATTCTGATTTAACAATTAATAAAAAAAAATTAAATAACTCAGATGAGGTATTTGTTTCAGTTAATATTAAGAACGTTGGCGAATTGGATGGTGAAGAAGTTGTACAGTTATATGTTAAAGATTTAGAATCTACTATATTGATGCCACATAAGCAACTTAAAGGGTTTGAACGTATTTCGTTGAAGAAGGGAGAGAAAAAAACCGTAAAATTTAAATTAAATGTAAGTAAAGACCTGTGTTATTACGATTCTGTAAAACAAACCTATACTGTTGAACCAGGAGATTTTGAGATTCAATTAGGAGGATCGAGTAAAGATATCATGTTGAAAAAAATAATTTCTGTAGAAAATTAATATTAAAAATAAAAAGGGACAAATCTCAAAAAAATATGAGTTCCCTTGTGTCGTGAAGCCAAGAAGAGTGAAATCTGGCTATTTTGTTTGTGACTTAAAATTATGTAATCACTAATAAAAGTACCATTTTGGTATTTTGGAAGTAATTATTTCTTTAATTTTTATTGGCAATCTGAGTTTAACCTCCAAAGTTTATAACTATTTTCATTTAGCATTATACCGCCATCACATTCAAATGATACTGCCCGTGAGAATTCACCCCATGTTAAGGTATCTCCATCAAATGTGTAGGTGTCAACACCAGGAATTCTATCTGTAGCATCTAATGCATTAAAATCTGCATCAGTACAAAAGTTATCTACACTGCCGCAGTTTGCATAAGATGTATACACATTACCATCTGCAAATTCAAACATGGTATTCGCATACGTTCTATCATCAGGATCTGGAGACCACAACCATTTGCCTTCAACACTATACGTTGGTTCTGGATCTAGATGATCGGGTTCATTATTTGAATCACAAGAAAAGATAGTTGTTGCCAGTACTAGAAGGAAGATTGTGTTTCTCATAATGTTATTTTAATTACAAATTTAAAAAATTTTAAATAAAAAAAATCAGAGCTGTCCTCTGAGTCATCACTGCTACAAGCGAAGATTAATAAAGCGGAGGAGAGTAAAATTGTTTTTTTCATAATGTTATTATTTTAATTCAAAAATCAATATTAAAATAGACTAAGTGGTTTTACTTAACTACAAATTTCAATAGCTTTTTTAATTAACGAAACCTTTTTATAATTAGTTTCTTTCACATCAAAATAAACATACATTCTTCTTAAGGCAGATCCAATACCGTCGATACTTCGAAAGGCT
>ERZ1046740.2194-NODE-2194-length-12769-cov-4.764590_pt1 | contig 12769 bp, 13 predicted proteins | sample MGYA00383093_ERZ1046740 | MGnify/ENA primary metagenome ERZ1046740 (study PRJEB29581, sample SAMEA5548363) | metagenome | biome: marine; feature: coastal; material: water | depth 25 m | study: Short-term variability in the microbial, nano- and picoplankton...
CTCGCTGATTATCGCTACTGCGTTTTTGAGGGTATCTTCGGATTCACTTAAACCCTGCATTCGAGCGATTCGAGGCTCAATACGGTTCATCTCGACCTGATATCCTCCTCGCAACCCCAGCAACTGAAACAGGAAATACAGATATAACACCACGGGGATCGCCAGAGTAATCCCACAAATCCAGGCACTGCGCCTATGTAATTTAAACCAACTCATTGAGAACCTTCACCAGCGAGACGTATTTTCAGGTGAAATTGCTCCTGGCCTGTATTACCAATGCGGGAGATTGCGCGAGTCGCATTAACTTCTGCATACTCTGATTGTGCTGTTAATTTTTTCATAACCGCCGCCGCATCCAGGGCCCGCCCCCGGATATCGATATCGCTTCCGTTCATCTTGAAGCGCTCCAAAAATGCTTCATCATCAAGCAATGTGGTAAGTCTGGCTAATTCACTGTAGGGCCTGGGGTATTGCTCAATAATCTGATTCGCCGCTACTGAAATATCATTACCCATAGATATGGCACTACGCATCTCCGACTCATCAGCTGCTTCAGAAGACACCACGCGAGCCAGTGTTTTCAAGTGCACAGACTCCGCTCGCTTGGCTGTCACAGAAGTGACTGCAATCAGTAGCAGTATCACTGCGGCAATAGACGCCAGGCCTACCGCCCGAATAAGTCGCAGGCGATATCGCCTGGCCCGATCATGCTCCCCAAAGCCCTGAAGCACGATGGGAACATCATTTTCCAGGTACCAGACCTCCTGGGCCCCAGCAGTGTGTGAGTCATACTCCCGGCCCAGATAGGCCATCACTGCGCTTAGTGAGACTATCGCCAGAATCACCTGAAAACTGCCGTCATCGCGATGAAAAATCTGCCAACCCGAGCCGGTATCACTAGCGCTGAAAGGGCTGTTTGAACTGACCTCCAGGGCCATCACGGCATCAATATCAGCTTCAACCGCAACAGGGAAAACCAGGCGTTTAACCAATACCAGCTCTTCAGGTAGCACAACAGCATTGCAATCAGTAGAGACAGGGGCAACCGGACGGCCACCCTGATAGTAAAAATCACCTTCGGCAGACGTTAAGCGTATTGCTTCGTCCATTCGCTGCCTGACGGGAGAGTCATGAGCCCAAAGCAAATCGCGCCAGGATGCCACCCAATGGCGCCCCAGCTTGCGCATGTCATACCCGAACAACTCCCAATTTTGTGACGCTTCAAACATTTATGTTTCCTGCCTCAAAAGGCCTGCAGTAACTATACGGGGAGGCTCAGTCCTGACCACCCGCCACGGGAGTCCATTACGACTGGTAAATGACGACATCAACACCCAGCGGCGACGAAGCCAGGTGGCACCGCCATAACTCACCAGCGCATCAGCTCTCACCACCCCAGATAAGGAGGCGGCTTTCTTCGCCAGCTCGCCAAGTTCCCCGGGGGAGGATGCCAACAACTCTCCTGGCTCCTGAACACCTGCAGCCTTTCCCGGAGACACCGCGCCCAGGGCTTTCATCATTAGCTCTGGCGCCATTGCCCCATCGGTACTCCCCTGCGCCCAGCTTCCTGCAACTATATAATTTCGCACACGGTCCAGCACAGTGCGGGTTACCCCTTCAACCCGAAGCAAGTCTTCAATCGCATTGAATTGATTGACTACGCTCCGACCCTGTACTTTGACAGATTTCTCTCGCCATTTCACTACGGCGCGTGCCAAATGGACGGCTTCACTTTTCGTTAGTCCGCCACCAATTTCAAACAGCACAGCCAGGATCGGCTGGGACGCTCCGTTCAAATCTATCAGGCCCGCACTGGGTATCAACCTGACCTTTACCGGAGTATTCCCCAACATATATTTCGATATAGCCAGGCCCATGACATCACTCGAGTCGGCTTTGCTGGCAAAAACCTTTGCCAGGGCAACATTGATAGCACCATCACCTGCCGCCACGGCAGTCGCTCGTGCAATGTGAATCTGGGCCATTTTCACGTCAGTCCTGGAGTAGGAAACAATGCCCGCCACCAAAAGAGACATGGCGGCGATAAACCAGACCACTATCGCCAGAGCAACGCCCTGTTGGTGAACCAATCTCTTGACTGTAAAAGACATGCCTCGCATCACCTCTGCACCGGCATGATTAATTCAGGCCAGTTTCTTCCCGAAGACTTGATTTGCATACGCACCAGCAGGGGAGGGTAATCGGGCTCTTCGGGAATTATCCAGTCGTCCCCTACTTGAGGGCGGACAAAAACCTCAAATTGCTCAAGGTTTTCTACCATTATTCTGGAGGATGCCTTGTCCCAATTGCCCGGCTCCCTCTGGTCCATAGGCTCCTGCCAGCGCAACACAAGAGTGCCCCCTTCTTTCGCAACACGCAGGAAGTAGCTTCCACCATAGGCCTCTCCAAACAGAATGGTTGATTTCCACACGACCTCCCCTGGAGCCACTTTAAAGTAGGCCGTCTGACCGCCCCCCCCTCCGCCAAGGACCAGGGTCTCACCATCACCGCCACCTAAAACGGCTGCCTCCATGGTATCTCTCAAAAAACTACTGACAGTGCGAACCTCGTCCACCCTGTCGATAGTCCGTGTCATTGCTGCCTGTGTATTACCTAATGTTCGCAACCCGGTTACCGTAAGCGTCAACACCAGGGACAAAATAGTCAGTGCTATCAGCACTTCCACTAAAGTGAAACCAGCGCCTGTTTGCCTAACAGTCACACTCAACCCTTTTCCACCGCCGAGTCCAACTGCACCTGGCGGGTCTTACTGGCATCAACCCAACTGACGGATACCGTTATCTGAAGTAGAAGATCATTTACTGCCGAAGAACCACCGGCTTGTATAGGGCCGGTTACCACCTGCCAACGGTAACCGCTCTCAGTTTCTCCAGACTTATTCACTCCAGACGGCTTTACCACGGTGTTTTCGGCTAACAGCGTTCGCGCTAATTCGACCGCATAGGCGTATCGTTCATCGATCCGAACGTTCCTGGTGGCGCCACTTGCGGCTTGATACAAGGCTCCAAGGGCAAAAGCCAGGATAGAAATTGCAACGACCATCTCCAACAGAGAAAAACCGCCCTGGCGTTGCTTCTTAAAGCTAGTCAAATTCATAGCGCGCCTGACTGACGCCACCCATTAACCAATCCACGGATATTCTCACTCCCCGGCCATTGGTCATCTCCAAATCAATATCACCGCCGCTGGAGCCCCCCTCCGGGTAAAAACGGATTACGCCCGCTTGTTCCCTGTTCAACTCCCCGGCAGTACTGACAGCGACTTTCAATTTATCGGGTAATTGCGTATTGCGATCGCCACAGACAATCTCTCGAGTCTCGGGATTAATCATCACGTCAGCTACAACCCCGCTAGTGATGGCAGACTGTCTGGCAAAGGAGAGTGTGGTAACCAGGCCCTTTACTGCCTGGCGGTACTGCATTGACTCATAAAAACGCGCCGAAAAAGGAACCGATACGGCCAACACCAGGCCGATAATTGCAATTGCCACCAGCAACTCGACCAGCGTAAAACCTCGTGGCTTCATCCTGGCTGATAATGCCCAGTGCATGTGATCGACCTGGATATAGGAATCATAACAACGGCATCAGGAAAATCTAATTCCAGTTCCCGACATCAGAATTTTCGCCATCACCGCCTGAAGCTCCGTCCTGGCCATAGCTGTAAATATCGAGTTCGCCACGTTCACCAGGGTATTTGTAGTGGTAGTCATATCCCCATGGGTCCTGGGGTACATTTGATTTCAGGTAGGGGCCATTCCAGCCTTTGACGTCGTTGGGCTTGTCCACCAGCGCCTTCAAGCCCTGCTCGCTGGTCGGGAATCTACCCACATCCAATTTGTACATTTCCAGCGCCTGTTCCATGTCTTTGATCTGGATAGCGGTGGTCTTTGTTTTTGCTCCCCCTAGCTGGTTAAGTACCTGGGGGCCCACCAGACTCATCAATAGGCCGAGGATAGCGAGCACCACCAACAGTTCCATCAGGGTAAAACCTCCCTGACGCCGCGGCTGGAAACGCTTTTGATAATTTGTCATACAACTATTCCTCTTTAGAAATCAGGGGCAACGGTCTAGCACTAGATTGCCAGGTTATTGACCGACAATATTCCCATCAGGATGGCGATAATAATCACCGCGATGATAAAACCCATTGTCAGGATCAACAACGGCTCCAGCAGAGCCAGGCCACGCTTCACGCCTGACTGCACGTGGTCATCAAAGACCTTGGCCAACTCCAACATCATCTGGTCCAGACTGCCAGACTCCTCACCCACCCGGGTCATCTGAATAACCATGGGAGTAAACATCTTGGTCTCCTGCAAGGATGCCGAAATTTTCTTTCCGGATTTCACTGCAGGCGGCAAGACCTGAAGAGCCTCCCGTATGATGCGGTTATCCACGGTATCGATAGCGATAGAAATCGCCTTCAATAGAGACACTCCATTGCCCAACAAGGTTCCCACCGTGCGGGCAAATTTAGCGACTTCAAACTCAAATACAATTCCACCGGCAAGAGGCAAATTGAGCAGGCGCTGATCCAGACTTCTACGCCCCTGCTCTGTTGACGCCCAGTTACGCAGCCATATTCCCGCAGCAACTACTAATAATAACAGCAACCAGCCCCAACTCTTGATGAAATCCGCCCCGCTAATTACCATGCGGGTAAGCAAGGGCAGCGCTTCTCCCATGTCTGCAAACAGGCTCTCGAACTGGGGGACCACAAAGCCAAGCATGAGTACAATCGAAAGCACGGCAACAACCAGCAGGATGGCAGGATAAATCAGCGCCGAGATCACACTGTCGCGATTTGTTTTTGCATTCTCCAGATACTCTACCAGCCGGTCCAGAACTGCCGAGAGGTGACCACTTACCTCTCCAGAGCGAACCATATTGAGATAGAAAGAGCCGAACAGCTCCTCGTATGGTTGCAGCGCGGCACTCAAAGATTTACCGCCCTTCACTGACTTCAACAGGTCACTAAGCAAGGCTTCCATTTGCGGCAGATCAGCCATTTCAATGAGCACTTTCAGTGCCTTGTCCAGAGGCAAGCCGGCTCGCAGCAACACGGCCAGCTCTGTTGTCATGGAAAGAATCTGCTGTCGCCCTGGCGGCTTGCCTGAGGCTTTTTCAGCGCCTCCCGCGGCACTGCCGGGCTCCAGTTTCAACAGAGTCAGCCCCTGGGAGCGTAATTGCCGTGACGCCAGCTCCATACCGTCCGCTTCAACAACGCCCTGTAGGTGTTTGCCGTCACGTCCGACAGCCTTATAACTGAATGCAGGCATTGTCAGACCTTAGGCGGAGGCACTTTGATCAAGGGGAATATCGACGGTCACCGCCTCGGGGGAGGCCTCCATCTCACTCTGGTCCTGGGTTACACGCAGTACTTCTTCCAGAGACGTGACTCCAGCCACCACCTTGCGCAGGCCATCTTCATACAGAGTAATCATGCCCTGGTTACGGGCTGTGGCGTGTAACACCGTTGCATCCGCTCCACCCATGATCACCCGGTGCATTTCGTCATCCAAAGCAAACAGCTCATGGATTGACGTTCGCCCCGCGTAGCCTGTTTCCATACAGTGGCTACAGCCAACGGACTGATAAACCTGCACAGGCCGTTCCGTAAGAAACGGCCCCAGCCCATATTGCGCTACCGCATCATCGGTAAGCTCTACAGAAGTCTTACAGTGAACACAGAGGGTGCGCACCAGGCGCTGGGCCAATACACCATTAACGGAAGAGGTAATCAGGTAACGCTCCACCCCCATATCCTCCAGACGCGTGATTGCACCGGCGGCTGTATTGGTGTGTAGCGTGGAAAGGACAAGGTGGCCCGTCAGCGCCGACTGCACACCAATTTGCGCGGTTTCGGTATCTCTCATCTCGCCAATCATGATGATGTCCGGGTCCTGGCGTAGTATAGAGCGCAGGGCTCGCGCGAAGTTAAGTTCGATCTGGGACTGCACCTGAATCTGGTTAACGCCCTGAAGCTGGTATTCCACCGGGTCTTCCACGGTGATGATTTTGAGAGAATCAGAATCCAGAGACGCCAGCGAGGCATAAAGCGTGGTGGTTTTACCTGAGCCGGTTGGCCCGGTCACAAGCAGTACACCGTGGGGACTAGCCAGAAGTTCCTGGTACCGCTTCAGGGTATCTGCACTAAAGCCCATGTCAGGCAGGCTGAGGCGGATACTCTCCCGGTCCAGTACCCGCATCACGATACTTTCACCGTGCACAGTTGGGATGGTGGAAACCCGCAAATCCAGTTCATGCCCTTTTACCCTGGTCATAATTCGACCATCCTGGGGCAGGCGTTGCTCAGCAATATTCATATGTGAGAGCAGTTTGATTCTTGAAGCGATGGCTGCGGCTAAGCTTGCCGATGGCGTGTCGGGGCTATCCTGCAACACACCATCTACCCGGTAGCGCAGGTGTAATCCGTCTTCGAAAGGTTCGATATGAATGTCGGAAGCGGAAATATCCACCGCTCGGTGAATAATCTGGTTTACCAGCCGTATCACCGGAGCCTCGCTGGCCAGGTCCCTCAGGTGCTCAATAAATTCATCATCACTCTGGCCGGCAAACTGATCACCAAACTCATCATCCTCATCATCACCTTCAGTTTCCAGGTATTGCTGCAAAGCCCGGTTAATATCGCTCTCCAGGCCAAGAGACACCTGTACCGGCCTGTCCAGTGCCATGGCCAATGCTTTACTGACGAAAGGGTCCTGGGGAGCTGCGGCGGCAAAATGAACAGTTTCTTCAGTAGCAAGAACGGGCACTACCGCATTACTGAAAAGAAAATCCTGCGCAACGCCTTCCAACTGCAGGGCTTGTTCAGGATAGTCGCCGGCGCCGTAAAGAGGGATGTCCAACTGCTCACTCAAAACAGTTGCGAAATCCAACTCCGATACCAGGCCCAGCTTGATCAGCACCTGACCGAACATCTCACCCATCTCGCCCTGGGCGAGCAGGGTACGCTCAACGTCTCGTTCGGAAACCTTGCCCTGTTCTACCAGCATTTCGCCGATCTTTTTCATTGCTCACCAAGCAGCTGTACGATTTTTCACCCGGGAATATTCCAAACGCACACCCGTGGCACGAATCGCGCCATTGTAGCACAGGCTTTTAGGGATAAAGGGCGCGAAACAGGGAGGGTAATAATACGGGGCCAGGCAGGCCCCGCAGCAGCAATCAGGCGACTTCAAACAGTCCGGCAGCGCCCATGCCGCCACCAATACACATGGTGACAACTACATACTTGACTCCACGGCGACGCCCTTCAAGCAAGGCGTGGCCAACCATGCGAGCACCGCTCATGCCAAAGGGATGGCCAATGGAGATAGAGCCGCCGTTTACGTTGAGCTTGTCGTTGTCGATACCCAGTTGATCGCGGCTATAAATTACCTGGCAGGCGAAAGCTTCATTAAGCTCCCACAGGCCAATGTCATCTACAGACAACCCGTGCCTGTCCAGCAACCTGGGCACAGCGAAGACCGGGCCAATGCCCATCTCGTCAGACTTGCAGCCAGCTACCGCCAGCCCGCGATAAATACCCAGCGGGGCAAGGCCTTTCTGCGCAGCCAGTTGTGAGTCCATGACTACACAGGCGGAGGCACCGTCAGACAGCTGGGAAGAGTTTCCGGCGGTAATGAATTTACCTTCCTTCACCCACTGGCCATCCTTGAAAACCGGTTCCAGGCCAGCCAGGCTCTCCAGCGTGGTTGAGGGGCGGTTACAGTCGTCCCGGTCTACCACTACATCCTCGTAGGTGACTTCTTTTGTCTCCCGGTTAAACACCGACCTGGTAGCATTCATGGGCACGATTTCATCTGCGAACAGTCCCGCTTCCTGGGCTGCCGCCGTACGCTGCTGGCTCTGCAGTGAGTAGATATCCTGGGCCTCGCGAGTGATACCATAACGCTCAGATACCACCTCAGCTGTTTCCAGCATGGGCATGTAGGCAGTCTCATCGATAGCTGAAACGGTTTTGGATACACTGCGATAAGTGTTCTTGTGCTTGGTCTGCACCAGTGAGATGGACTCCACACCGCCGGCAACCGCGATATCGTACTCATTGCACATAATGCTCTTGGCGGCAGTAGCTATAGACATCAGCCCAGAGGAACACTGGCGCTCTATCGCCATGCCGGCAACGGTGTCCGGCAAGCCACCGGCAATGCCACACAAACGGCCCAGGTTATAGCCTTGAGTACCCTGCTGGGCCGCTGCACCCATAATGCAGTCGTCCACCTCGGCGGAGTCTATACCTGCGCGCTCCACTGCGGCTCGCACTACATGGCCACCCATTGCGGGGGCTTCGGTGTCGTTGAAGCCGCCGCGGAAAGATTTCGCCAAGCCTGTTCTTGCCGTTGATACGATTACTGCTTCTCTCATGGTTTTTCTCCGGTAAAAATTCTATGTGGTGTTATCAGGAGCGCTGACTGGAGCAGGAAACAATCTCGCCCGTCATATAGCTTGAGTAGTCCGATGCCAGGAACATCATCACGTTGGCCACTTCCCAGGCCTCCGCTGCCCTGCCATATGCCTCTTTGGATTCCAGTTCCTCAAGAAACTCCTGTGAGGCTGACTTACGCAACATGGGGTGCAATACGATAGACGGTGAGACCGCATTAATGCGCACATCAAACTCAGCAGCTTCCAGGGCTGCACAGCGAGTAAGCGCCATTACACCGGCTTTTGCTGCAGCATAATGCGCCTGTTCCTTCTGTGCCCGCCAGCCCAGCACCGAGGCATTGTTGACTATCACACCACCCTGGCCCCGGGCCTTCATTACTTTCATCATGTAGCGAGTCATGCGCATGGTACCGTTGAGGGTGACATCGATAACGCGATTCCACTCGTCATCTTCCATCTCAATCAGCAGTTTTGACGTACCCAGGCCTGCATTGTTAATCAGGATATCCACACCGCCCACACTCTGTTCAGCGAAATCCACCAAAGTCTGTACATCTTCTTCAACAGCGACATTGCCTACTTTTCCGTACACTTGTTGTAAGCCGGTTTCTTCCTTGAGCTTTTCCACGGCAGCTTCCAGGCGCCCCTCATGAATATCGCTCAGTACCATCGCTCTGGCGCCCTCTTCCACCGCACGGGTGGCAGCAGCAAACCCAATGCCCGCTCCAGCTGCCGCAGTCACAAGCACCGACTTGCCCTTGATCAAGCCATGACCTGCTACATATTCAGGTGATTTCAAATTCATAGTCCTTTCCTTTCCCGGTTACTTGGCCGCGACCCTGGGCTCCTTGGGCATGCCCAGACCCCGCTCGGCAATAATGTTTCGTTGTATCTGGTTGGTACCGCCATAAATGGTGTCTGATCGCACAAACAGGTACATGGACTGCAGACGACTCAATGCATAGGGGCCGCCTTCAAGTACTTCACATTCAGGTCCCATGACATCCATGGCCAGCTCACCCAGACTGCGATGCCAGGTGGCCCAAAACAATTTATAGATAAGGGCTTCCTTTTGCAGCAAACCGTCGCTGCCGCTCTGACCAGACAGCATACGCATGGAGTTATAACGCATGATCTTCAGCTCGGCGTGCGCTGCGGCAATGCGCTGGCGAATGGCAGGGTCGTTAGCCGCACCATTGGATTTCGCAAGCCGAATAACTTCGTCCAACTCGTTCTGAAACTGCATTTGCTGACCCAGGGTCGAAACACCGCGTTCGAAACCCAGCAGACCCATGGCGACTTTCCAACCATCTCCGGGCGCACCAACAATATCTTCGGCGTCACATTCGGCCTCATCGAAAAACACTTCGTTAAATTCTGAAGTACCGGTGATCTGTTCGATGGGCCGCACTTCAATACCGGGCTGGTCCATGCGAATCAGGAAAAACCCGAGACCTTTATGGGCAACAGACTGCGGATCAGTTCTGGCGATAGCAAAGCAGTAGTCCGATTCGTGAGCCAAAGAGGTCCACACTTTCTGGCCATTGATAATCCACTTGCCTTTGGCCTCATCAAAATGAGCCCTGGTTTTCACGTTGGCAAGATCTGACCCGGCACCTGGCTCGGAATAGCCCTGACACCACAGCTCGGTACCAGTGACAATTCCGGGTAAATATTTTTCTTTTTGCTCAGGGGTACCAAAGGCAATAATAGTAGGCCCGGCCAGGCCCTCCCCTATATGGCCAACACGGCCCGGCGCACCTGCGCGGGCGTATTCCTCAAAAAAGATAACCTGCTGCTCGATAGAGCAGCCTCGACCACCGTGCTCTGCAGGCCAGCCAACACAGGTCCAGCCGCCCTGGGCCAGTTTCTGTTCCCAGGCTAAACGCTCTTCGGGAAACATATGCTCATCGCCCGGGCCGCCCCGGTACTTAAGCTTCTCGAATTCCCCGGTGAGATTCTCGCGCAGCCAGGTGGCCACTTCTTCACGGAATTGTTCGTCCTCGGGGCTAAAACTCAGTTTCATGTTCCCCTCCTCAATTATCCAGCAACAGGGCTGCCAGTCGCTCGCGGTGAGCTGCACCATTGCCCAACAGATGTTCCGATGATTTCGCACGCTTGAAGTACAGGTGCACATCGTATTCCCAAGTAAAACCCACACCGCCAAACAACTGCATGGAATCTCCAGCCACAGAAAAATAGGTGTCGGAGGTATAGGACTTAACCACGCTTGCAGCCTCTGCTAATTCTGCCGCCATCGGGCCTTCTTCCAGTACCTCCTGTGCAACACAGGCAGCGTAGTAAATTGCTGATCGCGCAACCTCGGTTTTCAGCATCATGTCCGCTGCTTTGTGTTTTACCGCCTGGAAGCTAGCGATAGTGCGATTAAACTGCACCCGTTCGGAGGTGTACTCAACCGTCATATCCAGTAACTTCTGGCTGCCACCTACCTGTTCAGCAGCCAGGGCAATCGCAGCCAGATCAAGAATCCTGGCAAGAGTGGGCCCGCAGGCACCGGCTTCACCCATTAACGCTTCGCCAGCCAATGTTACTGCACAAAGCTGAACAGTCGCCTGCTTGCGCGCCTGATCCATGGTAGGCAACCACTGGCAACTTAGTCCGGCCGTGTCCGCTGGCAGCAGGAACAGGCTAATCCCCTCTTCACCAGTACTGCCCTCTTCCCTGGCAGCGACTACGAGCAAGCTCGATGTATGCCCGTCAATGACATAGCGATAATCACCATTGAGAACGTAGTTATCCCCGTCTTTGTGCCAGGTCGCGGTAACAGCGTCTGTGCTCCAGCCCGAATGACCACCATTGAATGCCAGTGTTGCAGTAAGGTCGCCTTCACAGAGTTTGCCCAACCAATGAGTTTTCTGCTGTTCATCTCCAGCGAGCAGCAAAGCGTTACTGGCCAGGCAAACTGTAGAGAAAAAGGGTGAACACAGCAGGTAGCGGCCCATCTGCTCCATCATGGCGACCAGCTCCACATAGCCCAGGCCCATGCCGCCGTATGCTTCAGGGATAGTAATCGCCTGCCAGTACATCTCACCGCAGATTCGATTCCACAGCTCGGGCTCGTAGCCCTGCTCTGTTGCCATCGCCCGGCGTATGGCCTCGCTGCTGGAAACCTCTGCAAGAAATGCCGCCGCTGTATCGCGGATCATTTCCTGCTCTTGTGTAAATGCGAACTCCATAGTGACTCCGATAGACCAGTGGTCTCAGGTTCCCCATACTTTTTGTGCAGGGGTTTCGCGCTCTAACAGCACCTTCATGGCATCGCCAATTTCAGCCGGTGCCCAGGCGGTATCACGGTCAACACCATCGGTAGTGCGCCAACCATCGCAGATGCAGATGCGTCCGCCCTCTGATTCAAATACGCGACCGCTTACCTTTGCTGCCTCAGGGCAAGCCAGCCAGGCTAACAGGTTGGAAACATTCTCTGGTGCGAAGTGATCGAAGCTGCCGTCTTCTGGCTTCTTCATGCGTTCGGCCATTTCGGGCACGGCGGTTGTCATTCCTGTGCGGGCAGATGGGGCTACCGCGTTGGCGGTAATGCCATAGCGCCCAAGTTCAGCGGCCTGGTTCAGTGTCAGTGCGGCGATACCTGCCTTGGCGGCGGCGTAGTTTGACTGACCAATGGATCCCTGCAAACCGGCACCGGAGGTGGTGTTGATAATACGGGCATCAACTTTCTGGCCCTCTTTGGCCTGGCCGCGCCAGTAATGAACGGCGTGGGAGGAAATACAGAAGTGCCCTTTAAGATGCACTGCCATAATGGTATCCCACTCCTGCTCGGTCATGGAGGCGAACATCCGGTCGCGATTAACACCGGCGTTATTGAGCACGATGTGCAGGCCGCCGAAGCTGTCGATGGCCTGCTTTACTGCATTGAGGCTGTCGTCGTAGTTGGTGATATCACTGCCGTTAACTTCTGCTTTACCGCCGGCAGCTGTTATTTCATCCACCACGGCCTGTGCTGCTTCGGAGTTGATATCGTTTACTACGACCGCGCAGCCCTCGGAGGCGAAGACTCTTGCGTGGGCTGCGCCCAGGCCGCCGCCGGCACCAGTGACGATAGCTACTCGTCCTTCTAAAATTCCGCTCATTTTTTGTTCCTTTGTCTAGCTTGGTTATTTAGTTACCGCCTCCGCCGCAAATTCTGGTACCCAGGACACGCCGTGAATACGTCCTTGTAGGCTAGCCCGCGGCGTCCCTGCCGCAGACGGTCCTGGTTACCAGAATTTGCACCAAAGGCTATGTCGAGTTTTTCCTTATCAAAGGCGCTCGATGATTGTTACGTTTGCCTGGCCACCGCCCTCGCACATGGTTTG
>ERZ1046740.2195-NODE-2195-length-12768-cov-4.693778_pt1 | contig 12768 bp, 7 predicted proteins | sample MGYA00383093_ERZ1046740 | MGnify/ENA primary metagenome ERZ1046740 (study PRJEB29581, sample SAMEA5548363) | metagenome | biome: marine; feature: coastal; material: water | depth 25 m | study: Short-term variability in the microbial, nano- and picoplankton...
GTGAACAGACGCCGCTCGCGACAGTGAAACGATGGAAATCGGTGCCTTCTTTTGCCAGTCGATCGATGTGAGGTGTTTTGACGTAAGGATGCCCGTGGCAGCTCAAATCTCCCCAGCCCCAATCGTCTGCAAAAATAAACAGAATGTTGGGCTTTTCATCGGCTGCTGCCACAAGGTTCGAACATAAAACTAGTATGAAGCAGATGTATCTTTTCATTTTGCTGATTGTAAGCTGGCTGGCAATTCAACGCCGGTGGGAATGAAGGTGACGTTTCGGTCGTTGGAGAGTGATTCCCCTTGGGTAGAGCGGCCATGCTGCACTTGAAGTTCCAGCATTCGAAGGAGTGACCGAGCGATCTTAGGTCGCGAATCGATGATGTTGTTTGTTTCCGCTGGATCTTTACTCAGATTATAGAGTTGTGCTGTTGGCAAGCCTTGTTTCTTGGCAACGTTCTCACGGGGAGCACTCCAGCCTCCGCTTCCGGCTGAAAGACAAAGTTTCCACGGTCCTTTGCGAATGGCAAAGGACCCTCCAATGGAATGGCTGATCAGGGCACTTCGGCCGGATGAATCCGCCCCTCGAAAGACGGGAAGCAGATTGAATCCATCTTCACCACCAACATCTTGACGAGGTTGTTCCGTGATGGCTTCCAATGTGGCGTAAACGTCCGTCAGGCATGCCAATGCCGTGGTTGTTCTTCCAGCTTTTATTTTTCCCGGCCATCTTACGATAAATGGCACGCGATGTCCGCCTTCATAAATATCGGCTTTGTGACCTCTGTAAACAGCGCTTGGATGATGTCCGTTTTTTTTGAGTAACTCAAAATTTGCTTCTGGGGAACAACCGTTGTCACTCGTGAAAACAATGAGTGTGTTATCGTCGAGCCCGGCTTTTTTGACCGCTGCCATCAATTCGCCCATATGGTGATCCGCTTGCATCACGAAATCGGCATAGGGATTCAATCCACTTGCGTCCTTGAATGGAGGTACAGGGACAATGGGTGTGTGGGGCGCAGGCAGGGCAAGGTAGATGAAGAAGGGTTTACCAGATTTCGCATCGGAACTGCGCTCATTAATTCTGGAAATAGTCTTTTCAAATAAATGGGGTAGCACTTTTTCAATATGAAAATCAGATCCGATGGGGCCCTTGCGATACCACCCGTAACGATCTTCCTTTTTTGTGACCCCTTCGGTTCGGTCAGGTTGTGCCGTGACGCGCCCTGTATCCACCCAGACATAGGGTGGCATGTCCAATGAACCGCAATGGGCGTAATACTGATCGAACCCATTGATGTCAGGGCCGTTTTTTACAGGTTGAGTAAAATCAATGTTCTTCCCGTCCGGCTTGTTCCAATCCCAACCCAGATGCCATTTGCCGATCATGGATGTGTGGTATCCGGCTTTGCGCATCAAATGCCCGAGTGTGGGACGGTCAGCAGGAATCAAGTGGTCGCTGGTGCCACTGAGTACGCCTCTGGCAAGGCGTGAACGCCAATTGTAACGCCCTGTCAGTAACCCATACCTTGTCGGTGTGCATACCGAACTCGGTGTGTGGGCGTCTGAAAAAACCAATCCCCCGTCTGCCATGCTCTGCAGATTGGGAGTCTTGATTTTGCATTCCGGGTTGGTGGGAGACACATCCCCAATTCCAAGATCGTCAGCCATCACAATGATGACATTAGGTTGCGCGGGCGCTGCCGTTACTCGCGAGGAAGAAAGTGATACAAGCCCCGTGAGAGCGATTGATAATAGAAGATGAATCTGTTTCATATGCCTTTGTGTACATCCAAGGTAGATTGCACATCCTGTTCGCCAGAACCCGAAGCGTCAAAACCAAACTTTCTCTGCATCACCAAATACGCAGCACCTGGTTGCAATGCAGGAGCTCAATCCTCAGGGTTCCAGGCTGGGTGATGATTGTAAGGCATATTCAGGATTGGAATCATGCAGCGTCCAAGGTTGCACAGCTGACAAACCACCATCATGCAAACACGCATGCGAGCTTCAACAGATGCGGATTTCGGGCCGCGGTCGTCCAGTATGGGCGACCGCAGTGCAAACAAGTTCCAGATCAAGGAATCACATGAACGGTGTGATTGACCTTGGTACGTATCAATTGGCCCTGAACAGTCTTGAGATCGATGTTCAGCTCCAGCATGTGAGCGCGTTGCCAGTTGTCAATCGTCAGTTCTACTGTTTGACCATCTGGCTGCAACTCGGCTTTGCTTATTTTCAAGGCACTCCAGCCGGTCTTCCTTTCATTGACAGGAAGCTCTCGTTGTCCGAGTAAATATTCTTTGGTTCCATACTCCTGGTTCCACAACAGGTCGGATCCCCTCAAGCTGAAGCTTCCAGCATCATTGGCTGTGGATCGATCAAGAGACTGGGTGAACTTCAGACGTAGCCCTCTGGAAGTAACATTCAGTCCCGAAGGCATGGCCACGGGTTTTCCTGTGTAACGCACGCGATCGAATCCGCCATCGCGTCCAGCATTCGATTGCCAGCCTTTCAATCCGGAAATGTAGAGTTGTCCATCGCTTTCATTGAAGCGAAGACGCATGACACTCGAAGTCGGGCGAAGGGGGAATTTCACAACACCCCCTTGCATTTGATCTCCGATACGTTCTTTCAAAACGAGATAGAGGGAACTTTGTCCGTAAGAACCATGCAACATTTCCCCTTCAAAAGGACCCCACTTGGAAGTTGTCACCCAACCTTGTCCGCCGCCTGAATTATCGACACCCTTGGGCAGCCATGCGAGGGGTCTTGGTTCTTCAGAGGGTTCAAGATAAGGCTCGCGCCCCATGCGTCGTTCCTTGACGGTGGCCGTTGTTTTCAACTGGTCACGGTCTTCGTAAGAATCCACCACTCCAAGAAAATCATCCTCACTTACCCAGTTGATAGGGCAGCGTGGCACGAAAGTTCCTTCGTTATCTCCTGTTGTGATCTGACCTGTGGGGCTGACGCCGATCCCATTGGGGGCTCGCAATCCGCTGGCATATTTGGTCAGGGTAGAGCCGTCTTTGCTGACCTTGAGAAGCGATCCATGATGCGCGCTCATCCGTTCGAAGCTTCTTCCGCCACCTCTTACTGGAGAACCAAACGCAAAGACAAAATTTCCTTCAGGATCTGTGTGAAGATCAAAGAGAAATGCGTGAAAGCCTGAGGTCAATTCCCAGTCATTGTTGAAGTTTTCGTAATAGTCCGCCTCTCCGTCTTTGTTGAGATCATGATAACGAGTGATCTGATCATCACTCAACGTGTAGATGATGTCATCGACAATTTTCAACCCCAGTGGCTCATGAATACCTGATGCAAAACGTTTCCACTCCAACTGTTCAAGGCTGTCAGAGATGCCCTTCACGATCCATACATCTCCGTCCCATGTGCAGAGAGCGGCGCTGGTGTTGTCCGAGAAGAAGTCAAATCCACCTACTCTTACACTGAGTCCCCATGGATTATCATAGGGCAGGGTGATGCGGTCCAGTACGTAGGGTTCGTCGCCGTCCTCTTCCGCAAGTTCTCCCTTGGTGATCACCACTTCCGGCCATCTTACAGGTCCACCGTTGAGTAGTTCCCATATGGGTGTTGGTTTGCGGCTGGCAAGTGAAGGCAAAGGCTGCACACCGGACCAGAACAAAATTTCTACCTGATAGGTTCTTTGCGCTGGCGGAAGTGTCAATCGAGCTTGTCCGTCCTTGATTTCAAGCCTTGCTCCGGATAATGGAGTGTTCAAACGAACACGGGTCGTACCAAGCTGAAGCGTCATGGGGTCTACTTGTGAGGCCTGATCACCTGCATCAGCCAATGCAATTGTTTTTGCATTTGTGTGCGGTGCGATTTCCAATAATCGAGAAATGATTTTCTGATCCTCATTCTGGATCAGTGAAGGATGTTCCAGAACTTTGGTGTTGCCTACCGTGTAATGGAAAACAACCGAATCACCATGACGGTACAGTCCCTTGTAGTGGGTCCAATCCTTCGGTAGATGGCCCAGGGGAGGATAAGCGCCTCGGCGAGGATCCACGAAGTTGCCAGTTGCATCTGCCCAGCCCGGAGTCGATCCTGTGGAAAACAATGCTTGTTCTCGAAGACTTGGAAATGCACCGTGGCCGCCTGTGAACGGGAGACCTTCGAGTCTCAAGCCGCCATTCAGCCAGGCACCCGATACGCGCATGGTATCGGTGTCAAAAACAATGCCTGCGTTTCCTTCCTGATCCAGTTTGACTACATGGCTGCGGAAGGAAACATTATCTCCGCGTGCATCGCTTCCAATGCGTGCAGCCGTTCCAATCAAGGATCCGTATTTTGCTGGAATCGATTCCGTGGTGCGCACTATTTCACGAGCGATCTGCTTCTCTTTTTCGGCGGTAGCTTCCCATGTAGCACGATTCCATCGAATGGAAGAAAAGGCTTTTTCAGCATGGAGAAAATGAGCAGATGGAATGATCTGTTTCTTGTCTCCTGGTGGCGTCCATGCCAGTTGACAACCTTGTCCTCCCCCGATTTCCTCGTAAAGCAGCTCGATTTCGTGTTTGCCTTTTCCGAGTTCGAGCATCACTGATTTTTCACCAAAGGAATGGGGCCCAAGGAAATCAAGAATGGATTTGCCATCGATGGACAATCGTGAGCCATCATCGGAGCTCAAGTGAAAGTGGTAGGTGCCATCGGAAGGTATCTTCAGCGATCCATGCCAACGAACAAGGAATTGATCGTTCAACTTCGTGCCGTAAAAACCATCACTGGTATTTGGGAAATCAATCTTCGGGTCAATACGCAGGAAGAAAGGAGTCGCTCTGTTCAGTCGGCGTATGAATCGATCTCTGTTACCTGATACTTTGTAGTATTCCCCGATCAAACCGGACTGCATCCCCGGAGGCACGTCGCTTGCCAATTTGAACAAATAGTCATGAATGGCGGTGAACTGTTTGTCAGCGTTCCCGTCAAAGTATTGTTTCAAGGGGGAAATATTATTTTCGGCGAAACGCGGCATGATGGACATCGGGGTAATGCGTTGCGGAAAATGCATCCACTGATGATAGAATGCCTTGCGCAAGCGCCCCGGAGTCAGTTTGAGATTAGGTCCTGCTCCTTCAAAGACGGCGAGTGCGGGTTGATCGCCAATCGCGTGACAGGCATTACAACTGAATCCCTGAATGCCAACCAGTGTTTCGCCAATGTCAATGGTTTCGTTGGAACCCGGGTTGGTCATTTCCGGATCAGCGGAGATTCCCGCAGCGTGAGCAAATCCTGTTGCCATATTTTTAGCACGTGATGGCCAGGCGGGCATACGGGCTTTCAGCCATGGGCGTGTTTTTTCTGGAGCGGTTCCCTCCAGGAGTGTCGTCAACCACTCGGTTTTGAGTTTGCTGCCGAGATGATCCAGAGAAGGGATTTTTTGTGGCGCTTGTCCGGCGCTTTCTTCCTCTGAATCGACGGTGATCACTTTTGAAAGATGCGCTGCTTCCTCCGATAGCTGGTCGCGCAAAGATGGAATCGAATCGCGTTGGTGACAGGCCACGCAATTCAATGCGGTAAATTGTCGATGCGAATATTCTGCGAGGTTCTTTTTGCCAAGTGAGGGGATCAGTTGCTGCGCCGGATCTGGTATCTGGCTCAAGGCCTTAAGATCGGCGTTGAAGCGTGGTGCCGAGGTTGAGGTGCTGGCTGGATTTCGGCAACCCTCTTCGGAATTCAATACTGCCAATAGATCTGGTGCAGCCAGCGTGCTTTCCATGCCCTGCATTTCGTGACAATTCAGACAACCGGATGAGATCACCAGGTTTCTCCCTATGTCGGGATTTCCGAAGCTCAACTCTTTTTTGAAATTTTTATCCTTATTCAAGGATCTCAGGAAAGCCGCCAGATCTTCCGCTTCCGAGTCTGACAAGTCAAAGGTAGGCATGCGGGAGTCTGGATAGTGTTGAGCGGGAGCTTGAAGGAATGTTGCCAATACGCCGTTTAGGAATTTTTTATCCACTGATAATAATGAGATACGATCCGATGTGTCGTCATGGATGGAATGGCATGCGTAGCAGCCTAATTCCTGAAATAATTGACCGCCAGATTCAGGATCGCCACCGCCCAATCTTTTGACTCGACCTCTGGAGCTTGCCAGGAAGGTTGCGATATGGGCCGCTTTCTCAGCGGCGGATTCGTCACGAAACATGGTTGGCATATGGGCGCCTGCCCGGATAGCGCTTGGGTTGAGGATCCAGTCGGCGACCCATGCGGGATTCAATCGCGAACCCAAGCCGGTCAGAGAGGGACCTTTTTCGAGCAATTCCGGCATGGCAAGTGGCTCGTTTGTCTGATGGCAGGCGACACATTTTTGTTGGGCCACCAGATGACGAGCCGTTCGCAGGGATGAGTCCATGGTGACATCCCTTTTCGCCAGAGCGCTGGAAGGAACCGCTTCAAAATCGAAGTCAGCGGTTTTCCAGAACAACCTCAAAGCGGCGTCTTTGTCTTTTGGGCTTTTGAAATGAATGCGTATCTCATGCTTGCCTTCGGAAAGAGTGATCGCTTCTGAAGCCTCATTCAGGGAATTGAGAGTTTCTATATCGTTAACTGCAAGCTTTGCTTCCCCTTGGCCGCGCATTTCGAAGGTCACCTTCTGGCGTGCATTGATGATTAATTGCGATTCCAGCTTCGCCTCAAAAGTGCCCTTATTGACAAATGGAGTCGCGGGCTCGTTCACTGGCACATGAATGGAGAGCGATCTTTCAAGGCGAGTATCTTGATGCGTGCCGGTATCATACTCGACTTTCACTCGATCACTCCACACCGAAGGGACCATTGCCAATGCGGTAAATAACCATACTAAAGGAAGCGTCAGCTTGCTCTGCCAGGACGATTTGAAAACAGGTAATGTTTGTTTCATGAAAATAATCAGTATTTCAAAAGGCTGACGGTAGTAACTTTTTCAGGCTTGGGTCAAGGGATCTGTGATGAATTGAGTGATTGCCCAAAGCGATCCTGAAATTTGCTGCGTATCGAGTCCCCAGAGCACAGGGGCGTGATCGGGAAGATGTCAGTTTCCATTCCGTTGGATACCGTAAGCGTTCAATTTTGAAGTTATGAAAAGAACGGGGATCTTTCTCGGAAGAGATTCAGCAATGATCAGTCGATCAAACGGATCCCGGTGAATGCGTGTTACATTGCCGGATTTAATATCAAGGCGGAAATGAGTGGCCGGGTGGAAGGATCCTGTCCGGTTTTCAGGGGAGTTTGGAACCTTTTCCCATTGTGTTTCCACACTGGACTTTGATTGTGAAGGCGTGTCATGCTTGTTCCATGCCACACACCTTTGGTTCCATTATCAGCGTTGCGCTTATTTTGATTGGATGCGTTTCATCGACTGTTAGCGAAGCGGCAGAGAGACCTCCCAATATCATCCTGATCATGGCCGATGACTTGGGCTATGAATGTTTGAGCAGCAACGGTAGCACCTCTTACCAGACACCTGAACTGGATGCCTTGGCTGCCAAGGGAATGCGTTTCACACAGTGCTATTCACAACCCGTGTGCACGCCTTCGCGCGTCCAGATCATGACGGGACGCTACAACCACGCCAACTATGAATTTTTTGGTTATCTCAACCCCAAAGAGTTTACGTTTGGTAACCTTGCCAAGAAAGCAGGGTATGCCACCTGCATTGCCGGAAAATGGCAGTTGAATGGACTGACATACGCATTGGATGGCTATCAGGATTCCAATCGACCTCACGCGGCAGGGTTTGATGAGTATTGTTTGTGGCAGTTGACGCAGCCACGCGCCAAAGGTGAACGATATGCTCGCCCATTGATCGAGCAAAACGGTCAATTACTGAATACAGAGAAACACGATTATGGCCCCGACGTATTTACCAATCACATCTTAGATTTTATAGAGCGCAACCAGAAGAAACCATTCCTTGTGTATTATCCCATGGTGCTGACGCATGATCCCTTTGTTCCTACGCCTGATAGTCCTGAGTGGAAAGATACCCCCAACAAGAAAGATAAACGGTTTTTCGCTCACATGGTAAATTACATGGATAAACTGGTGGGTCGTATTCATCACAAGCTCGAGGCATTAAATTTAAGTGAGGAGACGATCTTTATCTTTACAGCCGACAACGGCACGCATCGATCCATTCGATCCGCCACGCAAACCGGTGTTGTTCTCGGTGGCAAAGGCACCACACCCAATGCCGGAACGCATGTGCCCATGATTGCCTACTGGAAAGGAAAGACTCCGGTCGGGAAGGTGAGTTCTGATTTGATTGATTTCTCCGATATGCTTCCGACATTCGGTGAAGCAATGAAGGCGGAACATCCAAATCCAGGTTTGGTTGAGGGAAGGAGCTTTCTTCCACAGTTAAAAGGAGAACGAGGCCGTCCACGCGATTGGGTGTATTGTTATTACGATCCGTTGTGGGGGAATCTTGGGCAATACAAAAACCAGTTCGTAAGAGACCAGCGTTACAAGTTGTATCAGGATGGTCGATTGATTGATGTCTCACGAGATGAATTGGAGAAATCGCCACTGAATCTGGAACAAGTGGAAGGACAGTCTCGACAAGCGCATCAGCGGCTTGGGCGCGCGCTCAACCAAATGCCTCGTTTTGCACCAAAACCTCCAAATAAGAAACCTTGAGCCATGCATAAACACTTTGAAAATAAAGCGATGAACACAAGAATGACGCGGCGACACTTCCTCAAAACATCTGGAGCATCTTCGTTGGTAATGGCCACAGGAGTACAAGCGGGAGAGGGAGCGATTGGAAATCTTCGACTCGGTCTGATTTCTGATATTCACTATGCCGATTTGAATACGGCGGGTTCGAGGCACTATCGGGATTCGCTTTCCAAGGTCAAAGAAGCCATCGCAAGATTTAATGCCTCTGATCTCGATATGGTGATCTGTCTGGGAGATTTGATTGATGCGGGTAAAAGTGTTGAAGAGGAATACTCGCATTTGGAAACGGTTTACGAGGAGTTTAAACAGTTGAAGGTTCCCTGCCAGTTTGTTCTGGGGAATCATTGTATTTACACCTTGACCAAGGAGGAATTTTTAAGAGGCGTGAATCAGGAATCTTCCTATGGTAGTTTGAACCTTAAGGGTGTGCGACTGGTTTTTCTGGATGCATGTCATCGAAAGGACGGCGTGAGTTATGGCCGTAAGAATTACCAATGGACCGATACCGAGATTCCCGAAAAGCAACGAAACTGGCTCAAGCAAACGCTGGCAAAGGATGCAAAGCCCACATTGGTGTTTGTGCATCAGCGGCTTGATGTGGAAGGGAATTATGGCATTCACAGTGCGCCTGCCGTTCGGGAAATTCTTGAAGACTCCGGGCAAGTTGCCGCGGTGTTCCAGGGGCACAATCATGTGAATGAGCACAAAACCATCAAGGGCGTTCATTACCTTACCATCAATGCAGTGATCGAAGGTCCGGCGCCTGAGAATAACGCTTTTTCAATTTTGAAATATTCGCCTTCCAGTCAAGCCTTAAGAGTGGAGGGGTTTTATAATCAAGCGAACTACAGTCTTTGATTTGCAATTTTCGGGTAGCTTATGCGTTTATTCCCCAAGAATCTTCCTGAGGCACTTTGGAAGCGGATATTGATCCGATGCTTCTTTCTTGGGCTCTACGGATTTATCGGGTTGGTATTGTCCATTGTGGGTGTCATCGCTCTTTTTCAGATACCCGGTGTAACGGCTTGGGTAATGTCATCTCTCTTAAAATCGGGTTGGTCGGATTTCCCAGCTTTGAAGCCTCCCGTTTTAGCTGATGCCATCCCTCCTGGACAGCAGGTCATTCATGAACCTCAGCCTTCGAATGCACTTGAATTGTATCAATGGGACAAGGTCTGGAACGCACATTTTCATTTTACCAGTAATCAATGGCTGGCGCTTTCGCCCAAGAACATTCCTCCAATGAAAGGCGGGCTATCTCCTCAGCAAAACTTGCGGAATCCAGCTGCCAGTCGAGCGGGTCTGCTCGGCGTAATAGGATGGGATCTGGATTGGTCCAGGGCGGAATCACTTGATTTCAATGGAATAAGGTTCACCAACGTTGCCGTGCGTTACAAAGGCAATGGCACCTTTTTGGAATCTAAGGAAAATTACAAACGATCGTTCAAAGCGGATCTAAACGAGCACATCGAAGGGCAACGTTTGGCAAGACTGGAAACCTTGAATTTTCATAACTTGCTCGCGGATCGCTCACGTATCAGTGATACTTTGGGATATCGCTATTTCATGGACATTGGTGTGCCCAGCCCCGGGACCAGCTTTGTTGAGGTGACGCTTGAAATCAAAGAGTATTTTCCGTCTTCACAATTAGGGCTTTATCTGATGGTTCAAAAACCAGATACCCGCTGGTTAAATAAAAGTTTAGGTGTAAAGGGTGGTGCATTGCTCAAGCCGGTTACCCTTGATTTGCTTAAATTTCTTGGCGAGGACTGGTCACTGTATGAAGCCATCTATGGACCAAAAACTGAACTGAATAAGGCCCAGCAAAAACATATTATAGACGCTGCTAAGTGGGTGACTACCCTGTCTGGACGCGCCTCCGTTGAAGAGTTTCAGAGGTACTTTGATTTGGATAATCTTGCCCGGTTTTTCGCTGGCCAGGTGTTGTTATCAAATCTCGATGGCATCCTTTTCAATGGGCAGAATTTCCTGATGACACTGGCTCCTGAAACCAACGTGATTGGGTTTGCTCCTTGGGATCTGGATCATTCCTGGGGTGAGTTTTTTTTGACGGGTACGCCTGAGCAACGCATACATGCCAGTATTCATAAACCATGGATCGGTGATAATTTCTTTGTCGAAAAATTATTTGCCATCCCGGCTTTCAAAGAGCGTTATCTGCAGGAAATTCAGAGTCAAGTCGACAAGCATTTCCTTCCTGAAAAACTAAGTGCAGATATTGATCATCTGGCTAGTATCATTCGTCCTTTTGTTCAAAAGGAACCTGCGCCCAGACTCGAAAAGTTTGACATTGCGGTTAAGGCCGAATTCGTTCCTCAACAAAGCTCAGGCAATCCTATGGACCCCAACAGGCCAGTCCACCAGATAAAGAGGTTTATCAATGAACGACGCGCATCGGTTCTCGCACAATTGGCGGGAGAGGAAGAAGGTGTGATGATCACGTTTGAACAGTGATGGGATTCTTGTGGGGTATTTAGTCCTCGCGCCCTTCCCGCTTGCGGAACTCAAGACGCGACGGTTTTTGACAGAATCTTGACAATTGATCTGAGATTTGGGGGTTTAGTGGATCGCCGTGAATGAACGGTTTTTGATTAGTCATGAATCAGTTGAGTTTAATCCATGAAACTTATCCCATCATTTGAATCTCCAACTCCCAAATACTCCTCAAGAGTCTGGTTGGCACTTGCTCCTGTTGTAGCACTTGTCGCAGTGGGGGGGAGGTTTCTGAGGGAAAACGCCTTGCCGATCAAGACGCTCGGGAAAAGTTACAAGAGACAATTACTGGGGCAATGCGTCGCTTAGAATACAACCTCAAATCAGATATACGCTTATATCCAGAGGGGAATTCCAAATCGACGTTTCACACACAATCTACAGATGAGCATTACATAAGGATTAACGTAAGTGGGGACATAAACAAGTGTTACGATCCAACAAGGGGGATTGAATCGTAACACGCATCCTGTGACTGCTGCTAATCAGCGTATCAAAGGTATAGCTCAGCCACTTTGAATGATGCTTGGTATTTGCCCGAAATACTCAAGGTCACTCTTCCATCTTCGGAAGCGGACATGTCGAGTGGAACCGATTGGTTTTTGTGAATTTTTGTTAAAGGAACGGTGAGTAATGGTTTTTGTGTCTTGCCGAACACCATCAGAACAGGTGAATTGGCACCTGTTTTTTTAACACCCAGGATACATCGAGGAAATTTGGCTATGCCCTCGTTAGTGTTGAGTGTCACAATGTCCAGGTTATTTTCAGAAACGGGCCATCCATCCTTATCAAGCGTCAAGTTATACAGCCAGATCTCACCAATGGCTACCGGCTCACGGCCGACATCCGCTTCGCTACCTTCTGCCAAGTCAGCTCTGGGAATGACCAATCCCCCGAAATCGTTGTTTGCAAGACCTACGGGTTGATCGAGGTCGGCCTCAAAATATAAAGGAGCCGTTTTGAGTAATTCAGGGTTTTGGCGCGTCAATTGAGCATACTCTTTTGCTTTGCTGACTTCGATGCGTTCTTGTGCATTTGCGATCGTTAAAAGCCCAACAAGGGCCAGACTTATTGTCATTATGGATATTTTCATAGTTTTAATTCTGACTGAAATTTCTGCAGTCAGAATTAATAACGTCCATGGAATTGGACAGGTTACACTCTTATTTCAATCAGTGTCAGGACCTACTTTCAAAAGGTCTATCGTGACTTCCTCCGAAGAAGGAGAGAGGGTTTCGGCAACCGTCCGTTGTTGGGGGGTGAGTTCTTGATCAATGGAAGCCAGCAACTCGTCAACAAGTTGGCTTGTTTTTTGAACCGTGTCCTGGTGCACGAATTTCATATCATCTACTGTTTGATCGATGATGGCTTGAATGCGTTCTTGTTGTTCCGCAGTAAGATCCAATTTTTCATTCAGCGTTTTCATTGCGTAAACATTCCAACGCGATGGGTCAAAACGTTGACGCATTTCGACTTGTTTGGTTTTAGAGCCTGCAAGGAATCCACTAGAGAAACTAACGAACACAATCGCAGCCAAGGTAAGGATGATTTTCCAGGAACGGTTGGTATTCA
>ERZ1046740.2196-NODE-2196-length-12760-cov-3.979378_pt1 | contig 12760 bp, 10 predicted proteins | sample MGYA00383093_ERZ1046740 | MGnify/ENA primary metagenome ERZ1046740 (study PRJEB29581, sample SAMEA5548363) | metagenome | biome: marine; feature: coastal; material: water | depth 25 m | study: Short-term variability in the microbial, nano- and picoplankton...
ATTCTTTCCTAGTTCAAGGGAGTCAACGTTTACTTCAATAGAATCTGGAAGATCTTGGATCATTCCTTCAACAAGAAGTTTTCTAATTTTAACATTGAGTTTACCCCCTTCACGAACTCCTGGTGAACTTCCAGTGATGTGAATTGGAACTCTAACCTTAATTGGTGAGTCAACTGTGATCTCCAAGAAATCTGCATGTGTGATAGCTTCAGACACAGGATGAAACTGCATGTCCTGAAGTTTTGCCATTTTTTGATTTCCATCAATGTCAAGTCTTACCAAATATGAATTTGGCGTATAGACTAAGTTTTTGAAGTCTGATTCATAGATGCTGAAGTGCACATTGTCGCCGTTGCCATAAACAACGCAAGGGACTAATCCTTTTGCGCGCAACTGCTTGGTATTTCTACTACCCAAGTCATTTCTCAAATCGCCTTTGAGTGCAATTGTTTTCATTATACTAAACCTTTTGAATTATATGAATTTTAATCGAGCCCCAGCTTGGATTGATAAGCATTATCAATATTAAATAGGGAGCTTATTGAACCGTATTCGCAAACGTTTCTGATTGCATTTGCGAAGAGTCTTGCAACTGACAAGACTTTAATTTTTTCTGTTTGTTTTCGAAGTGGAATTGTATCACAAACGACTAGCTCAACCATAGAGCTATTTTCTACTGTTTCATAGGATTTTCCTGAAAGTACAGGATGTGTACATACTGCTCTAACTGATGTTGCACCTTTTTCCATCAAAAGATTTGAAGCTTTTGCCAAGGTGTTAGCTGTATCACAGATGTCGTCAATAAGTACTATGTTTTTATCCTTAACGTCGCCAATAACGGTCATAGAAGCAATTTCATTTGCTCTTTTTCTTTCCTTATCACAAATCACCATGTCACAATTCAAGACTTTGGCAAATTCACGCACTCTTTTTGATGCGCCAATATCTGGAGCTGCCAAAACTAGATTATCTAGCTCAAGACTTTTGATATACGGGATAAAGATTACTAAGGAATCTAGATGGTCTACTGGGATGTCAAAAAATCCTTGAATCTGTGGTGCGTGCAAATCCATAGTCATTACTCGATCGGCACCGGCGGCAGATAATACATTAGCAACCATTTTCGATCCAATCGGTACACGAGGTTTGTCTTTCCTATCTTGTCTGGCCAATCCGAAATACGGAATAACGGCAGTCACCATATGCGCACTTGCTCTTTTGGCTGCATCAATCATGAGCATGAGCTCAAATAAATTGTCGCTAGGTGGGTTGGTAGACTGAACGAAAAAGACATCACAGCCTCTAACACTTTCATTAATGCTTGGTTGAAATTCGCCATCACTATAATGAGGGAGAGTTACATCACCGAGAGGAAGGCCATATGAATTGGCAATCTTGGAAGCAACAGCATTGCTAGCACTTCCACTGAATATTTTAACTTTATTTATTAATGATGGCATATTTGTTTTACTTTCATCAGATCATCCCGTTGATCATCTTGATTATCATAAACACTGATGCTTAATCAGTCGTATTGTTGCCCGACTAGGACTCGAACCTAGACGTACAGTACCAAAAACTGCTGTCCTGCCAGTTAGACGATCGGGCAAAATGGGCTGCAAAAATAAGACTTTTTATTTTTCGTAATAATTATGATGAAAAATTATTCTTTTGAGTATTTCTCATTGTGTCATAAAAGTGTCAATTGTAATTGTTGAGGCAATCCTAGTGTCATGGAATTGTCTTAGATTGAGGTTTGATAAATAATATATAATTCTATGAACATTCTAGTACCAACTACAATTGCACGTTACATTTTTGCCGTTGTCTTAAGTGTCTTCGGGCTTTTTCATTTCATGAATGCTGATGCCATGACGGCAATGATCCCAAGCTGGCTTCCCGGTGGCGTTGTTTGGGTTTACATCACGGGTGCAGCTATCCTGGCTTTTACGGTCGCATTTATTCTGAACAAAAAGGCCCGATTGGCCGGCTATTTAATGGCATCTTTTTTGATCATTTTGGTCATACTAGTCCACATACCAGCTGGAGAAGATGGCATGCCCATGGTGTTGAAAGATCTTGCTTTGGCCATGGGAGCAATCGCTTTCGCTAATGGGGTTGAGGATTAACAATCAAAGTTGTATGATGATGAGGCCCGTTCACGCGGGCTTTTTTTATGTAAATAAATCTCACGGAATTATTGTAACTGATATATTTTAAAACGTTTGTGATAACTCTTAACAGCCGTCTTCATCTTATCCACTCTATTCCTGCATCTTTCAGGACAAAATCGCTTCGTTAATCTAATATCGTTCCAGAATTGCCGAGAGGATATTTTGATTTCCAAGTAAATCTTAATAGTAAACTATTGGCTCACGAACTATTTAATTACGTTACGAAGAGAATTCAGCGTGTTATTATTCGAATTTTAGTTGAATCAAGCGGAGAACAAAGTTTTGAGAGAATCTAAATCTCTCAGAAGGCTTTAATTCGCTACTTCACTTACGAATTGAATTCGGAATAATTGCATCTCTTCATGGGAGAAATCCCCTTCAAATTCTTTTACTGCAAGGTCTAAGCTATTGTCTTCGGTAGACTTATAATAGTCGAAAATTTCTTCTTTTACTTCTTCATCAATCAATTCATTGATGTAATAATCCAAATTCAGTTTCATCCCTGAATATACCACGGTTTCGATTTCGTCAAGAAGTTCTTGAACCGTGCAGCCCATGCTTCTTGCAATATCTTCAAGAGCCATTTTTTTATCAATGTTCTGAATGATAGCAATTTTTCTACCGGACTTATTCGCAACTGATTTAATAACGAGGTCACTTGGTCGTTCAATATCATTCTGCTCAACATAGACCTTGATTTGTTCGATAAATGGCTGACCGAATTTTTTCGCTTTATTTTTTCCTACCCCGCTGATATTCTCCATTTCCTCCATAGTGATGGGGTATTTGGTTGCCATATCTTCCAAGGAAGTTTCTTGAAATATCACATATGGAGGTAGGCCTTTTTTACGAGCCACCTCTCTTTGTAATTCTTTTAAAACTGCGAAAAGTTCTGTGTCATGGACAGATTCTATCGCTATAGTCTCAAAGGACTCGTCGTCTACTTTCTCAAATTCTGTATCGATCGGCATTGAGACTGGCTCGGGGTTTTCTAAAAAAGCGGTTCCTCCCTCTGCAATCGCCAATAATCCGTATTGCTCAATATTCTTCGTGATTAAATTATGAAGCAGTGCTTTTCTGATTATACTTTTCCAGAAGACTTCATCTTTTTCGGAACCTTTGCCGAATTCTTCATATTGGTCATGCTTATAGGCTTTGACATCTTGATTACTCTCTCCGCGCAATACATCAACGATATGATTCATATTGACCTTACCACTCGCCTTTTGAACAACCCGCAACGCAAGAGTGAATTCTTCTGTCACTTCAAGCATTTCTTTCGGATGGCGACAGTTGTCGCACATTTTATTGCATTTTTCTTGTTCGAATTCTTCACCGAAATAGTGCAACAAAAATTTCCGTCTACACTGGCTACTTTCGGAGAAACTCGACATTTCCATTAGCAGCTGTGTCCCAATTTCTCTTTCAGCAACTGGTTTGTCTTTAAGGAATTTTTCTAATTTCTCAATGTCATGAGGATTATAGAATAGGACACAATCTCCGTCTAGGCCATCTCGTCCTGCACGCCCAGTCTCTTGGTAATAGCCTTCAAGTGATTTCGGTACATCGTAATGAATTACAAAACGAACATCCGGTTTATCGATACCCATTCCAAAGGCAATAGTTGCTACAATGACATCGGCTTCTTCCATCAAGAATTTGTCCTGATGACTACTCCGAGTTTTAGCATCTAAACCTGCATGATATGGAAGTGCTTTAACTCCGTTGGCTTGCAATATTTGCGCTACCTCCTCTACTTTTTTGCGGCTCAAGCAATAAATGATGCCCGATTTCCCACTGCGCTGATTGATAAAAGAAATAAGGTCTTTTAATATTTGTGCCTTTTTACCTTTGGCCTTTACATCATAATATAGGTTGGAACGGTTGAAAGACGATTTAAAGACTTTAGCATCTGTCATTGACAGATTTTTCTGAATGTCAGCTTGTACTTTGGGTGTTGCTGTAGCTGTAAGTGCAACCATCGGCACATCGTCGATTGCTCTAATAATTTGTTTTATTCTGCGATACTCTGGTCGGAAGTCATGACCCCATTCACTTATGCAATGAGCCTCGTCAACTGCAACAAAAGACACTTTAATTAGTCTTAGAAATTCTACTGTTTCTTCCTTTTTAAGCGTTTCAGGTGCGACGTATAACAGTTTTGTCTTCCCACTTGAAACATCTTCCTTGACCTGTTTAGTCTGTGACTTACTCAAAGAAGAGTTCAAAAAATGTGCGATTGAGTCTGCTTCCCCAAAACCGCGAATCGCATCAACTTGATTTTTCATCAAGGCAATTAATGGTGAAATGATAATAGCAGTTCCCTCCTTTATAAGTGCAGGCAGCTGGTAGCAAAGAGACTTCCCTGCACCAGTTGGCATGATTACAAAACAATCATCGCCTTTCATTATGGCCTCAATGACTACTTCTTGGTTTCCTTTGAATGAATTAAAGCCGAAAAAACTCTTAAGACTTTTTCTTAAATCTATTGCCATATCCGTCATATAGTCCGTTCCTCTCTCATTAGTCTTTGCAAGTGTGTCACTAAATTAACGATTCTTCTAATAATCTGGTTCAAAAAAAATTACTTTTGCACGAAATGTCGGAGGAACAAATCCTACTATGGGCAAGGGAAGCGATTCAAATTGAGTCCCAGGCTGTAGCCGATCTCACCCAGCACTTAAACGAAGACTTCCTTAACGTGGTTCAAAGTATATTGGACTCGAAGGGGAGAGTTATAATTACAGGAATAGGCAAAAGTGCTGCTATTGCTTCAAAAATAGTAGCTACATTGAACAGTACGGGGACACCAGCTATCTTCATGCATGCCGCAGATGCAGTGCATGGTGATCTAGGAATTGTTCAAAATGACGACGTTGTCATTTGTCTTTCTAAGAGTGGTAATACTCCAGAAATAAAAGCACTTGTTCCATTATTGAAACGCGGGAAAAATATGCTCGTGGCAATGGTTAGCAACAAAGACTCTTTCTTGGCCGAACAGGCCGATCACATATTATTGACACCGGTAAATCAGGAAGCATGTCCTAATAATCTGGCCCCAACGACAAGTACTACGGTGCAATTGGTTATGGGCGATGCACTCGCAGTGTGTCTTCTAAAGGCGCGTGGATTCACCAGTAGTGATTTTGCTAAATACCATCCTGGTGGAGCACTTGGAAAGAAACTTTACTTGCGTTTGGGCGACATAGCTAGAGCAAATCTAAAGCCATTAGTGAGTGACTCTACGTCGATTGCTGAGGTTATTGTGGAGATCTCAAAAAAGAGATTGGGATCTGCAGCGGTGTTAAAAGACGAAGAAGTCATTGGTATTGTAACTGATGGGGATATTCGAAGAATGCTCAGTGAGAGTCTGGTGATTGAAAATCTTGTGGCACAAGATATTATGACCAAGAATCCAGTGTGTATGCAAGACGATGTGCTGGCAATAGAAGCTGCCAAATTAATGTCGGAAAGAAAGATCAGTCAAATCATAGTGTTAAATAAAGAAAAGTATGTGGGTATGGTGCATATCCATGACTTGAATAAAGAGGGAATATTGTCATGAGCAAATACGCAATAATAATGGCAGGTGGTGTCGGATCTAGATTCTGGCCTGTAAGCAGAGTTGAGAAGCCTAAACAATTTTTGGATATTCTGGGGCTTGGAAAGACTTTGCTTCAAATGACCTACGAAAGGTTTGAAAAGGTCATTCCTAGCGAAAATATTTTCATTGTTACAAATGAGAATTACCGCAACTTGATCAAGGAGCAATTGCCTCAGATTAATGACCATCAAATCTTAGGTGAACCTATTGCTAAAAACACAGCGCCTTGTATTGCCTACGCATGTTATAAGATTCATTCGAAGGACCCAGACGCAGTATGCGTTATAGCTCCGTCGGATCACTTAATAATGAATGAAGATGAATTCATTCGCATTATGAAACAAGGCCTAGAATTCGTGAGCATAGGAGATGTATTGCTCACTTTAGGCATACAACCATCGCGTCCAAATACAGGCTATGGCTACATTCAATTTCACGAGACTGAAGATGATGCCAAACCGGTTAAAACTTTTACAGAGAAACCTTCTCTTGAAATGGCCGAACAGTTTGTAAAAAGTGGGGACTTCTTGTGGAATGCAGGGATATTCCTTTGGAGAACCGAAACAATATTACAGGCGTTTGAAGAATTTCTCCCTGAAATGGCTATTCTTTTCAACGAGGGAGATACTTCATACTATACCATGGCAGAAACGGACTTCATTGATAGAATCTATCCAATTTGTCCAAATATTTCTATCGACTACGGAATTATTGAAAAAGCAGAAAATGTATATGTTATTCCGAGTGATTTTGGTTGGTCAGACCTAGGAACGTGGAAATCCCTTTATGAAGTTGCCAATAAAGATGAAACGGAATCCGTTTATATTGGTAACAATATTATTAGCCAAGATTCAGATAGCAATTTGGTGTTCACACAAGGAGAGAAATTGGTAGTTGTTGAAGGAGTGAAGGATATGTTCATCCTCGATACCAAAGACGCTCTTTTAGTTTGTCATAAAGACAAAGAACAAGAAGTGAAAGCCATCGTTGGAAAGGTCAAGGCTGAGTTTAAGGGTAAATACAATTGATAAGAAAACTCAGGTTTTTTTGCTTCATACTTCTTCCTGCCGGACTTCTACTCTCGGTCACATCACCAGTGTTTTATTTTGAGGAAGCTGAGCAATTCAGTTGTGTAAATTATGAATTCAATATCGTTGAAAACACCACTGCTCTAGAAAATTATCATATTGCCCTAGATCAACTTATTGAACAAAAAAAGGATAAAGTACGAATTGCCCATATTGGTGATAGTCATATACAAGCAGATTATCTGACCAATGTTACAAGAAAAAAACTCCAAAAACTTTACGGAAATGGAGGACGTGGTTATTTGTTCCCATACAGGCTTATCCGATCGAATAATCCTCCAAATATCCGAATTAGTCGTGAAGGGGAGTGGTCAGGCTGCACTAGCACTAGTTACCGTACACACTGCAATTTTGGATTATGTGGAGCTTCGGCTACTACCTATGATTCAACAGCTACCCTGAAGATAAACCCCAATCGGTGGGAAGACATGAACTACGAGTTCAATCAATTGGACTTATTTCATTTTGGTCATTCAAATGAAATGTCATTTCGTTTGCTGGATAGTGATAGTTCTGCTTTGGATGTTGACATTCAAAAGGAATCAGAAAGTGTATCCAGCGTGCATTTTACGGAGTATCAAGATAGTTTATGGCTCGGATTTGAAAAATTGAGAGATAGGTCCTATGCTCAGCTTTTTGGAATGAGTTTCGAGAATGATCATCCAGGACTCATCTATGATGCAATAGGTTTGAATGGAGCGCATGTTGCTTCCTATCTTAGAAATCAATTCTTCGATGAGCAATTGAAACTCTTAGAACCTGATTTGATAATAATAACTTTGGGAACGAATGACGGCTACATGTCTGGGAGTCGTTTTTGTTCAGGGTGTTTTAAAAACAATTACTCGAAGTTACTTTCCAAAGTTCGGGAACATAATCCCAATGCCAGTATCATGCTGACGACTCCTGGAGATTATTATCGACGCCGGAGATATCACGATTCTCATCAACGTTCAATTGTCCGAGCTATTCGAGAACTGGCCGTAGAGCATCAAGCCGCAATTTGGGATTACAATAGAATCATGGGAGGAGATTATTCAATCAAGGCTTGGTTGAGACAAGGCCTTGCCAGAAAAGACCTAATCCACTATACTGAAAAAGGCTATAAGCTTCAAGGAGAGTTATTATTTGATGCGCTTATGAAATCGAAGGAGCTTCATGAAGATCCTTCGCTCCAAGGTGCTGGATTTTTGCATCGATCTGAGCCTTGAGCAGCGCGTAATTTGATATATTTGACCCGATACTATTAAAACTTGCTGACCTGGAGGGAAATATTCGTCTATTCTGAGAATGCTCCGCTGATCTTTAGTCAGTATCTATTCCTGTTTTTATTCACTATTGCATTTGGAGTATTTACTCTTGCGCACAAGAATCTCAAGGTCCGAAACATTTATTTACTGTGCTTCTCCCTTTTCTTTTATTACAAATCAGGGGGGCTCTATTTCTGGATACTCGTTTTTAGCACTGTCGTTGACTATCTCTGCGGGAACGCAATATATCGAACTTCCATCAAGCCCCGACGTGTTTTCTATCTCGTTGTTAGCCTCGTTTCAAACTTGGGAATGCTATTCTTTTTTAAGTATTCCTATTACTTCGTCGATCTCATCAATGGAAGCCTAGGTACGAATTTGAAGGCCATAAACTTCCTAGCAGTATTTGCAAATCAGGGTTTCGGTGCACAACACGATATCTTCGAAATTTTCCTACCTGTAGGTATTTCATTCTATACCTTCCAAACACTCAGCTATACAATAGATATATACCGAAAACAGCTTAAGCCCGCAAAAAGTATCCTAGATTTCGGATTCTTTGTAAGCTTTTTTCCGCAGCTTGTAGCCGGTCCGATTGTTCGTGCATCGGATTTTCTACCCCAGATTTATAAAAAATTTCACCTAACCAAAGATCAATTTGGGGCTTCGGTTTTCTTGATCATGTCTGGGATGTTCAAGAAAATGGTGGTAAGTGATTATATCAGCATCAACTTTGTAGATCGAGTTTTTGATGACCCTCTGATCTATTCTGGGTTCAGTAACCTGATGGCTATCTATGGGTATAGCATTCAGATTTATTGTGATTTTTCTGGGTATTCTGATATGGCTATTGGCCTAGCAGCGCTTTTGGGTTTTACCTTGCCTTTAAACTTTAACTCTCCATATAAAGCAACATCTATTACCGATTTCTGGAGAAGATGGCATATCTCCCTTTCAACTTGGCTTCGAGATTATCTTTATATCAGTTTAGGAGGAAATCGGAAAGGTAAAGTCAGGACTTATGTGAACTTGATGCTTACTATGTTAATAGGAGGTTTATGGCATGGTGCAGCAACACGATTCATTATATGGGGTGGTCTGCACGGTATGGCTTTGGCTATACATAAAGTCTGGATTCAATTTGTACCATGGGCGAAAAACGATAGGCCCTGGTATAAATTAGCTATGGGTATTATTACTTTCCATTTCGTCGCATTTTGTTGGATTTATTTCCGAGCGTCAGACGTTGAGACTGTAAATGCCATGTTATCTCAGATATTTACCAACTTCAGAGATACGGGGATTTGGGTGCGTGTGGTTGAATACAAATGGGTGTTCTTGGTAATGGCCATTGGATTTGGTGGACATTATTTCCCAAATAACTTGAAGCTAAACGCAAAGAATTGGTATACCTCCATTCCTGATTGGGCAAAAGCCTTTGTTTTTGCCTTGGTGATATTCGTTGCGTATCAAGCACAATCGGCAGACATACAAGCCTTCATCTATTTCCAATTCTAATTTTGACGAAGAATGGGCGCAGTTCTCCGAACATATGCATGGAAGTATCAACTAAGAATATATTTGAAAATTATTTATAGACTATGAAACAAATAGCAGTAGCGACCTTTTTGGTCCTTGGACTTTTTAGCTTGCAACTTTATGCACAGGATACTTTGAAGAATAGAGACGATGGTCAATATTTTTTTGAAGAAATCAAGAATCTTGAGACCACTCAGGTGGAGAATCAATATCGGACAGGTACATGCTGGAGCTTCAGTGCTTTGTCTTTTGTTGAATCTGAATTAATTAGAAAAGGCAAGGGAAATCACGAATTAAGTGAAATGTACATTGTTCGCATGGCTTACGCAGATAAAGCAGAAAAGTATATCCGCTTTCATGGTAAACTGAACTTCGGTCAGGGAGGAGCATTCCACGACATACCTTATGTAATTAAAAAATATGGGATACTTCCTAAAGAACACTATAAAGGGTTGAGCTATGGGGCTGAAAAACACAATCACAGTGAATTGGAAAGTGTTCTCACGGCAATGTGTGATGCCATCATTCGATCTAGACAGGGGAATTTGACTACTTCATGGAAAGACGCTATAGATGGCGTGCTTGATGCTTATTTGGGAGAAGTCCCAACTAGTTTCAATTATCGAGGGAAAGAATATAGCCCAAAGAGTTTCGCAGACGATATGGGACTAAAAATGGATGATTATATCACATTGTCCTCCTTCACACATCACCCTTTCTATGAAGACTTTATTTTAGAAGTTCCAGACAATTGGGTTATGGGTGGGGTTAAAAACCTTCCTTTGGATGATTTCATGCGCAGCGTAGATCATTCAGTAATGAATGGCTACTCTCTCGCCTGGGCTGCTGATGTGAGCGAAAAGGGCTTTTCATTTAGGAATGGTTTGGCTATAGTTCCATTGCATGCAGATTCTTTAAAAGTAAAAGGTAGGAATAATAAGCATTTCAATAATGCAGGGTCCAAAAAGAGTGGAACTCAATTCGATAGACCGGGTAAGGAAAAAGTGATTACACAGGAATTACGTCAAATAGCATTTGACAATTATAAAACAACGGATGATCACGGAATGCATATCGTTGGATTGGTGAAAGACCAAAATCAGACCAAGTATTTTAGAGTGAAGAACTCTTGGGGTACCGAAAACGATTGTGATGGGTACTTTTATGCGTCCATGCCATACGTAGCCTATAAGACCACGAATGTTATGCTTCACAAAGACGGATTGCCTAAGGATATCAAGAAAAAACTAGGAATTAAATAGAATTATTAATCTTCAGAAGGCGGGTCTTTCTCTAAAACGCCTATATCTCCTATATCTGAACTTCTTAAATGCAAATCTCTTTGAGGGAAAGGTATTCTAATGCCATTTTTGGCAAATTCAGAATAAATCAAATAGCGAAGATCACTCTTGACTTCTTCTACCCTAAATCTGTTTTTGGACCAAAATAGCAGTTCAAAAGACATGGATGATTCGGCGAATTCTGAGAATCGACAAATCGGTTTAGAGTTATTCACCACTTCAGAATGCCTTTTAGCGCATTCTAAGATGATTTTTTTAACTTTTTGGACATCACTACCATAGGCAACACCGACAGTCACGCTGAAGCGCGTTGTTGTGCCATTGGTGCTCCAATTGATTACTGTATTGCTGACAATCTTGGAATTTGGGATGATGACGATGATGCCGTCTCTATTTTCTACTCTAGAAGTACGAACACCGATTTCGATCACTTTACTAACCATTCCATCTACCTCAATGATGTCGTCGATTCGGATTGTGTTTTCCATGAGGAGAAAAAAACCACTTACAATATCATTGAATAATTGCTGTAGTCCAAGACCAACACCAACCAATAAAGCTGCAGAACCAACCAATATACCCTTGATTTGGATATTGAGTGATTCAAGGACTAACATGATGGCAATTATGACAAGGAGATATCGGCTCAGTTGGTAATAGGCTACTTCCTGTCCGACACTAAGTCGATTCCTCTTTCTGAAACGACGAATGATCCTTCTCAGCCATCTGAGTAGGAAATAGGTCCCAATCATGATGGTAAAGGCAAGAAGAATATTGGATAATTTAATATTCGGACTAGTTGTGAACTGATAATTCATCAGATCACTTAGCCGAATGCCTGAAGTGTCAGGAACCACTTTTGCGGTTCCAGCCGCTTGAGCCGTCAAATTTGTCGTATTCCACAACATTTACCCCGCGAATATACATTTAGATAATATCCATGAGAGGAGCAATCAGCAGATATTGTAAAACACTTTATAGTTAATTAAACATTCTGTTTGAAATATTGAATAAAGAACTATTTTTGCACTCCATTTTTACGAAGGGTCTAGAATCCGATTAAAAAGTAGAGAGATGAAAAGAACTTTTCAGCCTTCAAATAGAAAAAGAAGAAACAAGCACGGTTTCAGAGAAAGAATGAGCACCAAAAACGGTCGCAAAGTACTTAGTGCTAGGAGAGCGAAGGGGCGCAAGAAGCTTTCGGTTTCTGACGAACCTAGACATAAAGGCTAAGCCTTTATCTCAGCGCAGGGCTCATTGACCCTTTAAGCCATTCGGATTCGAGGTCGGAAAATGCCGACATGAAAAAAGTCCGTAACAAATTCCCTAGGAGTTTATCTCTTAAGTCCCGAAAGGACATTGGGGATCTTTTCTCCAATCCAGAATTCAAACTCAACCTATATCCATTTTTGTTCTTGGCCAAACGTATCGAAGGAGACGTGCAGGGGAATCGCTATTTATTTAGTGTGTCAAAGCGAAACTTCAAAAAGGCAGTGCAGCGAAATCGAATCAAGAGAATGCTTCGCGAAAAATTCCGATTAGAATTTATTTCAAGGATTCAAGAACAACATGCATCTGTTCACTCTTCGTGGAATTTAGCTATTGTATACATTGGTAGAGAAGAAACACAATCCCCGGAATTGAGCAAGAGCGTAAATAAATGTTTTAATGAATTTGCTAAAAGGACTTTCTAAACTAATCGCGTTTCTGTTTATGGGAATCATTAAGTTATACCAACTTTTGATATCTCCCTTCTTGCCAAATTCTTGTCGCTTTCAACCAACATGCTCCCAATACTCTTTAG
>ERZ1046740.2202-NODE-2202-length-12746-cov-5.510440_pt1 | contig 12746 bp, 14 predicted proteins | sample MGYA00383093_ERZ1046740 | MGnify/ENA primary metagenome ERZ1046740 (study PRJEB29581, sample SAMEA5548363) | metagenome | biome: marine; feature: coastal; material: water | depth 25 m | study: Short-term variability in the microbial, nano- and picoplankton...
AATTATACGGCGTCCACCGCGATCTACGCGCCGTCTAACTCTTTTTCCCTACATGTCGCTCTTCCGATCTGTAAGACAATGGCACCCCCATCCCACCCCAGGGGGGGGGGGGGGGGGGGGGGGCGGAACGCGCCCTCCGTCAAACCAAAGGTTTGCCTTCGGCAAAACGGCGGGAGGGTCGGGTGCGGTCATTGCCTTTGGCAATGACATTGGTCCGTCAGTCTGACATCATTCTTCTCATGCGCCTTTTCCTCACCTTTCTCCTTCTCACCTCTCCCGCCTTCGCGGATCAACCAGACCGCTCCCCAATCTATTGCGATCAATATGCGCGGTCGGCGGCGGGGAATGGCGGCACCGTACAAGGTGGGCGCACGGGCAATTGGGCCGGGGCGGCGGCGGGCAACACACAAGGCGGCAAGACAGCGCGAAAACGTGGAGCGTTGATCGGTGGCACCATTGGGGCCACCAAAGGCGGGCAATGGGACAAACAGGTCCATAATTTCTTTTACGAGGAATGCATCAGCGGTCATCGTTTGTCGTCGCCCTTTCCCTAAGAACTGGCTCAGGTGACAACCCTCTGAGATATTTGCCAAAACGGCTTGCTCCTTGTGGGGACCTTGCTAGGCTGCACCCATGCGCGTTCTTGTTCTTGTCCCATTGTTTTTGCTGTTGTCGTGTTCGCGGTCGCTGACACCTGGCGAGAAAGCCTTTGCACATGATCTGCAGGGCAGCACCATCAACACGCAAGCCCCCGCCATTGTCGCCGATGTGCCAATGAGTGTGGCCACTTTCAAACGGGAAAAACGCCCGCGCTTGGCCTGTCGTGAACGCATCTATCCGGAACCAAAGAATGAAATTGTCACGGTATCCCCCGCCGCGGTGGTTCTGTGGAACACGGCCTATTTCTCGGAAAACTGGTATCGCAAGGATTTCATGAAGGGCTATCCCCAGCGCATGGACCTGATGGACGCGATGTTGTTTGCCCACGAAATCACCCATGTCTGGCAATGGCAAAACCGCGCGATAACGGGATATTCGCCGATGAAGGCCGCCCAAGAACACGAACGCGGTGCAGACCCCTATCTGTTTGATATCAAATCAGAGACCAAGTTCCTCGAGTTCGGATACGAGCAGCAAGCCAGCATTGTCGAAGAATATGTCTGTTGTTCCGTGCTGGATCCGCATGCCCCAAGGACCAAGCGGCTGGCAGCCTTGGTGTCACAAGCCATGCCAGCCCAATCCCTGCCTGTCCCGGACGAAGTGATCATACCGTGGAAAGATGCCAAGATTGAAGGCATCTGCAGTTAACGACGACAGGTATTTCCAACGTCGAGCAATAAAAAAGGGCCCCCAAAGAGGCCCTTTCAAAAACAGTACTGAACGTTGCGTTACTTATAGCCAAACGCGCTATTTGGGATCAGTTGAACCGACCCACCCGGCTTTTTCCATTCTGATTCAAGACAGGCTGTGCCCTCTTTCTGGAAATAGATCGCCTTAAGCTCGTACCATCCGGCTGACGGCACGTTGACCTTTGGGCGCCCTGCACTGGCACAAGGTGTTACGGCATCCAGCTTGGCCACGGACTTGCCACCGATCCAGACCTGAAGGCCGTCATTCGAGAAAAATTCCATGTCATAGACACCCGGCGCATCAAATTTGATGTACCCGCTGATGTTGGCCACCACGAGTTCGGGAATGCCAGAGGTCAACACCGCAGCATTCTTACCGCCATCCGGATAGTTAAATCCTTTTAAGGGCTTACCGGGCTTGCTGCTTTGTTTAAGGCGGCTTTTGGCAGCACTTAGAGAGCGAACTTGCCGATCCCCGGTGAAGTAGCTGACTTTCAGTCCCGCCTTGACCCCAGTAGGCTGCGGGTTGGCTGGTGTTACATCAATCGTCGCCGCCGACACGACAGTCGCACCCATCATCCCCAAGGCTGCGATCACACCAATAAACAATCTTCTCATACGGATTCCCCCCTGACTATCCAGTCCATATTGACGTCTTGTACAAATCTTCCAAGGGTAACTTTTGCAGAGAGTTCCCCCAACCACAATCCCCTCAGGCATTTACGCGATCACGTTCAGCTATCGCCCCTCTCGAAACACGTGCTCACAATGCCTGCCAATTGGGTGAAATCCGAAAAGGCATACTGGTGCGGAATGTCTTGCACAGGACGCTTGCGGTACCCCTCGGTAAACAGCGCAAAAGGCACTTTGGCAGTCACAGCGGTTTCTGCGTCAATCTCGCTGTCTCCCACATACAAGACCTGGCTTGAACCAAGGATTTTTTGGGTTTCCTGCAACGGCAGCGGGTGAGGTTTACGTTGTGCAGTACTGTCCCCCCCAATCAAGGCGTCAAAATACCCGTCCAGTCCCATTTGCAGCAAGAGATGCACGGCTGGGCCTCGGGGTTTGTTCGAGCAGACCGCCATTCGGTATCCCTGAGATTGCAAATCTTTCAGCGCGGTCTCCATGCCCGGATAAGGTCGGCTCAGCTCTGCGGTTGCGGTCTCATAAATAGCCAATACATCCGCAGCAATGCGATCAAACTGGTTCATGTCAATGGATTGGCGTGTCATCACGCGTTCCACCAACTTGGGCAGTCCATTGCCCACGAAGGATTGCACCGTTGCCATATCCAGTGGGGTTTGCCCTTCGTTGGCCAACATTCGGTTCACGGCCGCATGAATGTCTGGCAGGCTGTCCACCAGCGTGCCATCCAGATCAAATATCACGGCTTTCATGAGCTTTCCTTCAAACATTTTTGCATCGGTCACGAACACCGATTGGACATGTCACAAAGGAATTCACAGGTCCATAGTCACGCACCTTCGGGGACAAAGCGATAAACATCGCCTTTGCGCTCCACATGGCCCATGCCGCCCCCCGGCAAGTGATAGCCGATCAGGCGCATTTTGTCGGTCGCCATCTGGTCCAACATAGACATGCGGGTTGTGACAGCGGTGCTTCGGTCCTGATCCGATCCGGATTCCAATTGCGGGGCCGCAAAAGCCACGTGATGATTACCGATCGCGTCACCCACAACCATCACACTTTCTTGGCCCGAGCGCAGCTCAAACGACATGTGTCCCGGCGTATGCCCGTAAGATGCACGCGCTGCGATCCCCGGTAGAATTTCTGCACCATCGTCAAACAGGGTAATGGAGTCTTCCAACATCTCCATCCGTCGCTTTGCGCCTACTGCCATTGTGGTGCGCCCAGATTCGATTGTGTCCACAGTTTCAGGATTCCACCAATAATCCCACTCAACCCGACCCATCATATGCTGGGCTTCGGGAAATAAAGGATCATCAAAATCGTCCAAGACACCCCACAGATGATCGGGATGGCAATGGGTAAAGACCACATGGGTCACATCCTCGGCCGCGACATTTGCAGCGTCCAGCGCATCCACCAGCTGACCTGCACTGCTCTGAAATCCGGTGCCTGAACCAGTATCAAACAACACTGTACGTTCGCCGTCCCGCATCAGGGTCACATTGCATTCCGGCATAATGGGCCCGTTTCCAATGGCATATTCGCCCAAGATCGGGACCAGTACCTCTGATGGCATGGGACCAAAGATGAACTCATACGGCAGGATCAGGTGGCCATCTGAAAGTGTTTGAATGTGCATTGACCCAATCTTGACCGTATCCGACGCCCAAGCCATACGCGCACCTGTTCCAATCAGCGCAGCACTGGCTGCAGCACCTTGCAAAAGAGTTCTTCGGGTTATTGTCATCTGGAGGTCCTCATAGTCATTTTGCACCGCTCAAACATGCTGACATTCAAATCCGTGAATAGCAAGTTCTCCTGCCTCAACTGCCTCTGTATGTTGAGTAACCGAATGGGGAGATGAGGAGTGGGACGTGGTAGTGTGTGGGTTGTGACATGCCGAACCGGATGGGGATTGTGCTGAGGAAGCGCGGGGTTTCGGGGGGCGTACCTGTGGCATCAAGATAGGCGCCAGCGTGGAAGATCAGTTCGTATTCACCGATCGCAAACTCGGCTTCGGGCAGAATTTGGCTGTCGGTGCGCCCGTCGTCGTTGGTGATCAGCGTGCGCAGGTGGGTGCGGGTGTCGCCCTCAATGCGGTAGAGCGCGATTTCCAGCCCTTCGGCCGGGCAGCCGCGGCTTGTGTCCAGCACATGTGTTGTCAAATATCCGGTCATATTGATCCCTTTGTAGTCATTCGTGCAGTCATTGCCTCGGTTTTCCACACAAACCCGGCCATAATACAGAGACAAGTCACAGAGAAGTCTTTCAGGAAAAATGCGAAAGTCACGCGGATTATTCCGGTGTAGACCTAAATGAAGCGTGAGGGAGAGCAAATCATGCGCAGATATATCCGTGATATGCGTGGGTACGGGGCCAATCCACCAGCGGCAAACTGGCCAAACGGCGCCAAGATCGCTGTGCAGTTTGTGCTGAACTACGAAGAGGGTTCCGAGAACCATATCGCGCATGGCGATGTGGGGTCCGAGGCGTTTCTGAGCGATATTGCGGGTGCCGCATCCTGGCCCGGTCAACGGCATTGGAACATGGATTCGCTGTATGAATACGGCGCCCGGGCCGGATTTTGGCGCCTGCACCGCTTGTTCACGAAAGCCGATATTCCGGTGACAATTTACGGCGTGGCCACGGCCCTGGCGCGCAGCCCCGAACAACTGGCGGCGATGCAGGACGCCAATTGGGAGATTGCGTCGCATGGCCTGAAATGGGTCGAACACAAGGACATGTCCGAGGCCGAAGAGCGCGCGGCAATGGCTGAGGCGATCCGTCTGCACACAGAAGTGGTCGGCGAACGCCCACTTGGGTGGTACACGGGACGGTGTTCAGAAAACACGGTGCGGCTGGTGGCTGAGGAAGGTGGTTTTGCCTATGTCTCAGACACTTACGACGATGACCTGCCCTATTGGCTTGAGATGGGCGACCGCGATCAACTGGTCATTCCCTACACGCTGGAAGCCAACGACATGCGCTTTGCCACGTCGCCGGGCTACACCACCGGAGAACAGTTCTTTACCTATTTGAAAGATGCATTCGACACACTGATCGCCGAAGGAGAAGACGGCGCGCCCAAGATGATGTCGATCGGTCTGCATTGCCGCCTGATCGGGCGGCCCGGTAAGATTGCCGGGCTGAAACGGTTCATCGACTATATTCAAGGCTTTGACGGGGTGTGGTGCCCGCGTCGGATTGAGATCGCACGCCATTGGGCCGCCACGCATCCCCATCAGCGCCGGGTGCGGCCCAGCCAGATGTCGCGCGCGGATTTTGTCGCGGCTTACGGCGGCATTTTTGAGCATTCCGCCTGGATTGCCGACGCGGCGTATGATCTGGAACTGGGGGCTGCGCATGACAGCGCGGCAGGTCTGCACAATGCGCTGTGTCGCGTGTTCCGCAGCGCGTCGGATGAGGCGCGCCTTGGGGTGCTGACCGCGCACCCCGATCTGGCCGGAAAGCTGGCCGCCGCCGGGCGTCTGACCTCGGAAAGCACGGCTGAGCAATCCTCGGCCGGCCTCGACATGCTGACCGACGCCGAGCGCGCCAAGTTCACCGCACTCAACACAGAATACGTCGCCAAACACGGCTTTCCCTTCATCATCGCCGTGCGCGACAACACAAAAGACACCATCATGACCGCCTTTGACACACGCATCAAAAACGACACCAACACAGAGATCAAAACAGCCTGCAAACAAGTCGAACGCATCGCAATACACAGATTGATCGAGGTGTTGTCTTAAAGACGGGTCACGAGACATAAAAAAGGCCGGAGCAATGGATGCCCGGCCTTTCTTATTGGGTAAGGATCGCCCTAAAAGTCGACTTCGATCGCCAAGCCTTTTTCAATAGCCAGTTCAACCACAGAGGCCGCCACAGCGAGATCTTGCAAGCCGACACCTGTGCCATCGAACAAGGTGACCTCGTCGACGCCGCTGCGCCCCGGATGCGTGCCATTGATGACCGCACCGATCTCAATGATTTCGCTTGCGGCTTTTGATTCAGCTGCAACCGCATGTTGGCTTTCGCCCAATGTCGTTGCTTGAGCCACTTCATCGGTAAACACGGTGGCCCGTTCAATGAGGGCAGGCTCCACTTCTTGTTTGCCAACGGTATCGGTCCCCATGCAGGCCACATGTGTCCCTGCACTGACATGGTGGGACATCAGGCTCGCGCCAAAGGATGAGGTAATTGTAATAATCACATCCGCAGCCTTTAATCCGTCAAGCGTTACGGCCTCAAAAGGCAACCCCGCCTCTGCAGCAACCTTTTCGAGGTTCGGCAGCATTTCCGGATGCAAGTTCCACCCAATCACCTTGTCAAAATCGCGCTGTTCAAGTGCGGCACGTAGTTGGAAAGTTGCTTGATGGCCTGCGCCTACCATGCCGATCACTTTTGCATCTTTGCGGGCCAAGTGTTTTATCGACACAGAGGACGCAGCAGCTGTGCGAAGCGCTGTGAGTAGATTGCCCCCCACCATTGCGCTGGCTTTTCCAGTATCTGGATCAAACAAAAATACTGTCGACTGATGATTGATCAATCCGCGCTTTTCCAAATTATTCGGCCAATATCCACCCGCCTTCAGACCCAAAGAGCCCCCAACACGGTCAAAGCCGCCTTTGAACCCATACAATGCCTCCTCATGACCAATCGCTTCGCGGATCACGGGGAAATTGCTGGCGTCCCCCGCTGCCATTGCAGCAAACACTTTCTCAACTGCACCAAATGCAGCTTCGCGGGTCATCAAACCCGCAATTTCTCGCTCTGGGACAATCCACATCTGCCCGCTCCTTCTTTCTTGCTAAAGTAGTTTGGGGGAGTTCGAGGGAAACAAGCCCCTCTTTTAATAAGAGAACAGTTAATACGCTTTGCCACGCGCCGAGACTGGCCACAGCGTCTCAACTTTGCCGCCCCGCACGCCAACATACCAATCATGCACATTGCAGGTTGGATCGCAGTGGCCCGGCACCAAATGCAGCTTGTCATTGACCTTCAGCACACCATCAGGATCACCAACCACGCCGTGTTCATCCGAGCATTTCAAGTACTCAACCTTGTCAGTTCGCCCGAACACAGTGGGTAAACCACTATCGACCGATTGTGCCTTGAGACCTGCGTCCACAATGGCTTTGTCTGCTTTTGTATGGCTCATCACACTGGTCAAAATGAACAAAGCATTTTCCCACTCGCCCTGATCGATCCGATTGCCGTCTTTGTCTAGGATACGGCCGTAGTCCGCATCCATGAAAGCATAAGATCCACACTGGAGTTCATTATAAACGCCTGAATTCGCTTCAAAATAGTAAGACCCAGTCCCACCGCCGGAAACCAATTCACAATCAATCCCTTGGGCTTTCAAACCATCTACCGCATCCTGAACCATGGCGATGGCCACATCCAATTTGGCCTTGCGGTCTTCATAGCTGTCCATGTGCTGCATCGCGCCCTGGTAGGCTTGAATGCCCGTAAATTTGAGATTGTCTGCCGCCTCAATGGCTTGCGCGATTTCGACCACAGCTTTGGTCGAATTCACCCCACAGCGCCCTGCGCCACAATCAATCTCGATTAAAGTTTCTAAGGTGCTGCCGTGCTTTCCGGCAACCGCAGACAAATCGGCCACGTTGTCCAGATCGTCAACACACACGATGATGCGAGATCCAAGGTTGGGCAATTGGGCAAGGCGATCCAGTTTTAGGGGATCGCGCACTTGATTGGACACCAAAACATCCTTGATACCACCGCGTACAAAGACCTCTGCCTCAGATACTTTCTGGCAACAAACGCCTATTGCACCACCCAGTTTTTCCTGCAGTTTCGCAACATCCACGGATTTGTGCATCTTGCCATGCACCCGGTGTCGCATACCGTGGGCTTTGGCGTAATCACCCATTTTCTTGATGTTGCGCTCCAATGCATCCAGATCAAGGACCAGTGCAGGCGTTTGAATGTCAGCCGCATCCATACCCGGCAAAGCGGGTGCATTATAGCCGACAATAAGGTCGTCAAATTTGGTTTGTGCGTTCATGTCTTTCACTCCTGTGATCAGCTGTTCATCCAGGGCAATTTGTCGAGATCGACATTGCCACCGGTGATTACGATGCCCACGCGCCTGCCCGCGAAGGTCTGTTTGTTCTTGAGAATGGTCGCCAATGGCACCGCTGAAGATGGCTCCACAATGATTTTCATGCGGGCCCAAATCAGTCGCATCGCATCAATGATTTCTTGTTCTGATACGGTTAGAATGTCTGTCACGTGTTGGCTTACAAAGTGCCAAGTCAGGTCTTTGAGAGGCACTTTGAGCCCATCGGCGACAGTCACTGGCGCGTCGTCAGCAATAATTTTTCCTGCCTTGAAGGACCTGTAAGCATCGTCCGCTTGTTCAGGTTCAGCGGCATAGATCGCCGTTTCAGGTGCTAGAGTGGATAACGTCAGGCACGTGCCGGAAATCATGCCACCACCGCCGATGGGTGCAACAACAGCATCCAAACCACACGTTTGCTCGATCAACTCGCGTGAACACGTCCCCTGCCCTGCAATCACACGCGGATCATTGTAGGGGTGGACAAAATCGGCCCCTGTCCGCGCCTGAACTTCGGAAAACACAGCTTCGCGACTTGAAGTGGATGGGTCACATTCGGTTATCTGCCCGCCGTAACCAATCACGGCATCCTTTTTGGCCTGAGGGGCCGTGTGTGGCATCACCACATGGCACGGGATTCCCCGACGACCCGCTGCGTAGGACAGGGACAACGCATGATTGCCAGAACTGTGTGTCGCAACACCGCGTGCTGCCTGCGCATCACTAAGACCAAACACTGCATTTGACGCACCGCGCACTTTGAATGCAGCCGCTTTTTGAAAGTTTTCACATTTAAAAAACAACTGCGCGCCAGCGAGATCGTTCAAGAAGGATGATGTCAAAACTGGTGTGCGGTGCACGTATGGGTTGATGCGTTCATGCGCGGCCAGCATATCGTCAAATGTTGGGACAATCATTTCTGTCATATCCTTGATTATGCGGCAGCTTTCAGCGCGTGATTTGTGGATTGGCGGTAAGCTTCCTGAGCGGCAGCAACGCCAGAGCCCAATTGAATGTCGAGGCCAAGGTCGACCATGCACATTTCCACGGTCGCAATCCCTGAAAGCGCCATAACGTCCGTTAGGGAGCCCAGATGACCAATGCGGAACACTTTGCCTGCGACATCACCCAAGCCAACCCCATAGGCGACCCCATAAACGTCGGCTGCGTGGGTAACGATATCGGTGGCATTGAACCCTTCCGGTGTAAGAATTGCACTGACGCTGTCAGAATACAGATCCGGCGACTGTGCACATAGTTTCAAACCCCATGCATCTACGGCGGCTCGGACTCCGTTGGCGATGCGGTTGTGTCGCGCAAAGACATTTTCCAGCCCTTCGTCCAAAAGCATCTCTGTAGCCAGTTTCAAGCCATTCAAAAGCCCAACTGCAGGTGTGTAAGGATACGCATTGTTGGCATATCCCGTCGCCATATCCCGGATATCGAAAAAAGTCCGAGGCAGCGTAGCACTTTCGACTTGCGCCATGGCCTTGGGTGAAAATCCGACTATGGCCAGACCTGCGGGCAGCATAAATCCCTTCTGCGAACCAGTGACGGCAATATCGACACCCCATTCGTCCATACGAAAGTCCATGGATCCAATGGAAGACACGCCATCCACATACAACAGAGCCGGGTGATTGGCATTTTCCAGCGCACGACGAACACCAGCGATGTCACTTTTTACGCCCGTGGCGGTTTCATTGTGCGTGGCCAACACAACTTTGATTTCGTGATTGGTGTCTGCGCGCAGTATTTCTTCATATTGATCTGTCGGAACACCTGCCCCCCACTCGGTTTGAACGACATGCATATCCAATCCGTGGCGGTTGCACATATCAATCCAACGGTGGCTGAACATGCCATTGCGGGCGGCAAGAACCTTGTCGCCTGCTGACAGCGTATTGGTCAGCGCAGTTTCCCATCCACCTGTGCCGGTTGAAGGAAACACAAAAACCTCGGCGGTTTTACTTTTGAGAACTTGTTTCACGCCATTCAGCGCGGGGTGCAGGATATCTGCGAACAACGATGAACGATGGTCCAGAGTTGGCATGTCAGCGGCACGACGCAGCGCCTCAGGCATGTTGGTCGGGCCGGGGATGAAAACGGGATTCTGAAAGCTCATGATAGCCTCCTATTGGGAATGTCATGGTCAATCTATATAACACTTGGTTCGGCGTAAATTTTTTTGAAAAGGTTTTTCATTTTCCCAAATCTCTCATTTTATTATTTTATTTCATATGCTTACGTTTTTCATTGAGTAAAATTAATTTTCAAAGTATTCAAAGAACTCTTATAACGCTTTACGAAAGACCATCCAATGCAACCATCTGTGCGAAAAAAGGGACGCCCTAAGGCCTTTGATTCCACTGCGTCCGCAAACCCGATTCAGTCACTTGATCGGGCACTGGTGGTGCTGGATACCTTGGCTGAAAATTCAGGCCTGACCTTGTCTGAACTGGCAGAAAAATTGGATCAATCCGTAGCCACTATGTACAGGGTTCTGACCACGCTTTCTGCACGTGGTTTTGTCGAAAGTGATCCGCAAACGCAGGAGTGGCACGTCGGGCCGGCATCTTTTCGATTGGGGTCCGCGTTTCTGCGACGCTCAAGCGTGGTTGAACGCGCACGACCCGTAATGCGAACATTGATGGAAACCACTGGCGAGACTGCCAATCTGGGCATCGAAAAAGACGGAAATGTAATGTTTGTCAGCCAAGTGGAAACGCACGAAAGCATTCGTGCGTTCTTTCCTCCGGGCAGCCTGTCACAAATGCACGCATCCGGGATCGGCAAGGCACTGCTTAGCCTCTATTCAGACCGTGATCTTGACAGATTTCTGCGCGAGCAGTCGTTGACGACATTCACCGAAAAGACGTTGAACACTCCAGACGCGATCCGCGCCAACATGGCCGAAACCCGTACTCAGGGCTATGCCGTTGACGATGAGGAAAAAACCGTTGGGATGCGGTGCGTCGCGGCACCTATCGTTAACTTCTTTGGAGAGGCCGTGGCAGGCATTTCAGTGTCCGGTCCCGCAAACAGGCTGTCTCAAGATCGCATCTCCGACGTCGCCGCGTTGGTCAAAGCTGCCGCCGAAAAATTGTCGCGTGGGCTTGGAGCAGAGGCCGATAAAGCCAACTCTTGAAACAAGGTATGAGAAGGCGCAGCGCAGCGAGCATTTATGCTCTGTGTTTTTGCGCGTTCCCGGCGACGTAAACTTGGTCTATGGCGCGGTCATCCCCCATGATCTGTAAGATAAACAGCTCTTCAGACAGCGTTTCGGCCCGTTCAGAGCGCAAAGCCATTGCATCAGTTGCCGAGGTGTTCAAAACTACGATGTCGGCGTCTGTGCCCTCGTGTAATGTACCGATCCTATCTTCTAGGCCCATAGTCACGGCGTTACCGCGTGTGATCCAGTGGAAAGCCCGCAGGGGGTGCAGTTTTTGTCCCTGCAATTGCAGAACCTTGTATCCTTCATTCAGAGTTTGCAGCATGGAATAGCTAGTACCGGCACCGATATCGGTCGCTATGGCATTTCTGATCCCATTCCCGCGAAGACCTCCATCATCGAACAAACCGCTGCCAAGGAACAAATTGGATGTTGGGCAAAACACAGGGTGAGCTCCGGTCTCAGATATCGTGGCAATTTCACGATCTTCCAGATGAATGGCGTGACCCAAGAAAGTCTTGGGGCCCACCAGTCCATTACGTTGATAGACATCCAGATAGTCCCTCGCCTCTGGATGCAGAGACTTCGTGAAGGCTATTTCGTCCTTATTTTCAGATAGATGAGTTTGAACAAAACAATCGCGATGCTCAGCCACAAGTGCTCCTGCCATCTCCATCTGATCCGGAGTTGAGGTAATCGCGAAGCGTGGTGTAATCGCATAATGCGCGCGCCCGTTGCCGTGCCACTTGTCAATCAAGGCCTTGCTGGCATCATAGCTGGATTGCGGTGTATCCCGTAAACCATCCGGCGCGTTACGATCCATCATGACCTTGCCGCCGATCATGCACATGTCGCGCCTTGCTGCTTCAGAGAAATAAGCCTCCGCTGAACCGGAGTGAACAGAGCAGAACGACATCGCAGTCGTGGTGCCATGTGCTGTCAGCAAATCAAAGAATGCGCGCGCCATGTCATCAGCGTGCCCCTGATCCGAAAAGCGAGTCTCCTCTGGGAAAGTATAATTGTTGAGCCAATCCAGTAGTTGACTACCCCAGCTGGCAATTACCTGTACTTGAGGGAAATGGATGTGCGTATCGATGAAACCGGCCATCAACAAATGCGGGCGGTGATCAATCTCGATCAACTCCGGCTGCTTGAGTGTTTCATATTCCCCAACGGCCTCGATCTTGCCATCGCTTATGATCAACGCGCCATCTTCAATGTAATCATAGGCTTCAGTATCAGCCTCATTCACGGGCTCGGCGTAAAAATTTAAAACACGCCCACGCAGCAGTTTTCGTTGTCGCAATTCAGTCATGAGTTATTTCCGGTCAAAAAGGGGAAACGTTGGGCCGTTTTTGCCCACATTGGTTTTTTTGGGGGTGGGTAATCCGCCAAATCTTTGTCGATCACGATGTTCGGGGTGAACGGATTATCCATAAACAGCGCTCTAAATGGGCTGAAATCTCAGCGGTTCTACAGTTTA
>ERZ1046740.2203-NODE-2203-length-12743-cov-13.543742_pt1 | contig 12743 bp, 13 predicted proteins | sample MGYA00383093_ERZ1046740 | MGnify/ENA primary metagenome ERZ1046740 (study PRJEB29581, sample SAMEA5548363) | metagenome | biome: marine; feature: coastal; material: water | depth 25 m | study: Short-term variability in the microbial, nano- and picoplankton...
AAGGTGCCTATTTCTAGCAGTAGAGTATCTGAAAATTCTGTTGTTAAATATTACAAAGAAGCAACCAAGCACATTATGTGTTATGAATAAATAAGAAGGGGTTTGTCTGTGGTTAATAATATCGAGTTTTATAGATACCAAATCAACTTTAAATTATTTAAAAATAAAAGTTAGCTAACCTTTAGATTTAATAATTACAATTTAAAAGATTCTAATAACTGTCTATTTACTTTAGTTAAGCTTGGGTTGCTCCATATACCTTTATCAATCCAAGTTTTATCTGATATTTTCTTTACGATAATATTTAATATTTCATCGTGTGGATAAAGGTAAATATCAGTGCCTTTATCGATAAAACAAATATAAATCTCTTTACCAATATATTTCTTCGCAAAAGATAATCGACCTTTTAATTGGACTTTTAGGTCTGTTACGCCATCAATATGTACTGCTATAAAGTCAGCACCTTGCCAATCGTTATTAAGCCACATACAGGTGTATCCATAATCGGCAAGTTTAGCCGACACTTTGTGAAAGTTATACATCTCCTTGGCTTTAGAGTTTAAATCCAAATAGTTTATTTTGGTCAATTTCATACGACGAATTGTACCAAATTGAATCCAATTAATCCATTGTAAATCTGTCATCGTCTATACTATCCATTTTGAATCGTAAAATAGAGGTGGATTGTGAGTATGTCAAAGTTGTTATTAATATTAGTTACGATTATTTCTATAGCAAGCTTAAGCGGCTGTAAATATAATAGAGTTAAGACTGCGCAGGTAGCAAAGACTGAGTTAATAGGGATGTCAAAAGGTGAGCTTTTATCTTGTGCTGGTGTTCCAGATAAGGCAATGAGCTCTAATGGAATAGAATTCTTGTCTTATAGGAGTGGCGGAGAAACTAGCTATAGTGCTAAAACTATCTATGGATATAACCCCACAACATTTATAAATAGTAGTCATAGATTTTGTGACATTACAATTACTTTAAAGAATGACAAAGTTCAAAAAGTTAGTTATTCTGGCAAAACAGGTGGTCTATTAACTCAGGGCGAGCAGTGTGCGTATGTGTTAGAGAATTGCGTAAGCGGCAATTAACTAATGGGTGACGAAGATAAAAAACAATTAGAGCAAAAGCTCTGGGATATTGCCAACGAGTTACGTGGCAAGATGGATGCGGATGAGTTCAGGGATTACATCCTTGGGTTTATTTTTTACAAGTACCTTTCTGAGAAGATGGCGAGCTATGCCAACAAGCTATTAGCTGAAGACGGTATCACTTACCTGTCACTTGATGAAGGCAGTTCTGATGGCGCTGAGTATCTTGATGCGATTAAAGATGAGTCTGTTGAGAAGCTGGGTTATTTCTTAAAGCCATCTGAGTTGTTTGGCGAGGTTGCCAAGCGTGGTAATGGCGATACTGATAACTTTATCCTTGAAGACCTGACCCAAATCCTGCGTAATGTTGAACAAAGTACAATGGGTTATGAGTCTGAAGATGACTTCGGTCATTTGTTTGAAGACTTGGATTTAACCTCCACCAAACTTGGTAGAACTGAAGAAGCCAAAAATACGCTCATTGCTAAAGTTCTATTCCACTTAGACCAAATTAACTTTGACCTTGATAACATCGAATCTGATGTGCTGGGTGACGCTTACGAGTATCTGATTGGACAGTTTGCTGCGGGTGCTGGTAAGAAAGCTGGTGAGTTCTATACCCCTCAGCAAGTATCTAAAATCTTGGCGAAGATTGTCACCACTGGCAAGAGCAAACTTAAGAGCGTGTACGACCCAACGTGTGGTTCTGGTTCGTTACTGTTGCGTGTGGCTAAAGAGGTGGATGATGTCTCTAACTTCTATGGTCAGGAGTTAAACCGTACCACTTACAACCTTGCTCGAATGAATATGATTCTTCACGATATTCACTATCGTAAGTTTGACATTAAGCAGGAAGATACTTTAGAACACCCACAGCATATTGATGAACGTTTTGAAGCAGTCGTAGCTAACCCACCGTTTAGTGCTAAGTGGAGTGCTAATCCGCTTCATATGAGTGATGATAGGTTTTCTCAGTACGGCAAGCTAGCACCTAAAACTAAGGCTGATTTTGCCTTTGTTCAGCATATGATTCACCAGCTTGATGAAAATGGCACAATGGCGATTGTACTGCCTCACGGCGTGCTGTTTCGTGGTGCGGCTGAAGGGCATATTCGCAAGTACTTGATTGAAGATAAAAACTATCTTGACTCTGTGATTGGTTTGCCTGCTAACATCTTCTACGGCACAAGTATCCCAACCTGTATTTTGGTGTTTAAAAAGTGTCGTGAAGACAGTGGTAACATCTTATTTATCGATGCGTCAAATGAGTTTGAGAAGATTAAAGCTCAGAACTATTTGACCGATGAGAACGTTGCCAAGATTATTGACACATTCAAGAGTCGTGAAACGATTGACAAGTATTCTTACCTTGCCACGGTGGATGAAGTAAAAGAGAATGACTACAACCTTAACATTCCAAGATATGTTGATACCTTCGAGGAAGAAGCTCCTGTTGATTTAGATGCGGTATCTGCTGAACTAAAAGCCATTGATACGCAGATGCTTGAGACTGATAACACCATTGCCAGCTTCTGTGATGAGCTGGGCATTGCTAAACCGTTTTAGGGTGTTGAGATGAGTGAAACGGTACACATTCCACAGTTAAGATTTCCAGAGTTTAGTGGTGAGTGGGAAGAGAAGAGTGTTGGTGATGTGCTAACAATTGGAAGTGGTAGAGATTATAAACATCTCAACAATGGAGATATTCCAGTTTATGGAACTGGTGGTTATATGACTTCAGTTGACAGATTTCTTTATGATGGTGAAAGTGTCTGTATTGGCAGAAAAGGAACTATTGATAAGCCAGTTTTAATTGATGGTAAATTTTGGACTGTTGATACTCTTTTTTATACACACTCATTTATTGACTTATTGCCAAAGTTTTTATTTCCAATTTTTAAAAGAATAAACTGGAAAAAATACAATGAAGCATCAGGCGTTCCAAGTCTATCAAAATCTACAATTGAAAAAATAAAGCTAAGCCTGCCAGACCTTCCAGAACAACAAAAAATCGCAGCATTCCTAACCGCAGTTGATAACAAAATCGAGCAACTGAGCAAAAAGCAAGAACTGCTTGGTGAGTATAAAAAAGGCTTAATGCAACAAATCTTTAGTCAAGCCATTCGTTTCAAGGCTGATGATGGTAGTGAGTTTCCTGAGTGGGAAGAGAAGAGGTTGGGGGATATTGGCGAATTTAAAACAAGTAGTGTTGATAAGAAAATAGTTGAAGGGCAAAAGTTAATTCAACTGGTGAATTATATGAATGTATATAAGCACGAGAATATTAGTAACGCCTCCACTAAAGATTTAATGACTGTGTCAGCTAATGAGACACAATTAAATAGTAGCAATTTAAGAAAAGGTGATATTTTATTTACTCCATCATCTGAAACTCCTGATGACATTGGACATTCTGTAGTAATTTTTGAAGATTTAAGAGATACACTTTATAGCTATCACTTAATGAGATTTAGACCTACAATAAAATTAGATATTTTGTATTCACATTATTTTTGTAATATTTCTGATGTTTTAAGGCAAGTCTCAAGAGTTGCTACAGGCAGTACTAGATTTACTATTTCTGTAGGTGAATTTTCAAAGATTTTAGTTAACCTTCCATCACTACCAGAACAAACCAAAATCGCCAACTTCCTATCCTTTATCGATAACAAAATCGAGCAAGTGGGCAAGCAGTTAGACGAGTCCAAACAATTTAAAAAAGCACTGCTTCAGCAGATGTTTGTATAAGTATGGCAACTCAAAGCGAACAAGCGTTAGAAAATAAACTGATTAAGCAGCTTGAATCGCTGGAGTATGAGCGTGTTGCTGTTATTAGTGAAGATGAACTACTTGCCAATCTAAAACGTCAATTAGAAAAACACAACAAAACCACTTTCAGTGAGATTGAATTTAAGCGCATTATCAATCATCTCAACAAAGGCAATGTGTTTGATAAAGCCAAGATACTTAGAGATAAGTTTGCTTTAACGCGTGATGACGGTACTAATAAATATATCGAGTTTTTAGATTCTGAGCATTGGTGTCAGAACTTATTTCAAGTAACTAATCAGGTAACGATTGAGGGTAGTTACACAAACAGATACGATGTAACTGTTTTAATCAACGGCTTGCCACTGGTACAAATTGAGCTTAAGAAAAGAGGCGTGGAGCTTAAGCAGGCGTTTAATCAAATTAATCGTTATCAAAAGCATTCGTTCCAGTCGAATAGTGCGTTGTTTGGGTATGTTCAGATATTCATTATCTCGAATGGAGTCAACACCAAGTATTACGCCAACAACAAGAAGCAATCGTTTAAGCAGACCTTCTTCTGGGCGGATAAAAATAACCAGAATATCACTAACCTCGAAGCCTTCACGGATGATTTCTTAGAGCGTTGTCACATCTCCAAGATGATATGTAAATACATCGTTTTAGCAGAGGTACAGAAAATCTTGATGGTGCTACGACCGTATCAGTATTACGCCTCTGAAATGATTATTGATAGAGTGGTTAACTCAGATAAGAACGGCTACATCTGGCACACCACAGGTAGTGGTAAAACCCTAACCTCATTTAAAGCCTCACAGATATTGATGAAACTGCCGCAGGTTCACAAGGTAGTGTTTGTGGTGGACAGGAAAGACTTAGATTTCCAAACTACGAAAGAGTTTAATAGCTTTAGTGATGGCTCAGTTGATGGTACGGATAACACTAAGGCGCTGGTCAAGCAGTTTTCTGATGATACTAAGCTGATAGTCACCACCATTCAAAAGCTTAATACTGCTATTAGTAAATCACGCTATCAAGAGTCAATGGAAGGCGTGAAGGACAAGCATATTGTATTTATCTTTGACGAGTGCCATCGTTCACAGTTTGGTGAAACGCATCTGAGGATTACAAGCTTCTTTGAGAAGAATCAGATGATTGGTTTTACTGGTACGCCAATCTTTGCTGAGAACGCCGTTGGTAATAAGATGGGTAAGCGGACTACGGCTGAGCTGTTTGATGACTGTCTTCACAAGTATGTGATTACCGATGCGATTAAGGATGACAATGTTTTAAAGTTCTCGATTGAGTATTACAGCACCTTTAAGCAGTCCAACAAGGGTGGTACTGATGCTGAGGTTGAGGGGATTGATACGGATGAGGTGTATAACTCAGATAAAAATATCAAGGGTATAACTGATTTTATCCTTGCTAATCACGCTCGTAAGACGCACTCAGGTGAGTTTACAGCGATGTTTGCTGTGAGTGGAATACCTACGCTAACAAAGTACTATGACTTGTTTAAATCAAAGCGTGAAGCGGGTGAGCATAAGCTTAAGATTGCCACCATATTTAGCTACAGCGCCAATGAAGATGACCAAGATGCTAATGGTGTTTATGAAAGTGATGGTGCGAATGTGGATGAGGCGCATATTAACCAGCATAGTCGAGATAAATTAGAAAGCTACATCCAAGATTACAATCAAACATTCAATACTAAGTTCACCACTAAAGATTCACAGAGTTATTATAACTATTACAACGATATATCTAAACGCGTAAAGAACCGAGAGATTGACATACTGCTGGTGGTTAATATGTTCTTGACTGGCTTTGATTCGAAGATGCTTAACACCTTGTATGTTGATAAGAATTTGAAGTATCACGGATTGATTCAGGCGTTCTCACGCACTAACCGAATTGTGAACGAGAAGAAGTCACAAGGTAATATCGTGTGTTTCAGAAATCTTAAAGAGCAAACGGATGAGGCGATTGCGCTGTTCTCAAACAAAGAGGCTAAAGATGTTATCTTGATGAAGCCTTACGATGAGTATGTTGAGCTATTTAACAAAGCATTTATGGCATTGATAAGTATCGCACCAAGCGTGAGCAGTGTGGACGGTTTAGTGAGTGAAGACGACCAACTTGAGTTTATTAAAGCCTTTAGAGAATTGATGCGCTTGAAGAATGTATTAACAGGATTTAGTGACTTTAACTTCGCAGACCTGTCGATGGGAGAGCAGCAGTTTGAAGACTACAAGTCAAAGTATTTGGATTTGTATGAGAAGGTTAAGAGTAATACCGAGACTGAGAAGGTATCGATTCTTGATGAGGTGGACTTTGAGCTTGAGCTAATCCATAAGGATGAGATTAATGTTGCGTACATCTTGCGACTTCTTGCGCAGTATCGTGAAAGTGACACGGTTAAGCACGCTGAATACAAGAAAAGCATCATTAATATCATCGCTGGACAGGAGCAGCTACGCTCGAAGCGTGAACTGATTGAGGAGTTTATTGATTCGCACCTGATGGGGATTGCGGTTGATGACATTGATGATGAGTTTGAGAGGTTCTGGGAAGAGCAGAAGGTGGGCGAGTTTGGCACAATGTGTAAGGACGAGGACTTAGTTGAGTCTGAGGTTAAGGCAGTGGTTGAGACCTACTTATACGACCAGCGCAAGCCACTGGCTGATGATATTGCTAAGACATTACAATCTAAGCCGAAGCTACTTGAACGCAAGAAGATTATTCCAAGAGTGCTTGATAAGATTATGGAACATATCGAGAAGTTTTATGAGTTGTAGATAATGCTGACACAGGATAAGAAGGACAGACTGGACAAGTTCGTCAAACAGAAGCACTTGGAGAACAAACAGGCGATAGCGCAGGGCAAGAAACCGCCACATTCAGCGATATACAATCTGAGCAAAATCAAGAACCTAGACAGTATTTAGATATGATGAATTTAATAGTTAAAATCAAAAGTCTTTTTGGGATTTCAAAGAAGACTTTAAATTGTTCAGAACACCCTTGGGGTATACCTCTAGAAAGTAAGTCCAGGCTTTGTAAAAATCCAAAGAAAGATTGGTTTTGTGTTAAACGAGGTAGTAAGGACTTTGATAATAATCAATACAAGGATAGGCTTGATAGGCTGGTTTGTAAATCTCTTGACAAGGTGTTGAAGCTTGAAGCCAACAGACTAGATAAAGAAGGTGTTGAAAACGCAATACTTAAGTTTAAAAAAGCATTTCATATTGTTGAATGGAAAGATGGAGAGCTAACAAGTTATAAGCATTTATCTGAAGTGGCATCTAAAGGCTCACAGCCTTGGCTTAAGAGAAATACACTTACACTTGTTGAATGCGTCCTTAGAATGCCGAAGTTTAAGGATAAGGATGAGATTAATGTTCAGGATTTTGTTGACCAAGTTTTTAATCCAATCATTGATGTTTTGGAGTCTAAATCTGTAGAATGAACTAACGCTCTGAGGTTGTGTTTCTCGATGCTAAAGCATCCAAGACTAAGCTAGTTCACTGCGCCTCACTTCGTTCGTTGCTGGGATAAATCCCTTTTTTCTTTTTTTTGTTTTACTACTTGTCGCTACTTTAGTGAATAAAGCAGTATCTATTTTTATCTACTTTAGAAACTCTACTAATGCGTTATCAAGTGCTCATAAGTATGGCTCTATATAAAGGTGTTTAGAAATGAAACCAGGTTTGCGTAGGAATAGATACAAAAACAAAACCTATTAAGGCGATATCTGCTTACTTTTTAATCAGGATGGGTTTAAAAACGAAACCTATTATTACTAAATAGGTTTAAGAACTGGTGCGGGTTTTCTTGATTTTTTTCAAGTCTCTTTTGTACTGAGCGTCTCGTTGTTTTTCGGTTTTGTAATCAGGGTTTTTTCCATCTTTCCAGTAATTGAGTGGCGGTCTATTAGATGTGTAGTGCGTGAATCTAATCTCCCATTTGCCAGGTTTAAGGTCATTAATTGGCAGCCAAGTGAGAGCATACAAGTGTGGCAGCTTCTTGCCTTCAGTGCTTTGACCGCCATAAGCATTAATCACTATAAAGCCTTTCTTTAATAAGCCATTCTTTGCGCTTAGCAAGGTGGTATTTGACCTAAACCATTGTTTCATTATTGACATTGTGAGAGATATGTCGCCGTTATTTTTTCCAGTAAAAAAGTGTGCCAGTAGCAGCAGCAGCTTGGCTTCATTCCCCTTGAGAGATTTAAAAGTGTCACTATTAATGATGTAGCGAGGTATGCCCGCAAAGCTTTTGGTTGGCTTGTGTTTGTATTGTCCCATAATATGATTGCGCCCGCAGCAGCAGGCGCTGAATTGTTACCTAAGTGAGTTTATTTTGAGTTTGTCTTCTGTGCTGAACCAGTAGCGTTTGACTTGAGTTGTGCCGTTAAATCGAGTGACAACTTTGACCCACTTGCGCGGTATCTCCAGGTCGTATTTTCGTGCGATGATGCTAATGGTTGAATGAAGGCAGTGGTCTCCGAGAGCTTCAGCCTCGAACCTGTGTAGGCTATTGCCTTGGAGCAAGTATCTAATTATGGTAAACTCTTTAGAGCCTGTTCTAAGGTGTGCCCTCTGCGACTTTGGCGAGCCAGAGGGTTTTTTATTATTTGACTTTGACATTAACAGCCTCCTTAGCTTCACCCGTGTGATTAAAGGTATTGTTTTCAATGTAATCATCTAGGTCTGATAGGCGATACCTAATGACCTTTCCAAGCTTGGCGTAGGGCACTTGTAGCCCTCTGCCAGTATGACGACTATTCGCTAATGATTTATCATTAACACCAAGGTATTCACTAGCCTGCTTTGTGTTTAGTAGTTTGTCTACCATTTCTTACTCCTATTAAAAATAATTTAAAAACACCCAATGGAACGCTGTACAACGCATCGCATTAAGATGGGCAAATTATTTCACTAATAGAATGAGTGTAAACAACTACAAAAGGACATCTAGTGCCTCTGAAAGTGCTGATATTAAAGAATTTTTACAGGACAAAAGAAAGACATTAAGACTACTTCTATAAAGACTTCCAGTTTTTAAGAAATCTTCTTTCAATTGTTGAAGGTTTGCGAATAATGTTGTATCTCTTTTTTAGTAGATTACTTACATCATCAGCCAGCCATTGTTTTTGAATGTCAGGTTGTTTTATCTTTATTTCGCGAGCTAGTAAATTGACAGTTGTTTGTACTTCGGCAGTTTCAGTTCGTTGTTTTGTTTCAGGCAATCCGTCAACGCTTTTCAATATAAGGCTTTTGCCCACAGCCCATAGAATAAATTCATCAGTTTTAATCATAGGCGTATCTTTGAACTTTCTTATGAGAAGTTGGTTTGAATTTTCTCTGAAAAAAACATAGCTTGTAAGATGAGTGTGAACATCTACTTCTTGAACTATTGATGATAGGTCATCAGAGATTAGTTCAGCAGCTGATGGCATAATGCCCAGCAACAAACACAAGGCTTCATTATAAGTAATAGAATCCAATTGGAAATATTTGTGCCAGTTATAACAAGACTCGCCTTGGTTAAAGCTACAAATGTATAGGCTTCTAATTGCCTCTAGCTTACTTAATTCTAGTCTATTTTTCTTATGTTGTGGCGCTGGGCTGAGGTTGGATTCAATCGCTCGAATCATTGTATCGATAGAATCAGAAAATTCAACTGTGATATTCTCATTAGAAAGCTGGTAGATAGTCTTTGACATTATTTGACTTGCTCCAGTATGTAGTTGGTGATTTTATTCATAGGTTTTCTCAAGCGCTCCATATCTGTAATGATATAACCGCCCGTAACATCACGCTGGTCTTTATGATTTAGTAACTGTTTGAGCGCATAGGTATTAATATCTAGACTTTCAGCGATAGTGATAAAGGTTCTTCGCAGGTCGTGAAGATTGAAATAAACGCCGCTAATTTTTCTAACCTTATCCAGTTGTTTTTTTGGGTCGTTTAATGGTTTATCTAGTGCTGTTCCTTGAAAAATGTACGGGCTATCTGATTTTCTACGCTCTAATATTTCTAATAAAAACGGAGTTAAAGGCAGCGAGTGAGCCTCGTGGTTTTTTGTATCTTCAATAGTTAATGAATGGTCTTTGAAGTCGATATTTGACCACATAAGGGTTGAAGCTTCACGTCTACGCAAACCTGTAAATAAGATAAATAAGAACAAGTCTTGGCAAACCTCGGCAGTATTAGGCTTCTTATTATTGAGTTGGTGTTGTGGTAGCTCCATTACAGTGTCATACCACTTTTTTAAGTCGTAGGTTTTGATAACTGTTTGCTTTCGCTTTTCACGATTCCAGGCTTTGATATGACTCAGTCTTGATACAGGATTGTGAATAAAAATAGGACTTCCTGCGCCATCTTCATATTCACCCATAGCATAATTAAAATAGGCGCGTAGCTGACGCATTACAGTATTAGCTCTTGTGGGCGATTTCTTAGTTATAGACCTATGTTTCTTTTCAACCATATCACGGGTAATTTCAGAAATGGATACATCAGACCATTCGTCCAAGTAGTTATTGAATGCGCTTACATAGCCTTTTTTAGTATTTTCCTTAAGATTTGTGCCACGGCTTTTAATGTAATCTAGAAAAACTTGACGAAGCGTAATTTTCTTTGCCTGTAACTCTTGCTGTTGCTGCTTAGGATTGATTCCACTATCAAATAAGCTTAATAGTGTGCGTGCTTTTGCTCGTGCTTGCTCAATAGTCATAGCAGGATAATGACCTACTGTAGTTAGTGAATCTTTGCCATCTTTCTTTTTACGCAGAATAAATGATTTAAGACCCTTGCTTGTGACACGCACACTTAAGCCTCTGACCTTTTCATCGTGATAAACATTTCGCTTGCCATCGGGGGAATTTGGTAATTTATCAAGTAGTTTGACGCTTAAATTTGGCAACCTTTCTCCACAAAATAGAATAGTTGGTACGCTCAACTGTATTAATTTACTTATACAATAGTAATAACATATAATTATTGGTACGCTTTGGGTACGCCAAATGTAGTTATTATGAAGACTTGTAAATTATCATAGATGAGTTGTTATAATAAAAAAACCCTTTAGTTAATTAAGTTAAAGAGCTATAAATGGATTATAGTGGAAAGCAGTGGAAACTACAAGTTTCATTTTCATAATGCTGGGGTCGGTGGTTCAAGTCCACCTATAACCACCATCTATTACAAGGCTTTCAGCCTTATTCATTAAATTCAATTAGCATCTAGGTACGCCCTGGGTACGCTTTTGGATTTATTTGTTTACTAGTTATCTACTATTTTTAACAGTATTTCTATAGTTAATGAGAATGATTATCATTTGGTAAATATTCACTATCCTTCGAATATTCATATGGACTTTCACACCCCAGGGGAGGCTCAACTGTGTGCGCAGAAGTATTAATTAACTACCCATCACATATGAAACAGGATTTTGAATCTAATATAAATCTGTCATCGTCTATACTATTCATTTTGAAACTAATTAAATTCTAAATGAACAAGATTTTATTATTATTGCTAGCATTGTCGTTTGGCGCTAATGCTGAAAATATTATTAAATTAAGCCTAGAGCAGGCTAGAGCGGGTAACTTTGAGCAAGCCAAAGAAATTATCATTGACGCTGCGAAAGGTGGAGATGCTGAAGCTCAGTACTTCCTGTCAATATACTATCAAGACCCTGATGGACTGAATCAGCCTAAAGTTGGTGATCAGTGGTTGTTGAAAGCTGCAATGAATGGTTATACAGATGCTCAATATTATTATGCTTGGGATTTATCTGTTGGCTGGAAAGATGCTTCTGTTGAAAAACTATCTAAAGTAATTTATTGGTTTGAAAAAGCTGGCTATAACGGTAGCGATAAAGCGTACGCAAACCTCGGAACTTTGTATGACAACGATGAGCGTGATGTGCTTAAAGAAATTGAGGTGCTAGCGGATAAAGGTGATGCTATGGCTCAGTACAATATCGGTTGGATTAACGGCAGAGGCTTGCTTACTGAAGATGGATTAAAGCAAGATGAAGATTTAGCCAAGGTTTGGTTTGAGAAGTCAGCTAAACAAGGTTTTCAAGATGCTATAGATGTTCTTAAGAGGAATTTCTAATATGAATTTAAAAGCTTTACTTCTATCCCTAGCAATCTCCACGCCAGTCTTTGCTGATTTAGATAAGGCTGTTGAACTTGCTGAGCAAGGCAAAATTAAAGAAGGGCAATTAGAGTTAATCAAGATTGTTAAAGCAGCTGATGCTGGCGATGCTAAGGCTCAGCTTGAGTTCGGGATAATGTGGGATAAAGGTTATTGGATATGGCAAGATAATGCGCTCGCAATTGAATGGTACGAGAAGTCTGCCAACCAGGGTTTTGTACAAGCACAAATGATACTGGGTTCGGTTTATCTTGGTGGAGTGAAGGTTGATAAAGATTTAAAGAAAGCTAACAAATGGTTTGATAAGGCAATTGAATCTGACAGTAGTTTGTCAGAGGTTGTGGCTTCATTAAAAGCGTGGGCTGCTGAGTTAGAGCAAAAGGAAAATAAGTAATGGGTGATGAAGATAAAAAGAAATTAGAACAAAAACTATGGGATATTGCCAATGAGTTGCGTGGCAAGATGGATGCGGATGAGTTTAGGGATTACATCCTTGGGTTTATCTTTTACAAGTACCTGTCCGAGAAGATGGCTAACTACGCAAACAAGCTATTAGCTGAAGATGGTGTTAGCTACCTGTCACTTGATGAAGACAGTGCTGATGGTGCTGAGTACCTTGATGCGATTAAAGAAGAGTCAGTTGAAAAGCTGGGTTATTTCTTAAAGCCATCTGAGTTGTTTGGCGAGGTTGCCAAGCGTG
>ERZ1046740.2206-NODE-2206-length-12736-cov-4.724075_pt1 | contig 12736 bp, 10 predicted proteins | sample MGYA00383093_ERZ1046740 | MGnify/ENA primary metagenome ERZ1046740 (study PRJEB29581, sample SAMEA5548363) | metagenome | biome: marine; feature: coastal; material: water | depth 25 m | study: Short-term variability in the microbial, nano- and picoplankton...
AAAGCCACAATAGCTGGGCGTAACTGCGGGGGCAGTTTGGTAATGGATATCCAATCAAGCTTGCCACCATCATCTTTAGTAGCGGATTGGGAGTATTTCCTCGCTGCCGCTTCAAAATCGGCCTGTGTCGTTATCTGGCTTAACTGATCCGCCAAAGTTTGAACCTGGGCCGCTGTTTGTGGGGTTACTGGGATAACTATCTCGGAAAGCAATACATTGATGCCACCAGCGCCGGTGTTTGATGCAATAGCACGGTCAATTTCACTTTCCGTGATCTGGATGCTTTGCCCAAATCGCGTTTGGACAACACCTTGCCAAGCCATACCAGCAAACAAAAAGTCACGTAGAGTTTCTTCTGAAACTCCTTCGCGCTCCAATGCGATAATCAGTTCATCAGGTTTCATACCAGTGCGCTCGGCAAAGTTATTTATACCGTTTTGCAGGCCTTCTTCGCTTGGTTGAATTCCGAAAACTTCAGCAGCTCCTGCTTGCAAGCGCTCGTTTATCAAGCCCTCGATGGCTAATTCTCTCACTTCTCCCGGAGCATTCATCAACGTCAACAATAGTGTGCGTTGTTCAATCTCGTAATAAGTTATGACCTTATCGTTGACAAATATAGCCGGAGAAAAGGCGCTTTGTGACAGAGCGGGAGAACTCGTCAAACCCAAGCTGAAAAAAACAACTGCCATCAATCGAGAGAAGAAAAGGGGCGCGGTCATTACTGCATCATCCTGCATTTGCACTGCACGTGCGGTTATAGCTTTTGTCCTGAGCATTAACACTAAACCCAAGAATTGCGAAGGTCAGCCCGATATCTGTACTTGGACGTACCGTAGCGGAACTGGTAAAGTTGCGCGAGACTGAAAGGCCAATTTTTACGCATTCATTCTGGTATTCCAACCCGATACCCGCTTCGGCAGTTTCACCTGCTGCAGCATCAAATCGCCAGTCGGCTAGGGCTGTCCAATGTCGGCTCATCCTGTAGCGACTGTCCAAAACCCATTCGGACAGGTTTTCCGTGCGTTGTTCCTGCGCATCAGCTCGTAACCAGATATACCTTGCATCCAACCAAAGTTGCTTGTTTGTCCAACCCGCTCTGGCGGAGGCTTTGTTGAAACCGGTTGTTCCGTCAAAAAGTCCACGGGCCATAAACCGCAAGCCATTTTGCGTCGTAATTTGACCGGCCATAAGAAAATTAGACACGTTCCCAGACAACCCCGAAGTTTGCGAAAAGTCACTGTTTGAATTTTGTTGAAAAACCTGTCCGAATGACAGATGGGCTTGCCATCCGTCGGGGTCGTAACGTGCCCAATTCACACCTAGCGCTGCAGCGCCACCGCGTTCACGACGGTCCGTGCCGGGAAATCTCGAGAGAGACAATAAATTTCCTTCGTCAAACTCGACCCGAGTACTGCGGTCATTGGCTACATTTAGCACGTCTCCGCCACTGTAACTAAGCTGTGCCAACGGCTCGATCACGTATGTACTTCCATCAGCACCGATCTTGGACATAGGATACCGAATGTGGGCCGCGACAGTTGGTGTAAGTTGAAACTCACTACCTTCATAGTCGACATCTTGATCAGTGAAAAACCCATCCGCGGTAAGCTGGCCCGTGATACCCGTTCGAATGCCGTTGTTTAACGTCCAGTTTCGCCGCCACCAAATCGCAGCTGAGGCACTGGTCACATCTCGTCCGTCGTTTAAAGCATCTGCATCCGGACCATCGTCTCCGAAATTGGATTTGCGATATTGCGAATAAAGCTGAAGACTGAATCGTGCTTCGCCTCCGATCAAAGTTGGGAAAAAACGTCGTTCAGTCTCTGCAACACCCACGAGGCTTGGCAGTGTTTCATTGTCTTCGTCGGCTCTTAGAGATTCGTAATGATACAGTGCAAATCGCGTGTTTTCATCGCGGCGTGATCGCCTGACCGTGATGTCGCTGGTCAGACGATCTTCGCTCGAGTAATTGTAATCATTTAGATAGAATTCGTCGGAAGTCGCCTGAACGTTAAAGGATAGTTTGTAATCTCGTTTCAGATCAAATTTGCCATCTCCAAAAAGATAAAATCGGGGCTGGCTCGGATAAATGGAGTCATCCGACACCGCTCCGTTCCATTCCATTCTCCCGTTATTGAAGGCCTGACGATAGCGGAATTCCAGTGTCTTGGAATGTTCAGATAGATAAGGCGTCAACAACAGGTCGTTATGGTCCCCAAGTTTCAGAAAATAGGGAATCTTTACACCAAACCCTAACGCGCTGTTCTGGCGAAATTCGGGGATTAAAAAACCGCTGGCACGTTTCAAGGTTGGGTCCGGCATTCTAAGTTGCGGAAAGTAAAAAATTGGGATGTCCAGCACGCGCACATGCGCATGGTCAAAATAGACCTGTCGTTCTTCTTGATCATGAACAACACGTCTGGCGCGAATTTGCCAAAGTGGCGATTTGCCATTGTTACATACCTGACAAGACGTCACAGTGGTCTTTCGAAGAACATTGTAGCGTCCATTTACGCGGTGCATTTCGGCAGCCGCCATTTGCACCTGGTCATTCATAACCAATCGGGCGCTTTTCAATACGGCTTGACGAAATCCCTTATCCAATTCTGCATAACTGGCAACGATGCGCACGTAGTCGTTTTGCTGGATGTGAATTGGCCCAGTGACGGTAATGATGCCGGTGTTACCGTCGTACTCAATTTTATTTGCCCGAAGCCGTACATCACCCTGAAGGGCTTCGACCTGTCCTTTCGCCACCAAAATATTGTCGGAAGTGACAAAAACGTTGTCAGCCACCAAAATCACATCTTCCTCGAGCGGACCCTGCTGAGACAGGGCTGGGAGCGCGGACAACACAAACGTGGCTACAAATAAAATGAGACGAAAGGCAGCGGTCATCCGTCCTCCATATGCAACAATAGGCCCAAGGCCAACATGACACTTGCGACTGGCGGTGCCCATGCCGCAAGAGCGGCCGAAATTTCACCGTTTTCACCCAAAATTTGGGCGAAATTTCGAACATAATAAAGCGCAAACCCCATCATAACGGCCCCAAGCACCGCAATACCCGTGCGCCCGAAACGTGTGTGGCGCATAGTGAAGGCCGACGCGATAAGGACCATTGCACATAAAAACAAAGGTTGAGCCAGTTCCATCATCAGCCAAACCTTGTGACGGCGTGCGGAAAACCCGGCTTCTTCAAGTTCGCGTATGAACCGTGGCAAATCCCAAACCGAAACCACCGATGGCGTTCCAAAGCTGTCACGTATACGTTCATGAGTGAGGCTGCTTTTGAGGATTAATACCTCATGGTGTTTCGATGTTTCTTCTGGATTTAGTCCTGAAATCAACGACCATTCCGTTGCATCGCTGAGTTCCCATGCCCCCTCAATCAACCTTGCTGATCCTGCCTCAATCCTGCGAATAGGTCCGCCGTCGCGCAAATAGGATGTTATGCTGACGTCAAAAAATACAGTGGCATCCGGGTTTGCGCTGGCCGCGTGAATCACGGCTTGACTTGCTTCTCCGCCTTGTCGGAGCCATAACCCTTCTGAACTCAGCGACAGCGCACTTTTGCCGCCTGAGCGGAAGTTTTCAGACAAAGCATGATAGCGTTCAGTTGTGGCTGCCACCAAAGGATTGAAGGTGGAAACGGCCAAAAGGCCAATGACCAATGCCATGCTGACCGGCGACAAAAGCGACATCAGTGCAGACCGCCCCGAGCCGCGTACCACGACAAGTTCACTAGATCGCGATAGGCTTAGAAATAGGGTTACTGTGGACAGGATAATGACCAGAGGTAAAATCTGATAAAGCCCCTCGGGTGCTTTGAGAAACGTAAGCTGTAGGATGTTAGAAAAACCTATTTCGTCCACATCGTAGCGGCGAAATTGTTCCGTCATGTCCACTAAAGCAAGCAGGGCAAGAAACACTGCCTGTAAGCCAAGGAATATCAACAGAAATTTTCTGGCAAAATACAGGTGAATAATCATGCTTACATCCTACGCCAAAGGTGCAAGGGATTGGCCGCGAGCCACAAAATCGCTGCACTTAAGGCGAGTCCTAATACCGATGGCGCATATATCAACGGCCACTTAGAGGCGTCTTCAAAAACCGGATCGATGGTTGCAGAGCGGCTCATTTCAACCAGCACCAACAGGACAAAGGCAATTAATATTTGGCGCCAAACGCCAAATCGGCTGTACCCGCCAAGAAGTAACGTAGAAAATCCAACTAGGGCGGCAGCGATCACCATAAGCGGGCGATTGAACCGACTATGAACCTCTTCCATGATGGCGCCCAACGACACACCTGTTTCGTCCACAATCTTTTTAGAATCACGCAAAAGTTCGGCGGTCGATATGAATTTTATCTGCCGGGTTCCGGGTTTGGATTTTCCCATCAGGCCACTGATATCGTAGGTGAAGTCAGAAAAATTCGTTGTAAATAGCCGTTTTTCCTTGGCCAGTAAGATCTGTGACAGACCGTCGACCATGATCAATTTTGGGCCGGTTTCAGTGTTAACCAGATAGGCTTCGCTGGCAGAATAGTTTGAAATCTCTGAAACGTCCCGGCGATCAGATAGAAATACATCCTTCAAAACACCGTTTGAGGTGATTTCACGAATGTAGAAAGTCACACCAGTTGTGGGATGTAAAAACACGCCCTCGGTCAGCAAACGCGCTGTGATATTTTCGGTGACTTCTTGTTGTCGGGTTGACAGTTTTTCAGAGCTTGTGGGCACCAAAACATGGGTCAAAACACTCATCATCAACATAACAATGATGCCAAAGAACAAAACAGGGCGTGCCAACCTCCAGGGGCTAAACCCTGTGGCTTGCATGACGGTCAATTCACTTTCGCTGCTTAAGCGATTGGTCACATAGACAGATGCAGCAAAAACGGACATTGGAATGACCAAACGGATCACTTTTGGAAGGCTGAGTGCGGAAAACTCCAGAAACACCCAAGCCGACTGCCCATTTGCAATCAGTTGATCAAACAAAACGACTGCGCGGTTCACCCAATAGACTGACACCAACACAAGTGCGAAAAAGCTGAACAAGATCAACAACTGCGACAGCATATATCTGTCGAATCTGCTCACGGCGCTCGAATCCCCCGATTTGCGCTTCTTATTGCCGAGACCTTAGAGGATTCGAAGCGCTACGGAAACTGCTATCTGGTCAACCTCGCACGAGCGCGCTACCACTCGCTTAGCAACAGGAGTGAAGACAGTGGGCAAACCCGTTTCAATTGAATTTCTAGAGACCGAACTGGAAGCTTTGGCCAGCACCAAAGGACGAATCGCGGTCATCGTACCGCCGGAGGCTAAAATGGATCCGGCGACCCGCCGTGTGAACCGTTTGACCAAAGGCGCCTTGGCTCGCCTGATTGAGGCAAAGGCCGCAGATTCAAAACCCGGAGAAACCGTTTCTCTGGCCTATCCAACAGGAATGGCCGCTGACGCTGTCGATGTGGTCTTTCTGGCACGGAATGCCAACCACAGTGAGGCACGTAAAGCGGGTGCGGCGCTTGCCAAATTGCGCGGCAAGGCCGATTTAACCCTGTGTGCCGGAAGCCAACGTCGAGCCGCAGAAGTCGTTATGGGGTTGGCTTTGCGCGACTATGGGTTTGACAATCATAAAAGCGACAAGGCCGATGATGACAGCCGTTCAGTACGGGTGATGGTTGCAAAACCGGACGAGATTTCCATCGAAGCTGCACCACTTCTTGCCGTAGCAGAGGGTGTATTTTTTACGCGTGATCTGGTCAATGAACCAGCCAATGTTTTGACCACAACGGAATTTTCCAACCGTCTCAGCGACATGACATCTCTAGGCCTTGAAGTTGAGGTTCTGGAGGAAAAGCAACTGGCTGATCTGGGTATGGGCGCCTTGCTCAGTGTCGGGCAAGGTTCTGACAGCCCGTCAAAGGTTGTGGTTATGAAATGGAATGGCGGTGCCAATGGTGTTGCTCCGCTCGCTTTGGTTGGAAAAGGCGTGGTGTTTGACACGGGCGGTATATCGCTCAAGCCCGCAGGTGGCATGGAAGATATGACCATGGATATGGGCGGTGCGGGTGTTGTTGCGGGCGCTATGCGCGCGTTGGCGCTACGCAACGCTCCAGCCAATGTGGTTGGTCTGGTTGGTCTGGTTGAAAACATGCCATCGGGCAATGCAACACGTCCGGGCGATGTTGTGACCTCCATGAAGGGCGACACAATTGAGGTGATAAACACAGATGCCGAAGGTCGCATGGTTCTGTGCGACGTGTTGCATTACACGCAGGACCGCTTTTCACCGGCGGCCGTGATTGATCTTGCTACACTGACTGGTGCGATTGTGATAGGTTTGGGTCATGATAAAGCAGGCGTTTTCTCCAATGATGATGCCCTTTCAAATCAGTTTATCCGGGCGGCCGAGTCCGAGAATGAGGGTGCATGGCGCATGCCTTTGGGCGAAAGCTATGCCAACCAACTCAAGTCACGGATCGCTGATTTGAAAAATACAGGCGGACGTCCGGCGGGTTCCATTACCGCTGCCGAATTCCTGCATAGGTTTATTGCCGACGATACCCCTTGGATTCACCTCGATATTGCGGGTGTTGCGAGCGTCAAATCTGAAACCACCTATGCGCCCAAAGGGGCCACAGGATGGGGCGTAATGGCGCTCAACCGGTTGATTTCAGACCAATTTGAGGTTGCTGAATAAATGGGCAAAGCCCTGTTTTATCACCTGACGCGTCATCCAGTTGAGGTGACGTTGACCACGCTTGTGGGCAAGGCGAGAGAACAGGGCTGGCATGTCTTAGTGCGCGGATGTGATCCTGAACGTATAGATTGGTTGGATCAAAAGCTGTGGCAGGCAGGGGGCGAAGAAGGATTCATGCCACATGGCGTTGCCGGGGGTCTAAATGATGCAGATCAGCCGATACTTCTGACAGTTAAGCCAGATAATACCAATGGCGCAGTTTATATCGTCAGTGTTGATGGCGCAAACGTCACCATAGATGAGGTTCAGTCCTCGGAACGCGCGGTGATCCTATTTGATGGTCATGACGAGGCCGCGTTGGCACATGCCCGAACCCAATGGAAAACTATGACGGATGCTGGATGTCCGGCGGAGTATTGGTCAGAAGAATCTGGTCGTTGGGAAAAGAAAGCCGAAAAAACAAAAGATTAGAAGATGAACCTTATCTAAAAAGAAGCAATTTTCCACTGGAAATAGTGATCTCTCGGTAGCGTTGTAAGTAACTCATCCCCAGCAAGGATTGCTCTAAATCACCCCCATTTACGCTAGCAGTGATCCGTTTGTCGACAATGTCGCCCAAACTCAATTCATCTAGCGTCACCATCGCTGTGCGGACCTCACCATTTGCGGTATAGGCCCGACCCAAATAGGCCAGTGTTTCGGGCGATAACCCTGCTTTTTCAGCGTCTGACTGGCTAAGGACTATGTCGCTTGCGCCTGTATCGACCACAAACACAACCGATGCACCGTTGACCTGCATGGTCAGTCTATAGTGGCCATCTGTGCTGCGGGGAATTTCAATTGTGCCGGTGTCCGCGTGCACTGATGCGGTTGGGACCACGGTGCTGCGGATATCGCCCCACATCCCATAAGCCGCAATCACACCAACGAATATTAGCAACCAAGCTAGACCTTGTTGAAGGCTTTTGCCAAAGCTTTGTCGGTGGTTCGTCACAAACCAGAAAATCACGGCGCAACCCAAAATTACGAGATATGTTAGATTTCCAAAATCGTCGCCGTTCATACCAACCTCACCTTTGGATTTGATATAAGCACGCGGATTGGCTTGCAAAAGGGTTTAGTTTGCGAAGCCAAAATTGCGAAGGCCTTCAAGAATGAATTGAACCGAAAGCGCCGCCAATAACATGCCCAGCAGGCGCGTGGCGACATTGACCCCGGTTTTCCCCATGATCCTTTCAAACACACCTGCCGCCAGAAACATGCCCAGCACCACAACCAATACGGCCACAGCCACCCCCAGCACCAGAACAGACCCGGTTGCGCCGTCGGCCATTTGTCCGCCAAGCAGGATGACCGTCGCAATTGAGCCGGGGCCTGCAATCAGAGGTATGGCAAGTGGAAACACGCTTGGATCAGGGCTTTCGTCTTCTTCCACGCGGTCCTCACGCCGTTTGGTGCGGCGTTCAAACAGCATGTCCAGAGCGGTCAAGAATAGCAAAACGCCACCGGCAATACGAAAGGCGGGCATGGATATACCAACAAATCCCAGAACAGATTCCCCAAAGAAAGCAAAAAGCGCCAGAATACCAAACGCCGTGAGGCAAGATCTCAGCGCGATTGATCGACGGGTCGCAGAATCTGCCCCTTGAGTCAGCGCCACAAACATCGGCATCAGACCAATAGGGTCAATAATCACGAACAACGTGACAAATGCAGTGATCAAAGCAGAGGTATCCATCTGATGACCCTATCTGTCAGGCTTGGGCTTTTTCAAGCTTTTCCAAGGCACGCATCCACATATCTTCGGCGCGGTCCTGAGCATCACGCACTTCTGCATACTTGCGTTGCCAAACTTCCATTTCGCCTTGTTTGCCGTCTTCGTAGATTTTGGGATCTGCCAGCTTTTTGGCAAGCTTGTCGCTCATTTCGTTCAGCTTTTCGACCCGCTGCTCGCATTTGCGTACATCAGCCTTAAGCGCCTGAACGTCATCGCGAGACGCCTTCTTGACCGCTGTTTTCGTCTTAGGTTTGCCTGCAGGCTTTTCGACAGTCAGTAGCATTTTCCGGTATGCTTGCAGATCTTCCTCATAAGGCGTCACGGTGCCTTTGTTGACCAGCCAAAGGCGATCGGCCACCAATGTCAGCAAGTGCATATCGTGACTAACCAAAATGACGGCACCGGAATAGGCTGTGAGGGCCTCAACAAGCGCCTCGCGGCTTTCAATATCAAGGTGGTTGGTCGGCTCATCAAGGATAAGCAAATGTGGCGCATCAATTGTGGCCAGCAAAAGTGACAGTCGTGCCTTTTGACCGCCTGACAGGCGCCCAACAACTGTTTCCGCTTGTGCGGCCTGTAATCCAAACCCGGCCAGCCTGGCGCGAATACGTGCCTGTCCCTCAGTCGGGCGCTCGCGAATAAGATGCTGAATAGGGGTCTCATCAATATAAAGTTCATCGACCTGATGTTGCGCAAAAAATCCGATGCGCAGTTTGTTGGACGTCGTGAACTTGCCACCCATTGAATCCAAACGACCAGACAGAAGTTTTGCGAGCGTTGATTTTCCTTGACCGTTCTTGCCCAAAAGCGCGATCCGGTCGTCTTGGTCGATGCGAAGGTTCAAGTTCTTCAAGACCACGGTGTCTCCGTAGCCAGTTGATCCACCTTCAATGGCAATGATCGGCGGTGACAGTTCTTCTGGTTTTGGAAAGGTGAACACAACGCGGGCCGCGTCTTCCGGCGCTGTGATTGTTGTCATTTTTTCCAGCATTTTGACACGTGATTGCGCTTGCTTAGCCTTACTGGCTTTGGCCTTAAAACGATCGACAAACGCTTGAAGGTGCTCGCGGTGGGCTTGTTGCTTTTTGGCAGCCGCAGCTTGAACGGCACGTTGCTCGGCACGTTGGCGGGCAAACTGGTCATAGGGGCCAGTATAATAAGTAAGTTTGCGTTCATCGAGGTGGAGGATCGCCCCAACAGAACGGTTCAAAAGCGCGCGGTCGTGGCTGATAATCAGCACTGTATGGGGATATTTGACCAGATAGTTTTCCAACCACAACGCCCCTTCGAGGTCGAGATAGTTGGTCGGTTCGTCCAGCAACAGGTAATCAGGTTGCGAAAACAACACAGCCGCCAATGCGACGCGCATGCGCCATCCACCAGAATAGGCAGAACACGGCCGCAGTTGGTCCGCGTGATCAAACCCAAGACCTTTTAAGATCGATCCAGCACGCGCCTCGGCACTCCAAGCGTCAATATCCACCAGTCGGGTTTGAATTTCCGCAATACGATGGGGCTCGGTGGCGGTATTTGCCTCGGCCATCAATGCAGCACGTTCAGTATCTGCCGCAAGCACGGTATCGATAAGCGAGACTTCGTTGCTGGGCACTTCTTGGGCGACACCGCCAATGCGTGCGCGACGGGGCAGCGAAATTGATCCGCCTTCCAACGCCAATTCACCACGGATCAGGCGGAAAAGCGTGGTTTTACCAGCACCATTGCGCCCGATTAGGCCCACTTTGTGGCCAGGCGGGATGGTGACAGAAGCGCCTTCAAACAAAGGACGACCTTCAACGGAATAACTGATGTCTGAAATCTTGAGCATCCGCACCGTTTGACCGATCAATGCGGCGGCGTCAATCACCGCTTTTCAAGTGGCTGCACGCATGGTATCGGGGCGCCAATTCGAACACAGGGCGGGCAGGGTGCCTGATCCCATTAAAGGAGATAAGCATATGACTTTGGAACGTACGTTCTCGATCATCAAACCAGATGCCACACGTCGCAACCTGACCGGTGCGATCAACGCGAAATTCGAAGCCGCTGGTCTGCGCATTGTCGCACAAAAGCGTATTCACCTGACCAAAGCCCAAGCGGGTGCGTTCTATGCGGTTCACGCTGAACGCCCGTTTTATGACGAACTGTGCGAATTTATGGCGTCCGAGCCGATCGTAGCACAAGTTCTGGAAGGCGAAGGCGCCATCGCAAAGAACCGCGAAGTTATGGGTGCGACAAACCCAAGCGACGCGGCTGCTGGTACCATCCGCGCTGAATTTGCAGAATCTGTTGGTGAGAACTCGGTTCACGGATCAGACGCTCCGGAAACGGCTGCAGAAGAAATCGCCTATTTCTTCTCAGGTCTTGAGTTGGTTGGCTAATCGCCAAAGCTAAACAATGCATGAAGGGTGGTGTTTCAGTTCGAAATACCACCCTTTTTTGTGTCGTTGATAATTTTTACACCTTCGGATCACGGGAGCAGATCTCTCGAAATACGACCCATGAAAATGCGGCGGCAACTCACGAAGGTAAGTTTTGAAAATCACTTTAAAAACTGTAAGAAGTGGCCCACTTGCACATGGTCATGTTGGCTTCGCAGGAACCGGTAAATTGCAATATTGACTTAGTGCTGAGTGGTTTGAGTCCAAATGGCAATGGATTAGAAACTAAAAAAACCTCTAAGAGTTTGACCTTAATAGGTTTTTTGCTCCGGCGGCAGGGGTTTTCTGGAACTATAAGCCCAAGATAATATGAATAAATATTTCATATCATCGAGAGAAAAGGGTCCGAAAAGGGTCCGGGAAGCGCAAGCAGGTGGGTCCCTATATCCCAATGAATCGGTCTTGCTGAGACAGCGAGACAGTAAGACAGCCCAAAACCTTTACTGATGGGGCCAATTATTGGCCCTGTTAAGCCGTTGATCGCGCAGGTTCTGGGCTTGTGTGCCCACCTTCAGATGATCCGGATGGATGCAACGACGATTGTTGCACAGGTGGCGAACAACGCTCCGTTTTGATGGCAGCTCACCAAGCAGACCCCAAGCCACCAGTTGATACACCTTTTGGCGGCGACCTCGCCAAAATACTCTCTGGGGCGTGGTTGTAGTGGCTGATGTCCCTGTCTCTAGGCAGCCTGTGTCCACCAAGGTTGCCGCCATTAGTGGTGTGGAATTTCCCTACAGTTCAACCACTTGGTCTTTGAGGCTGTAGAGAATGAACAGAACCTCCTCTTTTTCCCGCTGCCCTACATTGTTGGCATCCAGGGCGCCCATTGCATCATCCAGAACGGCGACAAATTCAGTGCCACTAATGTTCATGTGTTTGTGGGCTGAAATCATGTCCTTACCAGAGTAGATTTCTGGGCCGCCGGACCCACTAATGAAAAAGTTGCCAGCCATCTGCTTCAAATTCTTCAGGTCAGATCCTGAAAATCGTGCTGAAACCTTTGGATTGCGAACGTGGTTGTCGACAAGAACATCTGCGATCTTGCGAATGCCATCGGTTTCGCCGAGCCGGGTATAAAGGGACGCTGACATTGTGATTTCCTCCAAAAATTGCTCACGGTAAAGTCGTGTTTTCTACATTACAGACCAAGATACCGCAGGGTCTAGTTCAGAAACTGAACCATAGTAGATTAGCAGAGCGATTCACATTAAACTGATCTCGTGAGCTTTCTAATTTGCGCCCGATTATCGAAGGAGATCTGTGTTGACAGCCGGTTACAAACAGTTTTGCCCAGTGGCCATGGCCGCAGAAGTTTTATGTACCAGATGGACAGTTGTGCTGTTGCGGGAACTAGTAGCAGGGTCTACCAAATTCAGCGATTTACGAAGAGGTGTACCACGCATGTCGTCGGCGCTTTTGTCTCAACGTCTTAAGGAACTGGAAGCAGCAGGCATTGTTAAGCGTGTCGCATCCTCAACTAAACGAGGAGCATATGAGTATTTATTAACCGAGGCCGGTCGAGATCTCAAAGCTGTGGTTGAAACCATTGGCGTTTGGGGGCAGCGCTGGGTCGATGCTGACCTCTCGCTGGAAAATCTCGATCCTTCACTGTTGATGTGGGACATGCGTAGAAACCTAAATACGGACCCTCTGCCGGATCGCCAGTCTGTCATAGAATTCCACTATTCCGATCTCCCGAAAGCGCAACAAAGGTGGTGGCTGATTGCCGAGGCGAACGGATCTATCGACTTGTGCTCGGTCGATCCTGGATTTGATGTTGACCTCTATGTAACGACAACGCTTAG
>ERZ1046740.2208-NODE-2208-length-12729-cov-4.203803_pt1 | contig 12729 bp, 13 predicted proteins | sample MGYA00383093_ERZ1046740 | MGnify/ENA primary metagenome ERZ1046740 (study PRJEB29581, sample SAMEA5548363) | metagenome | biome: marine; feature: coastal; material: water | depth 25 m | study: Short-term variability in the microbial, nano- and picoplankton...
AGCGATTTACGGGGCGCGGTCTTATTGGTGTTGATAACTCCCCAGCCATGTTGGCCAAGGCCGCAAACACCGGAGAGTACACCTCCCTGCAAGAGGCCGATATTGCGGATTGGCAACCAAACAACCCGCCAGCTTTGATTTACTCAAACGCGGCGCTGCAATGGCTCGGGGCGCACGAAGGCCTGATGCCCAAGCTGGTCGGCTTGTTGGCAGATGGCGGCGTTCTTGCGGTCCAGATGCCACATCAAAACCGCGGTCCGTCCCATCAAGGGTGGATCGATGCATTTGATGGCCTATTTGGGGATCGCAAGGTTGGTCACGGGCCTGACATCCTAACACCAAGCGCCTATTTCGACATTCTGTCATCCTTGGGCGAATTTCGGGTCTGGGAGACGGAATACCTGCAACATCTTCCACCCTCTGACAAAGGGCACCCTGTACGTTTGTTCACAGAAAGCACGTTTGCAAGGCCTTACCTTGAGGCCACGGATGACGCAGAACGGGCAGAGTTGATTGCTGCATATGAAGCAGCTATGGCACTGGCGTACCCTTTGCGCCCGGATGGCTCGGTTTTGTTTGCTTTCAAACGGCTGTTCTTCACCCTGCGCAGGACCTGAACACATATCGGAGCCGTTTCATGCCCGCCCTTATCCCTACTGAATATTACGCCGAGGTTCTGTGGCTTGGCAGTGTGGCTGACAGCGTCGAGGATCTGCGCGCAAAACCGCTGGACCTGATGGCTCTCAGCTTTGATGGAATTGCAAATGATGGGCATTCCGGTCGGACCCGTGCCTCGTGCAGTCGGGTCAAAGCGCAGTACCCACGGGGCACCACAATTGCTAATACACGGCAGGTGTCGATCTTGTCCGCGGAAGAATTAGAAGACATCTCTGACACGCTGGGCATCGAGACCTTTGATCCTGCATGGATTGGTGCCTCGATCATTTTGCGGGGGATTCCCGATTTTACACATGTGCCACCGTCCTCGCGGCTTCAGGCTGACAGTGGTGCGACGATTGTGGTCGACATGGTGAACCGTCCCTGTGTTCTGCCCGCCCGTGTGATCGAACACGAGGTCCCCGGACATGGCAAAGCGTTCAAGTCCGCTGCGGTCGACAAACGCGGTGTAACCGGCTGGGTTGAGCGTGAGGGCACCCTCAAAGTCGGTGACATTCTGCGGCTCCATATTCCGGATCAACGGGCATGGAGCGAGCAGGAAAACGCCCACGCCGCGCATCCATAATTGCTTTGTTAAGACCGCTCAAAGGTTTCCAAAACGAAACCTAGACCCCGTTCTCGACGCAACGGGCGTTGGAAATGTCGGAAATGCAACCCGACTCACGTAACGTTGTCGCTATTCCTGTGCGCAGAGATTTCCGCGCAATTGCTGGATTAGGGATTATCATGAGCTACAAATCTGACATCGAAATCGCCCGTGAGGCAAAAAAACGCCCGATTCAGGAAATCGGCGCAAAGATCGGTATCGGGTCTGATGACCTGCTGCCATATGGCCACGACAAAGCCAAAGTGAGCCAAGAGTTCATCAACTCTGTCAAAGACAAAGAAGATGGCAAACTGATCCTCGTGACTGCGATCAACCCGACGCCTGCCGGCGAGGGCAAGACCACCACAACTGTTGGTCTGGGCGACGGTCTGAACCGCATTGGCAAAAACGCCATGGTCTGTATCCGCGAAGCATCGTTGGGTCCAAACTTTGGTATGAAGGGTGGCGCTGCTGGCGGCGGTTACGCCCAAGTTGTGCCCATGGAAGACATGAACCTGCACTTCACAGGCGACTTCCACGCGATCACGTCTGCACACTCGCTGCTGTCGGCCATGATCGACAACCACATCTATTGGGGCAACGAGCTGGAAATCGACGAACGTCGTGTGGCGTGGCGTCGTGTGGTCGACATGAACGACCGTGCTCTGCGTGACATCGTTGTGTCCTTGGGTGGCGTATCGAACGGTTTCCCACGTCAAACTGGTTTTGACATCACAGTGGCCTCCGAAGTTATGGCGATCCTGTGTCTGTCCAACGACTTGCAAGACCTGCAAAAACGTCTGGGCGACATTATCGTGGCCTACACACGTCAGCGCAAACCGATCTATTGCCGTGACATCGCAGCGGACGGCGCCATGACTGTTCTGTTGAAAGACGCCATGCAGCCAAATCTAGTGCAGACGCTGGAAAACAACGCCGCTTTCGTACACGGCGGCCCGTTTGCCAACATCGCACACGGCTGTAACTCGGTCATTGCGACCAAAACGGCTCTGAAACTCACCGACTATGTTGTGACCGAAGCGGGCTTTGGCGCCGACTTGGGTGCTGAAAAGTTCATGAACATCAAATGCCGCAAAGCGGGCATTGCACCCTCTGTTGTGGTGCTGGTTGCCACTGTGCGTGCGATGAAAATGAATGGCGGCGTGGCCAAGGCTGATCTCGGTGCGGAAAACGTTGATGCGGTCAACAACGGCTGTGCCAACCTTGGCCGTCACATCGAAAACGTCAAATCCTTTGGTGTGCCGGTTGTGGTTGCGATCAACCACTTTGTCACCGACACTGACGCCGAAGTGCAAGCCGTCAAAGACTACGTCGACTCGCATGGGTCTGAGGCGATCCTGTCGCGTCACTGGGAGTTGGGTTCAGAAGGTTCGGCTGATCTGGCGACACGTGTGGCTGAAATCGCCGATGCGGATGTTGCCAACTTTGCGCCGATCTATCCAGATGACATGTCGTTGTTTGACAAGATCGACACTATTGCCAAGCGTATCTACCGCGCTGACGAAGTGCTGGCTGACCAGAAAATCCGCAATCAGTTGAAAGACTGGGAAGATGCTGGATATGGCAACCTGCCAGTTTGCATGGCGAAAACGCAGTACTCGTTCTCGACGGACCCAACATTGCGCGGTGCGCCCACCGGTCACTCGGTGCCAGTACGCGAAGTGCGTCTGTCAGCAGGGGCGGGTTTCATCGTGGTTGTCTGCGGTGAAATCATGACCATGCCGGGTCTTCCACGCACCCCAGCGGCGAAATCGATCTGCCTCAATGACGCAGGCGAGATCGAAGGCTTGTTCTAAGTCGAAAAATACGCTTTCTGCGGCCTGAGCTGATCGGGCCGCAGGAGACACCAATGACCACTCTGACACTTCCCCAAGATTGCCACACGATGCCGGCCCTTCGCGCTGAAATCGATGCGTTGGACAAAGCTCTGATTGCGCTGCTCGCCACGCGGGCCGGGTATATTGACCGGGCCATCGACCTCAAGCAGATCAACGGTTGGCCAGCGCGCATTCCTGAACGGGTCGAGGATGTGGTCACCAACGTTCGCAACTGCGCCGTGGCCGAAGGACTTGATCCCGATTTGGTCGAGACGCTTTGGCGACAACTGATTGACTGGTCGATTGCCCGCGAAGCGCAGGTGCTCGGTTCTGAATAAAGGGGCGTTCATGCGCGCTGCAGTAATTGACGGCAAGGCCATCGCGGCCGACCTTCGGGCCGAGGTGAACTTTGAGGCCCAAGATCTTGCCAGTCAGGGTTGGCAACCGATGCTGATTTCGGTCAGTGTAGGCGATGCGGCCGCGTCCGAGATTTACGTGCGCAACCAACAACGACAGGCCAATACGGCTGGGGTCGAGTTTGAGGCCCGCAATTACCCTGCTGAAACCTCGCTGGAACAATTGATCGGCATCCTTCAAGGCCTGAACGCCGACCCGCGTGTGAATGGCGTGATTATTCAGCGCCCTTTGCCCGACCATATCCCCGTGAAAGTCCTGCAAAAAGCCGTGCATCCGTTGAAAGACGTCGAAGGCATGCACCCGGCCTCGATTGGCAACATTGTCTATAACGATCTTGCCCTTGGTCCCTGCACAGCTGTGGCCGCCGTGGAAATCCTGAAAACCCTACCATTGCAGATGCAGGGCCTGAACGTCACTGTGATTGGCCACTCTGAGATTGTCGGCAAACCCATCGCGTTCCTTTTGATGAGTTTGGGCGCGACCGTGACCGTGTGCCATCACATGACCCGGTCTGTTGCCATGCACAGCCGTGCTGCCGATGCGGTGTTTGTGGCCGTGGGCAAACCGGGGCTGGTGACAGGCGACATGCTAAAGCCCGGCGCGGCGCTGATTGATATCGGCATTAACCGTGTTGAGACCCCAGACGGCCCACGCACTGTGGGCGATGCAGATTTCGACAGCTGTGCCGAAGTGGCTGGTTGGATCACCCCTGTCCCGGGAGGCGTTGGCCCGGTGACAGTAGCGACATTGATGAAAAATGCCGTTCTTGCAACGCGCCTGCAAATGGATCACTACCGGGATGCCTATGCCCGGACCGATGTATAAGAGGAAAGACAAAATGGCTGCAAAAATTATTGATGGTAAGGCCTTTGCGGCCACTGTCCGTGAAAAAGTGACAGGTCATGTGACCCGTCTGAAAGAAGAAAACGGGATTACACCTGGTTTGGCTGTGGTGTTGGTTGGTGAAGACCCCGCGTCTCAGGTTTATGTGCGCTCTAAGGGCAAACAAACTGTCGAAGTCGGCATGAACTCGTATGAGCACAAAATGGATGTGGATACCTCGCAAGAGGATCTGTTGGCGATCATTGATAAGTTGAACAATGACCCTGCGGTGCATGGTATTCTGGTGCAATTGCCTTTGCCCGGCCACCTGAACGAAGACCTGATCATCAATTCGATCTCGCCTGCCAAAGACGTCGACGGGTTTCATATCTCAAACGTGGGCCTGTTGGGCACAGGGCAAAAATCAATGGTGCCTTGCACACCACTTGGTTGCTTGATGATGCTGCGTGACCACCACGGCAGCCTGTCCGGTCTGGACGCTGTGGTTGTGGGCCGCTCAAACATCGTGGGTAAGCCAATGGCACAGCTTTTGCTGGGTGATAGCTGCACCGTGACCATCGCGCACAGCCGCACCAAAGACCTGCCAGATGTTGTGCGCCGTGCGGACATTGTTGTGGCCGCCGTTGGCCGCCCTGAAATGGTACCGGGTGACTGGATCAAAGAGGGGGCGACCGTGATTGATGTGGGTATCAATCGTATCGACGCGCCAGAAAAAGGCGAAGGCAAAACTCGTTTGGTCGGCGACGTGCACTATGAAAGTGCCGCCGCTGTGGCGGGCGCCATCACCCCGGTTCCCGGTGGTGTAGGCCCAATGACCATTGCGTGTCTGCTGGCCAACACTGTGACGGCGTGCTGTCGTGCAAACGGTTTGGCAGAACCCGAAGGCCTCACAGCCTAGAACGAATGATCTCACCAAAAACAGGCGGCTCCAATTGGGGCCGCCTTTTCTATTTGGGGGTTACGGGCACCATTGTACCTTGCAGTAACGCGATATGACGATCGGCTTCTTCGGTTTCGGCGTAGACGTCGGATTGCACAATCACCAATCGCCGCCCGGGTTTTATCACGCGACCCTCGGCGCGCAGCCGAAAGCCCTGCGCAGGCGCGAGCAGATTGACTTTGATCTCGGCTGTTAGCACTTCAGACCCTTCAGGCATGACCGTAAGGGCCGCATAACCCGCTGCTGTATCGCCCAAGGCAAACGTCAGTGCGGCGTGCCCGAACCCTTGTTGTTGCTGGAAGCCCGGTAAAATGGGGGCGGCAATAGACACATGCCCCGCCTCAAGGTTCACGATTTCGGCACCTATTGTCTCCATCATCGACTGTGCCGCGAAGCTAGCATTAACCTTCATTCGCATTTCGGGTGACAAATTCATGGGAATTCCCCTTTAAGAACCTAATAAATATAGGCAAATTTATCTTAGTTTGCATCGGCGTCCTCAAAAGGACAATCGCCAGTCGCAAGGAATATGGGCAGGGTGGATCGTGAATAGCCACAGATGGACGATAATTCGCAACACATACGCTTTGTTGCTATCTCCTGTCTGCCTCACGATATGGATTGTTGCCACGGTGGTGGCCATCGTCGCAGGCCCGTTTGGTACGTTTTCAGCGCTCGATTTTCTTAGGGTATGTCGGTGTCGCGATCGCCAATATGATTTGGAAAGAAGACCGCATTATCACGCAAACCGTCGTCGGTGCGGTTCTGGCCATTTTCATCATTACGACAAACGTCTGGGCCATCTCGCGCTTGCAAGTTTGGGGGACAGGTCCTCGACCAAGTTTTTGGCTTCTCCTAAGTTATATTACCCTGATCGCAGCGGCCGCCACTTTGGTCAAGTTTTTGGCAAACAAAGCGCTTCCTTGGCACAAAGCCGAGACAGACGCGTTAGAACTTTTACCCTCCACACCCAGATTGCTGCGCCGCATCCCGAATGCCTTGGATGATACAGTTCTGCATCTTTCGGTTCAGGATCATTTTGCCGACATCACGACGGGGGCCGAAACGGTGTCAGTGCGGATGCGATTTCGGGACGCTCTGGACGAGTTGGACGGTCTTCAAGGCATGCGAGTGCACCGCTCGCATTGGGTGGCCAAATCCGCCATAGATGGGGTTGAAAAAGAACAGGCGCGCCTGTTTTTGAAACTGGTCAATGGCACGCGTGTGCCCGTCAGCCGAAACTATCGCCCCGTACTTGAGGATGCGGGCTTGATCTAGCGCGACATCGCCACAAGTCGGGGTGTTTTTCCGGTCACAATCGCGCGCGCTTCGGGGCGCATCAATTTGGTCAAAGCGTCGTCCGTGCTGCGCAATCCACCCGTATAGGTGCCAAAGGCTGGCATAACAATCCTGTCGGAATCAAACAAAAAGGCCGGACGCGAGATGGTGCGCAACCGCGTTTGCACCTGAACTTTTGGATGGTAATGCCCCGAAATTTCGCCGCTTTTTCCTGGTGTCGCGATGTGTCGAAAGGTCAGCGGTGGTAACGGCAGTTCGGCCAGATGGCTGCCACCAAGGTCAATGGGGCCGGGATCGTGGTTGCCTTCGATCCAAACCCAGCGCCGCCCGGCCTGAAGCCGTGAAATCCACAACCGATCCTGTTCCTCAAGCGCATTTGCAGCGGCCTGATCGTCAAAACTGTCGCCAAGACAAATGACCGTGCCCGCATTGGTTTGACTAAGGTCGCTTTCCAATCGGATCAGCGTGTCGCGCGTCTCATAAGGGGGCAGATTTGGCCCTCCGCGACGGGCTGTGCGTTCGCTTTTGCCCAAGTGTAAGTCCGAGACACAAAGAATGTTGCGCTCTTCCCACCACAAAGCCCCCGAGCCAAGAGCCGTCAGCTGCGCACCCGCGAGTGTAAGGGGAATTCCATTCATGCCCTCATTGGTGGCCTAAATAGGGGGCTGGAGCAAGGGGGTGTGCTGCCAATGGCAAACAATCACGGCGCAAGTCCGGCCTCGCGCATAAGTTCCGCGCTTTCTTCAGCCAACAGACGTTCTTCTGCTTCGCCGTCTACGCGCACTTTGCCAACTTCCAGAAACAGCGGTGCAGCAAGCGGTGTCACATGACCTAGCCGCACAAGATCAATCCGCCCCTCGATCCGCGCCAGCATCTCTTCAACCCGCGCAAAGTCCACCAATCCGCGCATCGCTTCTTCTCGGGTGATCTGCATCAGCAAATGATCAGGATCGTATTTCAGCAAAGTGTCATACAAAATATCGCTGGAAAACGTTGCTTGTCGACCATTCTTGCGGGCCGAAGGTGTGTTGCGTTCGATCAGGCCCGCAATGGTGGCCGCCCCACGAAATGTGCGTTTCATCAGAGAGTTACCGGCCAACCAACCATCCACACCACTGCGCAGGGCGTCCGCATCAAACAACGGGCGCGGATCGCTCACTGCGTCCAACCCCCAGATCAATGTGGCATAATCTGTGGCGACAAACCCCATTGGGGCAAGGCCCAACTCTTCCATGCGTTTGGTCAGTAACAAGCCCAGTGTTTGCTGCGCGTTACGGCCTGCAAAGCCATAAACACACAGGTTTTCACGGCCATCACGTGGGAAGCTCTCCACCAAAAGCCTGTTGGGTTCGGGCAGGCGGGACATGTCACGTTGCAACCCCAGCCAATCCGCCGTGTGCTGCGGCAGTTCCGGCCAGTCGTCCTGTTGAAACAACTTCAAAATGCGCTGAGACAGCTGCGTTGAGGTGGAAAACTTGGTGCCCATAAATGTCGCGATCTTGGGCTTTTTGCTGGCGTTGCGGCTGACTTCGACGGTCATTTCCCGCAGGCCTTCGTACCGGACGATTTTCCCACCAATCAAAAACGTGTCTCCGGGTGTCAGCGAGGCTGCAAAGCTCTCTTCAATCTCGCCCAACGGCTTGCCGCCTCGGGCCCGCTTTAGCCGAACCTTGAGCGTGTCTGTGTCCTGAATAGTGCCGGCATTCATGTGGATGCGCGCGGCGGCGCGTGGGTCGCGCAACTGCCATTCGCCGTCCGCACGTTGCACCAGTTTTTGCCAACGATCATAAGTGCGTAGCGCATAGCCACCCGTGGCGCAGAAATCGAGACAGGCATCAAATTGCGCGCGTGTCAGCCCAACAAAGGCCCCGACGCTGGACATCTCGATATACATCGCGTCTGCCTCAAATGGTCCCGAGGCGGCAGCCAACAGGATATGCTGGCACAACACATCACGCGGGCCGGGACCACGCGTTTCCCCATCCAAATCATGATCCCGGACCGCCTGCAACGCGGCCACGCATTCAATCACTTCAAAACGATTGGCAGGGACTAGTAAGGCCTTGGATGGCGCATTGTACCGATGATTGGCTCGCCCAATGCGCTGCACCAAACGTTTCACGTTTTTTGGCGCGCCCACTTGAATGACAAGATCCACATCGCCCCAGTCTATGCCAAGATCAAGCGAGCCGGTGCAGACAATCGCGCGCAAGTCACCCCGCACCATGGCGTCTTCAACCCGTTCGCGTTGCTGGCGATCCAAACTGCCATGGTGAATGCCGATCGGCAGACTGTCTTCATTGGCAAGCCACAGATTATGAAAGAAAATTTCGGCCTGCGCGCGAGTGTTGTGAAAGATCAGCGTGGTGTTGTGCTGGCGAATTTGTTGCATGACGGCAGGAATGGCATAGGCCGCACCACCACCGGACCACGGTGGGTGTTCAGTGGTATCCAACATCGCGATATCCGGGTCCGGCCCCGGGTCTGCCTGCAGGATTTCACAAGGGTCGGGATTGCGCGCCAACAGATGTGCCACTGCTTGCGGGTCGTCCACCGTGGCGGACAGACCTACGCGCCGCATATCCGGGCACATCGTCTGCAATCGCGCCAAGGCCAGCATCAACTGATCGCCACGTTTGCTTTCGGCCAGCGCGTGGATTTCATCGACAATGACCCGCTTTAGTCCGCGAAACATGCGCGGTGCATCCTCGTACGAAGTCAAAAGCGCGAGGCTTTCGGGCGTGGTCAACAGAATATGCGGCGGGTCTACGCGCTGTGCCTTCTTGCGGGTTTGCGTTGTGTCGCCCGTGCGATCCTCAATTCGGATCGAAAGACCCATTTCTTCAACAGGCGCGCGCAAATTGCGTTTGATATCTGCGGCCAACGCCTTAAGCGGTGAGATATATAGTGTGTGCAGGCCTTGGTGTTCAGTGTCGGCCAGATCAACAAGGCTGGGCAGAAACCCCGCCATGGTTTTGCCGCCGCCTGTAGGGGCAATCAACAACAGACAAGGCGCATTAGAACGTGACAGCATATCCAATTGATGCGGATGCGCCTGCCAACCACGGCTGGCAAACCAGTTTTCAAAAAGCGGGGGCAGGCCAGCAGAGGCCAAAGCCTAGTCCTCGGCCGGGCCGCAGAACAGACGGTACAACATGCCGATCACCTCGGACGTATTGTCATCGGCCAGACTGTAATAGATTGTCTTGCCATCGCGGCGGGTCGACACCAACCCTTCTTCGCGCAACCGTGCCAACATTTGGCTGACCGCCGCCTGACGGATATCCAGCAGGCTTTCCAACTCACCCACTGATTTTTCGCCCGATCCAAGGTGGCACAGGATCATCAGACGCCCTTCGTGGGCCAATGTCTTGAGATAGGCCGCCGCCGCAGCAGCACTTCGGGCCATTTCCGATGGAGGGGCAGGGGTATTTTGTATATTCACGAGCGCGTTCCTCAGGTCTGTACCCTGATATAACACGCCTTTTTCAACAATGCGAGATCGAGGAGTTCTACGCAAATTATCGGGCGTAATCGGGGCTCCGCGGAGCCAAAAGGGCGTTCATCGCTTCGATAAATGACGGACTATTTTAAACGAAGCGAATTTCAGAGGCGGTGATCTTAATTATTTTTTCGCCAGTATTTACGGCACTATAGATCGATCTGGGCGGACGAGCGGCCTCATCTACGCTGCGACATACCCAATTTCTTACTTCCATTGATTTCAACGACTGTGACAAGGCGCGATCTGTGATCGTCTGTAGGTTTCGCTTGATATCATTAAAGTGCGTCGGCGTACAAAGCGAGGTCAACACCGGCAGAGTCCATGATCGACGAAGCAAGTCCTGGTCTTTATCTGTAGACACCCCCCGAATTTTTTTGGCGATTGCAGCGGCATGAATTCCGAGTGGTGTAAGTCTAAATTCGGGACGTAACGGATGGCCGTAACCGGGGTTTCTTTCTAGCAGACCTATGTCGATCAGATGGTCCATGCTTCGAGCAAAAGCGGCCCTGCTCGCACCGGTCGCGGCCAAAAGTGGCGCCTGCCGCCCAGCAATACCATCGTGCATATTAGACAATATGGGCAATGCCCAGGCTCTTGAGGTAAGGTTGACAAACGATCCAATGTATACAAAGTATAGTTAATATAAATTCGTACTAAAGGAAAGACCATGTCGGTAATTATCACTGGATAAAACCATCACTATTGCGCTTTCAGTGAAAGATCGACACGTCAGCGCCGAGTGGTACGCAAGTATGCTGGGTTTTCAGACACTCTACCACGCCGACGACGCGGGATGGACAGAACTTCAAACAAATACAGACGGGGTAACAATTGGCCTTGGCGAACATACCAAGCCCGCACCCGGCAATTGTGTTCCGGTTTTTGGGATCACTGATTTGGATGCCGCGCGGCAAAAGTTGGAAAAAGTCGACGTGAAATTCGATGGCGAAACTGACATCGTAGAGGGTATGGTCAAGACGGCAACCTTTTATGACCCCGATGGCAACGCTTTGATGCTTGCCGAAGATTTGACAGGGGCGTCTTAGTCTCGTGCATGCTGCGTGGCACTAAATGGGCACTGCGAGCAATGATGAGTGCTGCCTTCGTTGGCCTTTCCAAATATCTCCGTCGACGCCGCGGCCACATCCTGCAGAATGGCCTGCACGCCTACATGCTTAAGAACGTAGCTATTCCACCACCACAGGCGATCCTCCGACGAAATTATTGCCATCGGTATAGTTACAAGGCGCATCCTGCATTTCCAGATGCAATCCCGTGCCCGTAAACGGATGCGCGCGGGCAAGGTCTTCATCCACGTCAATGCCCAGCCCCGGCCCAGTTGGCGCTTCGATATAGCCGCCTTCGACTTTGAAGGAATGCTTTACCAAATCAAAGTGAAAGTCCGTCTCTATGCTTTCGATCAAAAGCAAATTCGGGATCGACACACCCAGTTGTATGTTCGCGGCCCATTCCAGTGGACCTGCATAAAGATGTGGGGCCATTTGCGCGTTATACACTTCGGCTATCGCGGCAACTTTTTTCATCTCCCAGATCCCCCCAGCGCGTCCCAAAGCGGGCTGCAAAATTGTGGCTGCCCCTTGCCGCAAGACTTCGCCAAATTCAGCTTTTGTGGTCAGGCGCTCACCCGTCGCGATGGGGGTCGTTACCGCGCGGGCAACTTTTGCCATCTCGGCGGGGTTATCCGGTGGAATGGGTTCCTCGAACCATAAGGGCGAATAAGGCTCCAGCGCGGTACCCAACCGAATAGCACCCGCAGTGGAAAACTGGCCGTGGGTGCCAAACAACAAGTCTGCCTTGTCGCCTACGGCTTCTCGAATGGCTTTGCAAAACGCAACGGATTTGGTGATGTCGTTCATCGCCGGCATATGTCCGCCGCGCATTGTGTAGGGGCCAGCTGGGTCGAACTTGACCGCAGTATAGCCCTTTTCGACGGCTGCAACTGCCGCCTCGGCCGCCATTTCTGGTGACGACCAAAAGTCATCCACATTCTGATGGGATAAGGGATAAAGATAGGTGTAGGCGCGCAAACGGTCGTTCATCTTACCGCCGATCAATGCATAGACAGGGCGATCCCTGTCTTTGCCAAGAATATCCCAACACGCCATCTCTAACCCCGAAAAAGCCCCCATAACGGTCAGGTCCGGGCGTTGCGTAAAGCCCGATGAATAGGTTTTGCGGAACAACAGTTCGATGTTCTCAGGATTTTCCCCCATGAAGTACCGCTCAAACAAATCGCGGATCACATGGGTCATCGCTTCGGGGCTGACTGACGACGCATAGCATTCCCCCCAACCGACAATGCCCGTGTCCGAAGTGACTTTGACAAAAATCCAATAACGCCCACCCCATCCGGGGGCAGGTGGGGCGGTGACAATGATGTCGAGGTCTTGCAGGCGCATGGCATCTCTCCGTTTGTCGCCTACGGTGGCGGTGTCGCGGGCACCTTGCAAGGCAGAAAACGGCAAAGAATTGTCGGGAACGGGTAGAAGGCGAGCGTTCTGACGCAAAGTAAGCCGTGACTCGAAGGGGGGTTCTTCTTCACATTTTACTAGGGCCTGTGGACAATCATCTTGAGGCTATGAGTGCTGCTACGAGGTTCCAA
>ERZ1046740.2210-NODE-2210-length-12719-cov-4.897110_pt1 | contig 12719 bp, 11 predicted proteins | sample MGYA00383093_ERZ1046740 | MGnify/ENA primary metagenome ERZ1046740 (study PRJEB29581, sample SAMEA5548363) | metagenome | biome: marine; feature: coastal; material: water | depth 25 m | study: Short-term variability in the microbial, nano- and picoplankton...
CGCTTTCAAACACTCGTTGAAGGCTTCACCTGAAATTAGCGAAGCCCTAAGCCCACAAAGGCACAATCATGAGCATAAGATTGATAATTTCAAAACAGGCCAAAGTATCAGATGCGAACCAAACCCATGCCAGGAATCTACAGCGCCTGATAGCAACTCAATCTGGTGTGGCGGCTTTGCGTTCTTCAAGCGTTAAAATGCGTGGGGTGACAATCGGGCTTCCATCCCCATCAAAAAAGAGGCTTGTACGATTGCCGCGGAGCTTTGCCGCAAAGTTACGCTTCAAGATATGCAGCCCGGCTTTCATATAGCCATAAGATTTAAAATCATCCGGTGCACCGTGAGCATTCTCCGCACTGTTCACCGCAATCAATGGGCCAATTAAAGGTTTGTATTCTTCCCCCTCAATGACGGCAGTCGCGATGCCAACAAAACACAATTTGGGAGAATCCAACGTGTTGAACATTGGAGTGTTACAACACGCAGCATACCACCGTACCAATCCCTTGGGAGACAGACGAAAACAGGCCAACTTGTCCTGGCCTTGCGTAATTTCGACCTGTGACGGCACGGTTTGAAAAATGTCAGTCCCGCCAAACTCATCTAGAACATGGGTTGCATTCAAGTGGTGCGCACCTGCCTGACAATCTTTGCAATAGCACAAAACATGCGATCCAGTTTTTGTACTGCAATCGTGCAGCACCCCCTTAAGGGTGCCGCATTTGCAAGAAACCACTACGTCTGCCATCGCCTATAGGCCTTTGGCACGATAACTTGCTGCAACTTTATCGATCGCTACAAGGTAGGCCGCCATGCGCAAATCATCGACATCTCCGCGTTCGTGCCAGACATCGCGCATAGACTGATAGGCAATCCGCATGGTGTCATCCAGACCCGAGCGGACCAATTCCAATTCATCCGCACCTTTCAGGTATTTCTGTTTGAAATTGTCCGTCAAAGTATAGGTGTTGCCCATCGCCTCGGACACTTTTTGAAGCTCGTCCACCACAAGTTGGTGGCGCGACTCTTCTTGTCGGCGCTGCATTCGACCAAACCGGATGTGGCTCAGGTTTTTGACCCATTCAAAGTAAGAAACCGTCACACCGCCCGCGTTGGCATACATATCTGGAATGATGACGGTGCCTTTTTCGCGAAGGATATCATCCGCACCGGCCGTGATTGGGCCATTTGCGGCCTCGATAATCAGGGGTGCTTTGATCCGGGCAGCATTGGAAAGGTTTATGACCGCCTCAAGCGCAGCCGGAATAAGGATGTCACAGTCTTCCTCGAGTATAACGCCCCCGTCTGCGGTGTGCACCGCATCAGGGAACCCAGTCACACCACCATTTTTCACGATCCAAGCCCGAACCGCTTCCACGTCCAGACCGTTCTCATTATACAGCGCACCATCCCATTCGATGATACCGGTAATGACACAACCATCTTCTTGGCTGAGGAATTTAGCAGCGTGGTAGCCCACATTACCAAGCCCTTGCACAATCACGCGCTTGCCATCCAATGACCCGGACATTCCAGCCTTATCAATATCCCTTTTGTCTCGAAAGAATTCACGTAGCGCGTACTGGACACCACGTCCGGTGGCTTCGACCCGTCCGGATATGCCACCAGCATTCAATGGTTTACCTGTGACACACGCAACCGCGTTGATGTCAGTGGTGTTCATGCGAGCATACTGATCGGCAATCCACGCCATCTCACGTTCTCCGGTGCCCATGTCAGGCGCAGGCACGTTTTGCGATGGGTGGATCAAATCGCGTTTTGCCAACTCATAAGCAAACCGCCGGGTAATCCGTTCAAGCTCGTGTTCGTCATACTGACGCGGATCAATCCGCAATCCACCTTTGGCACCTCCAAACGGGGCTTCGACCAATGCACATTTATAAGTCATCAGTGCCGCCAAAGCCTCGACTTCGTCCTGATTAACCCCCATTGCAAAGCGAATGCCGCCCTTTACCGGTTCTTTATGCTCAGAGTGTACCGAGCGATATCCGGTAAAAGTCTGTATCTGGCCGCGCAGCCGCACGCCAAACCGCACAGTATAGGTCGCATTACAGACCCGGATTTTCTCTTCGAGCCCTGGTGGAAGATCCATCAACGCCACAGCGCGATTGAACATAAGGTCCACACTTTCACGAAAACTAGGCTCTTTGGGGTTGCTCATCTTGTTCCTCCCGATGGGCAAATTGCGACTCAACGTCGCTGCATAATTATTAGGCACACTATGACGATAGTTTTAGGACTAGCGAGAGGTTTTTGCGGTTTTGTAGGGAAATTTCGCAATTTTTCCAAACCATCAACAGTGGCCTGAGCTGAGCGATGATTGTTCACAACCTACTGTAAATTATCCGGTTTTTCCCTTTTCAGGGCTATTTCCGCCCTAGTTTCGCCGCATTTGATAGTCACAAAGATCGTGGCGCAGTGGGTTCCGCAATAAGCTTTTTTCCGCAGTCGCGTCGAGCAATAAGGTGAAGATAAATGCCTCTGTTTAGAAAAAATCTGACAGGAAAATCGCAGCTCCGCGTGCGGGGGCAACGCACAGATCGGTTGCAAAAGTTTAAAGCGCAAAAGTTTGCAACCGATGAAGACGGCGCCATTGTCGGCTTCGCGATATTTCTGTTCGTCATGATAATTATCATTGGTGGTATCGGCATCGATGTGATGCGCTCGGAAATGAAGCGTACTCGCATGCAGCATACCCTGGACCGCGCCATTCTGGCTGCGGCCGACCTGAACCAAGAATCTGATCCGGAAACGGTTGTACGCGACTATTTTGAAAAGTCCGGTATGACCGATTATCTGGCCAGCGTAACTGTGGACGAAGGTCTGAATTATCGTGTGGTTGAAGCCAACGCAGAACTGAACATGAAAACGCACTTCATGCATCTTCTGGGCATCGATTCTGTAAGTGTTCCCGCCAAAGGGCGAGCCGAAGAACGTATCGGTGGTGTAGAAATTTCCCTCATTCTTGACGTGTCTGGCTCGATGAACAGCAATAGCCGCCTGACCAACCTTAAAGTCGCGGCGAAAGATTTTGTAGAAACAATGGTGGATAATACCGAAGACGGCAAACTTTCGATCTCCATCGTGCCTTATGCTACACAGGTTTCTGTTCCAGAAGAAGTCTTCGAAGTGATGAATGTCACTATCGGCGGCACCGGTTACGGTTCAATAGTTCCCGGTGAAGACCCTGACCCCGCGCTTGCGATCGCAGGAGACATGCTTCTTAGCCATTCACAATGTATCAATTTCTCTAACTCAGATTATTACACAACTGAATTGGACCCAAGTGCGACGCATATTCAAACTATGCACTTTGACCCATGGAACGATGACGATGGGCGCGACAATGACCCTATGAATCTTGTTCCTTCGCCCGTGTGCGAGGATGACGAGAGCCGCGAAGTCCTGCTCTTGGAAAAAGATGAAGTGAAACTGAAGGCGTTTATCGACAACCTTTGGGGTGGCGGAAATACGTCAATCGACATCGGTATGAAATGGGGTGCTGCGCTGCTGGATGGGTCTATGCGGCCAGTGGTTGATCACCTGATCAGCGAAAACATGATTTCCAACGATTTTCAGGAACGTCCGCACCTATACACTGACGGTGAATCGTTAAAGATCATCGTGTTGATGACCGACGGTCAAAACACCAGCCAATATTATATTAATGACGACTTCCGGACAGGTGACTCCAATATTTGGTGGAACGACGAACAAGAAGTCTATTCTGTCTACGTTGGTCTTGACGACGACGACGAAGACAACGACGGCGTGACAGAAGAGCCATTGTTCTACTGGCCTCTCGATGACAGCTGGCAGGACCATGCTTATGGTGAAGGCACATACGAAGACACTGAATTCGAACGCGTGTGTCGCTCGTACCGTCGCAACGGGTCGTGCAGACGATATAGAACTGTAGAAACAACTGTTTTGGTGGACGAACCCGGCTCTGCGGAGATTGTTACCTATGGTGAACTTTACGCCTACACCACGCTCGAATGGATTGTCGAAGATTTGTACGAGCCGTGGATGAGCGACGATGAGGCATGGGATGATTGGTACTACGACGTGCGAAACTATGTAGGATCTTCCTCAAAAAACACACGCACTGACGCAATCTGTGATGCGGCGAAAGACGAAGATGTCGTAATCTTCACAATCGGTTTTGAAGCCCCTGAGGCTGGACAAACGGTTCTCGAAAACTGCGCCAGCTCTGCTGCGCATTATTTCGACGTGGACGGTCTTGAAATCCAAGACGCTTTCTCGGCCATCGCCTCTGCAATCGCACAACTGAAGTTGACCCAATGAGACATTTATTGAAACGCTTCCGAAAAAACGAAGCCGGGCATGCTTCACTTGAATTCGTGATAATGTTCCCGATCCTTTTCATGATCCTTTTGTCGTCGATCGAAATCGGCGTGATGACCCTGCGTGCGTCCCTTCTTGAGCGTGCAGTGGACATTGCTGTCCGAGAGGTTCGTCTAACCACAGGCACTTCACCGTCGCATCAAAAATTGAAAGAAATGATCTGCGACGAAACCAATGTTGTTCCGGATTGCCTTAACAATCTGGCACTTGAGATGTATCTGATCGAGCCTCGGAATTGGTATGACATTTCTTCAACTGCTGCCTGTACCAACCGGGCTGAGGATGTCGAAGATCCTGACAATTATCAGCACATTGAAAACGGAATGGACAATGAACTAATGATCCTGCGCGCCTGCGCTAAATTCGATCCGATGTTTACAGATATTGGTGTCAGCTCTTTCTTGAGCCGTGATGACGCAGGTGACTCAGCAATTGTTGCCATGTCGGCATTCGTTCAGGAACCGAGGTGAGCAAAATGAAAAAGAAACTGCAAAACTATCTTCGTAATTTCGCCCGTGATGCTCGTGGTAGCGTCGCCATTGAAACTGCCATCATTGTTCCCGTTCTTCTGTGGGCCATGATCGCAATGTGGATCTTCTTTGATGCTTACAAAACCCGATCAGAAGTTGAAAAAGCCGCTTGGGTAATTGGCGATATGATTTCGCGAGAAACCAACGCAATTGACGACGACTATCTGGATGGTGCGAAAAACTTGTTTGATCTGCTTTCCGACTCTGACTCTCCTGCAGGTCTTCGGGTGTCTGTCATTATGTATAGCGGTGCCTTTGAACAATACCAGTTGGAATGGTCAAAAGTTCGAGGTGACATCGGCGCACTAGAGGGCTCAAACATGACCGACCTGGCGGACGACCTGCCTGGTATGGCTGACGGCGAACGTTTGATTTTGATACAAACCATTTCAACGTACGAGCCGGAACTGAATGTCGGAATTGGCGATCAGACGATGGAGACATTCATCTTCACACGCCCACGTTTTGCACCTCAGGTGGTGTGGGAAGACGCTGCTTGATCGCGTTCAGCAATCATGGCTTCGATCATCTGAGCCATGAATTTTGTCTGAGCCCCCGGTGTAACTCCACCAATCCCGACCCGGCGGCCCATCGCCCACCAAAGGCCCGGCAGCCAACGCCGGGCCCTTGGCGTTTTAAGACGTATGAGAAATCCATTTGAGGGTTTGATTGCAAACGTACCGCGGTCAATACGCACGATCTGGTCAATCGGCGCAATCACCTCACCCGTGCTGTCGCGCAAGCCCGCCGCAGTCAATTCGATCACTCGTTCTGTTGCACGGCGGGTTTTTTCAGCTTGAAACAACGCAGCCACGCCAATTACCAGAAGAAACAACTGCCACAAAAATGAAGCTGGTGGCGTAGTCAAAGCCACGTACAACAAAAGCGCGCCCAAGGCGGCCATCATTCCCACACCAAGTATACGCCGGGGCGCTGAGGCACTTGCAGTGGCCAATACTTCTTCCGTCATAACATTGCTCCTAATTTCAACCCGCCTACCCTATTGTTGGAACAGGGCTCAAGTCTTGATCTGGCCAGAAGTCCCTTTGAGGTCATTGGGCCGCACTCCCAATTGAGCTCCCGTTAGTCCACTAGTAGGGCATCGGGTGCAATTGATGAGTATCATCAATTTCTGTAAGAACCTCATTGCTCAACCGTAGATCGGTGCCTTTCAAGATGTGTTCTAGCTGTGCCAAGCGCGTTGCGCCAAAGATTGATGAGCACATAAACGGGCGTTGCACGGTAAAAGCCAGCGCCATATGCACTGGGTCCAAGCCGTGTCGTTGCGCAATCGCGAGATAGGCGTCAACGACGTCAAACACACGTGGTGTGATCCGCCCCCCGAGATTGTTCACAATCGATTTGCGTGACCCTTCCGGCTCTGCTCCATGTTGGTATTTGCCAGTCAAAAGGCCAGCCGCAAGCGGAGAAAACGCCAGAAGCCCGACATCTTCATTCACGCTCAACTCGGCCAAGTCTGTGTCAAACATCCGGCACATGAGTGAATACTCATTCTGAATGGTTGCGACACGCGGGACGCCCATTTCTTGCGAAATTCGTAACCACTGAGATGTCCCCCAAGCGCTTTCGTTGCTGAGACCAAAGGCGCGTACACGCCCTTTGTCCACCTCACGTTGCATGGCCCCTAACACGTCCTCCATATGAGCCATGGTTTCGTCCCGGTTCTGACCTGATGGATCGAAATGCCAGTTCTGACGAAACATGTAGGAACCGCGGTTGGGCCAATGCAGTTGATATAGATCGATGTAATCCGTCTTTAGACGTTTCAAAGAGCCGTCGATCGCCTCAGGAATCGTTTTGGAAGTAATCGGCGCGCCGTTGCGGGCGCCTTTATAGCCCGCGCCCGAGTGCTTGGTGGCCATCACAACGTCGTTGCGCCGCCCACTTTTGGCGAACCAATTTCCAATGAGTTCTTCGGTCTTGCCAGTGGTCTCGGCGCTCAATGGGTTGACCGGGTACATTTCCGCGGCATCGACAAAGTTGATGCCAGCGGCCAAAGCCATCTCAATTTGCGCGTGCGCCTCGGTTTCAGGCGTTTGAGTGCCAAAGGTCATCGTTCCTAGGCAGAATCCTGACACTTTGATGTCCGTGCGACCGAGCGAGTTCATTTTCATAAGTCGTTTGTCCTATTTGAGAGGGAAGCAAGGGCCGTTGCCCTTTACCCCAGAATAATACTGTCCAGCTGAAATTGGATGTCAGCGCAACGAACGGGCGTGGAATATGAACCCTAAAGTGTTGAGTAAAATCTGAGCCGCTAGGATAGATGTGCCACCGGTCGGGTCATAGTCTGGTGCCACTTCAACCAGATCAATGCCCACGACGTCATTGCGGTTGGCCAATGCTTGCATAATCTCGAGCACATCGTAGTAGAGAAAACCACCATGGCTTGGCGTGCCTGTACCGGGGGCAATCGAGGGACAAAATCCATCAATGTCGATCGTCACGTAGACGCGCGCACCTTCAGGAATGTGGCTTATCACACCTTGAGGACCAATTTCGCGGGCCTGACGCACCGACAATATTTCACTGCCCATCGCACGCGCGGCTTCATAGCCTTCTTTGGCAGTGGACGATACGTTCCGGATACCAACCTGCGTGAGCCCCGTCACATAAGGCTTTTCAGCAGCGCGGCGCATCGGATTGCCGTGGCCAAAGCGCACGCCGTGGCGCTCATCCACAAAATCCAGATGCGCGTCGATTTGTAGGATGTGTATATCACCTTGGTCGTCAAACGCATTGATGCAGGGAATGTTGATCGAATGGTCGCCCCCAATCACCACTGGCATTGCGCCTGCATTTAGGATCGCGCGCACACCGGCCTCGATATTGGCGTGACTGCGCATCGTATCGGTGTGCACGATGTCAGCGTCTCCAATATCAACAATTCGTACGTCGCTGGGCAAATAGGTGGCGTCGTCTTCGTGGTCATAAGCGCCAGCATGGCCAAAGCTGAACAATGTAGACGCTTCACGCACACTTCGTGGACCAAACCGCGCACCCGATCGCCATTGTGTGCCAAAATCATATGGCGCACCAAGCACTGCGACGTCGGCGTCGATGGCCTCCCAATCGGCAACATATTCCCGCTTTCCAAAGGTAGAAATTCCCACAAATGGCAAGTTTAGTCTTCCGCTTTCATAGCCATGTTCGGACATTGGTTCCCCCCCTGTTTCGCCGCAGATAGCCTGAGCGGTTTTGCGCGGGTGGGCAAGAGGGGAAATATGGATACAGGCATTGAGAACAAAAAGTGAACGCCCTACAATGCCTCATGACGACTCACCTTTTGGAACGCACGCCTTGGCGGGACCGCCCCCAATTACAACTTGCCCCGGGGCTCACCCTACCTCGCGCCCGGCTGCACGAAGCTTGCGGCGGGGCACGTGTCACCTTTGCCCTGTGGTTGGCCGCACAAACAGAAGGCCCAGTGTTCTGGATCGTCCCCTCTTGGACGCCACATCGGCTGAACCCCGACGGAATGACAGGCTTCTGCAATCCTGCGCGTTTTACCTTTGTCTCGCCGTTGCGCCCTGATGATGTGTTGTGGAGTATGGAAGAAGTGCTACGTGCAGGTCAGGTGCCCTTGGTGGTGGCGGATATTCCCGGCCCACCCGGCCTCACGGCAGTGCGGCGTATGCATCTGGCGGCAGAAACCGGCGCGGCTGAGGGCAAGATCACACCCACAGGCTTATTGCTCACCCCAGAGGCTGGTGGGGCGCCGGGGATCGAGACGCGCTGGCAGATGATCGCCGATCATGGCCCCGAGCGCGCGCAATGGCACCTTAGCCGCCTGCGCGCGCGCACCGCACCCCTCCAAAGCTGGCAAGTGAATGGCTTACCAGGCAAAGCGCATGTGCAACCGATAGCGCAAATAAAACAACCGCCAAGCGCCTTCAGATTAAAACGGAAAAAGACGAAAAACGACGTGCTCACGTCGAATACTCACTAGTAACGCGACCTAAAGCGCAGCATGGTCAACCATTATGCGCATGTTGATTTCCTTCTCTGCTTTATTCTTGTCCGTCATCCTAATGCAGCTTGCCACCGGTGGTGTGGGCCCACTGGATGTTCTATCCGGCATCAAGCTTGGATTTTCAAACGCACAAATCGGCCTTTTAGGATCGTCGCATTTCATAGGTTTCTTTATCGGCTGTTGGTGGGCGCCACGCCTCATGGGCACCGTTGGCCATTCGCGCGCCTTTGCGGCTTTTACGGCCACAGGCGCCATAAGTCTCATTGCGCACTTTCTATGGATTGATCCCTTGGGTTGGGCTTTGATGCGGATTGCGTCCGGCCTGTGCGTCGCGGGGTGTTACACTGTGATCGAGGCTTGGTTACAATCCAAGGTCACGAATGAAACACGCGGTCGTGCCATGGGTACATATCGTATCGTCGACATGGGAGGGTCGCTGGCTGCACAGATGGTGATCAGTGTACTCGAGCCTGCGTCTTATGTGTCCTATAACCTTTTAGCGATCGTCTGCTGCGCGGCTCTTTTGCCGCTAACACTCACGAAAACAGAGCAACCAGAAACGCCTTCTGCACCACGCTTGCGTCCAATGTTAGCTGTGCGGTTGTCACCACTCGCGGCGGCGGGCGTGATTGTCTCGGCACTGAGTTCGGCAAGCTTTCGCATGATTGGTCCAATTTACGGCACCGAAGTCGGTCTTGCCATTGACCAGATCGCTTGGTTTCTAGCGGCATTCGTTCTGGGTGGCGCCTTAGCGCAATATCCAGTGGGCTGGCTCGCAGATAAATACGATCGCCGTTGGGTGCTCATCTGGTTATCTGCGGCGGCCACTGTGAGCTGCGCCATCACCGTCGCAATTGGTGCCTCAAGCACAACTTCGGCGATGCTGACTGCCTGCTTGTTTGGATTTACGTCCTTCCCCATTTTTTCGGTCTCTGCGGCGCACGCCAATGACTTTGCCACATCAGAGGAGCGTGTTGAGTTATCCGCGGCTTTGATGTTCTTTTACGCCCTGGGTGCCATTGCAGCACCATTGGTCGCTTCGAGCTTGATCGACCAGTTTGGCCCCTCTGCATTGTTCATGATGATTGCAGTTGGCCACATCGGTTTGATCCTCTTTGGCCTCAGCAGGATGCGGGTTCGCTCATCTGGTGGCAACATCACGCGCTATGTCTATGCACCACGCACTTCGTTCACCCTTGGCCGTCTCATGGGGCGTCAACGCGAGAAGAACGGCAAGGCCCCCAAGACAGACGCTTAACCCTCTGGCACTACACGCCGCTTTGGGCTAGACGAAGTCCAACACAAGACCAGAGGAAAAACGCATGGCGCGCCACCTGATTACATCGGCAATCCCCTACATCAACGGGATTAAGCACCTCGGCAATTTGGTGGGCTCACAGTTGCCTGCAGATCTTTTTGCCAGATACCAACGTGCACGTGGCAATGAAGTTCTGTTCCTTTGTGCAACCGATGAACACGGAACTCCAGCAGAGCTGGCCGCTGCGAAGGCAGGCAAGCCGGTCGCAGACTACTGCGCTGAGATGCACGATGTTCAAACCAAAATCGCCAATGGCTTCCGCCTGTCGTTTGACCATTTTGGGCGCTCCTCCAGCCTGCAAAACCATGCATTGACCCAGCACTTTGCTACCCGGCTGGATGACGTCGGGCTGATCCGCGAAGTCAGTGACAAACAGATGTATTCCAACGCAGATGGTCGGTTTTTGCCGGATCGCTATATCGAAGGCACCTGCCCGAACTGTGGCTTTGACTCGGCGCGTGGCGATCAGTGCGACAACTGCACCAAACAGCTGGATCCGACCGACCTGATCAACCCACATTCCACAATTTCAGGTTCGACCGATCTCGAAGAACGCGACACCAAGCACCTATTCCTGTGCCAATCCAAAATGCGTGACAAACTGCAAGCATGGATCGATTCCAAAACTGATTGGCCCGTGCTAACAACCTCGATCGCCAAAAAATGGCTGAATGATGGTGACGGCTTGCAAGACCGTGGCATCACCCGCGATCTTGATTGGGGTGTGCCTGTGTTGAAAAACGGCGCGCCTTGGCCCGGCATGGAAGGTAAAGTGTTCTACGTTTGGTTTGACGCTCCAATTGAATACATCGCCAGCTCGCAAGAGTGGGTTGAAGCTGGCAAAGGGGACGATTGGGAGCGTTGGTGGCGTACTGACAAAGGGGCTGATGATGTGATCTACACCCAGTTCATGGGCAAAGATAACGTCCCCTTCCACACACTGTCTTTCCCCTCGACTATTCTAGGGTCTGAAGAGCCATGGAAACTGGTCGACTACATCAAATCTTTCAACTTCCTGAACTACGACGGCGGTCAGTTTTCGACGTCTCGCGGTCGTGGCGTATTCATGGATCAGGCATTGGAAATTTTGCCTTCCGACTATTGGCGTTGGTGGCTCTTAAGCCATGCCCCGGAAAGTTCGGATTCTGAATTTACGTGGGAGAATTTCCAACAATCCGTGAACAAGGATCTTGCCGATGTGCTGGGTAACTTTGTAAGCCGCGTCACAAAGTTTTGCCGCTCAAAGTTTGGGGAAGAAGTCCCCGCCGGAGGGGCTTATGGCGAAGCCGAACAAACACTGATCGCTGAACTTACTACACGCATCCGCGCCTACGAAGACCATATGGCCGCGATGGAAGTCCGCAAATCGGCACAAGAACTGCGCGCCATCTGGGTTGCGGGCAATGAATATCTTCAAAATGCAGCCCCTTGGTCGACATTTAAGGAAGACCCAGACACGGCCGCCATGCAAATCCGTTTGGCGTTGAACCTGATCCGTCTGTACGCGGTTTTGTCGTCCCCATTCATTCCAGATGCCTCGACCACATTGATGGCCGCCATGCACACAGAAGATGACGCTTGGGCGGATGATGTGCCCGCCGCACTTGAAATGTTGCAACCAGGTCATGCATTTACTGTGCCGGATGTGACCTTTCGCAAAATTACCGATGATGAACGTTCAGATTGGCAAGAACGTTTTGCAGGTACGCGCGACTAATCATTGATGACGACAATCAGAAAAGGGGCTCCCCAAATGGAAGCCCCTTTTCCTTTTCCGAAGGTCATCACTGGCCTATGCGTCCCCAGCACGCCATCCTGAGATTAAAATCTCGAACCGACCAGAGGGTCCTTCGGGTGTATCGTTTAACACCCCCGATTTGGACCTCCTCTAACCAGGAAACTTTCGTATCTACGCCAACCTCATGTGATTTCATGTCAATTGCTCGAACGGCGCCAGCCATGCAGGCTGCAGAAGTCCTGCGAGCAGAGGTCAATGAAAAATACAGAGTTCTGGTGCGGGCGGTGGGAAAATGAAACCGAATGGCACCGTACGTGGAAAGAACACTTCCCCACTGAATGGACCGATGTCATGATGCAATCGCCTTCCGGGGAAAAGCACTGTGCGGACGTAAAAAAAAGCTGGGTTAGAAGTCGAGTTTCAACGTTCACCTATCTCTAATTCCCAAATAGCTTTACGGGAGCTGTTCTACGAGCAGATGGCAGCATTTCGGAACCATAATCCTTGGGGTTGGATAATCATTTCTCTTTGCTGGTCGCCATTTGGCTCGATGTTCGTAAAGTGGCTGTTCTTTCCAATTGAGGAAGGCGGCTAATACATGCTTCTTTTCCGCTGGGTTTTTCTTATTGCAGACACACCCACGCCACCTTCAGATGTTGTATTCGGCGCACGGCTCCAGATTAGCCGAAAAATTATTTTCATGAAGTACGCCCCCTCCTCCCACAAGAGGCGGGGTTTTTCTTTGCCCTACAC
>ERZ1046740.2218-NODE-2218-length-12701-cov-6.395461_pt1 | contig 12701 bp, 7 predicted proteins | sample MGYA00383093_ERZ1046740 | MGnify/ENA primary metagenome ERZ1046740 (study PRJEB29581, sample SAMEA5548363) | metagenome | biome: marine; feature: coastal; material: water | depth 25 m | study: Short-term variability in the microbial, nano- and picoplankton...
GGTCTTGATAAAATATTAAACAGAGATAATTCAGAACTTGTAAAAAAGTTTAAAAGATAGGAGATAGTAAGTGGCTTATATTCTTGATAAAAAAGTAGTAAAAGATACCGAAGAGTTTAACGACTTTGCGTATGGTATTACTTTGCCTGTACAGAGAGGTAATACAGGAATGTTTGCACAAGCATTTTCTTCATTTGAACAAGCAAAAACAAATTTAAGAAACTTGTTATTGACTTCAAAGGGAGAAAGAATTCAACAACCAAACTTTGGAACAGGTTTAAAATCATTATTATTTGAACAGAATACTGATTTATTAGCTGAAAATATACAAAAAGTAATTACAAGTAGTGTTAGTTTTTGGTTACCATATATTAACATAGATGAAATAGATGTAAAAATGACAGATGCAATGAAAGATAATAATAGAGCAGAAGTTTCAGTACAATTTACAGTAGGTAATCAAATAGATTTACAAGAAATAACATTTACAGTTAGGGGATAATAAGACATGGCACTAAACAGTATCACAAAAAAAAGTAATAAAGGAAGAGATATAAAGTATCTTAATAAAGACTTTTCTCAATTTAGAGAAAATCTAATTGAATATACAAAAACATATTTCCCTAAAACATATACTGATTTCAATGAATCTTCACCAGGTATGATGTTCATAGAAATGGCATCTTATGTTGGTGATGTGTTATCTTATTATGTAGATGATTCATTAAAAGAATCAATGATGTTATATGCTGAAGATAAGAAAAACGTATTAGCATTAGCAGAATATCTAGGATACAAACCAAAAGTAACTTCACCTGCTATTGGAAAATTAGCAGTTTACCAATTAGTACCAAAAATTGGTACTGGAGATACTATAAGACCTGATTCAAAATATTATTTAAGAATTAAAGAAGGAATGGCTCTAGAGAGCAATGGTGGAACACTATTCAGAACAACAGAACAAGTTGATTTTAACGTAGAAGAGGATAGAGAAATAACAGTATATCAAACAGATGGTTCAAATCAACCAACTCAGTATCTTATAAAAAAATATGTAAATGTAATATCAGCTGAACTAAAAACAGTTTCAGTAGAATTTAAATCACCTCAACAGTTTTCAAAAATAAACTTAGGAGATGATAATGTAATTGATATTTACGATGTGAGAGATTCTAATGGAAACAAGTGGTATAAAGTTCCTTATCTTGCACAAGAAATGGTTTATGTTGATTACCCAACATCAGAACAAACTGATAAAGATTTAATACAATTTAAAGATACTGTTCCTAATATTCTTAAAGTAATCAAAACTTCAAGAAGATTTACTACGAGAGTAAATGAGAACAATACAACAACACTTGTATTTGGTGGAGGAAATCAAACAAGTGATGAAACATTAATTCCTAATTTTAAAAATGTAGGATTGGGGTTGAATAACTCAATAGATAGATTAAGTGAATCATTTGACCCATCTAATTTCTTAAAAACAAAATCATATGGTCAAGCACCTTCCAATACAACACTAACTGTTTCATACTTAGTAGGTGGTGGAGTTGGTTCAAACGTACAATCAGGAACAATTACCTCGATAGAACAAATTGAATTTGATGAAGATACTGCATTTTTTACAACTGCGGAATTATCTGCATATAGAGAAGTTAAGAATTCGGTTGCAGTTGATAACGAAGAACCTGCAACTGGTGGTAAAGGAGCAGATACACTTGAAGAAATAAGAGAAAATTCATTAGCAAACTTTGGTTCTCAAAACAGAGCAGTAACACGAAAAGATTATCAAGTAAGAGCATTATCATTACCTCCAAAATATGGTGGAATTGCAAAAGCATATTGTGCACCAGATGGAGAGTTGAATATGAATTCACCAGCTTCTATATTATCAAGTAATGATTCTCTAGAAGAATTTACAAGTTTAGTTCAAAATTTAAGAGATAAAGATTTAACAGAACAACAAGTAAAAGAAGAAGTAGCAAAATTTCTTTCAAATAAGAAAGGTTTAGTTAATGAAAAAAATAATCCATTTGCTATTAACTTATACATACTTGGTTATGATTCAAATAAAAACATAACAACTCTAAACAGAGCAATAAAAGAAAACTTAAAAACATATTTATCTGAATATAGATTATTAACAGATGGTATTAATATTATAAATGGATTTATTATAAACATAGGATTGGATTTTGAAATAAGAGTTTATGGTGGATATAATAAAAGGGAAGTGTTAACTAAAGTAACAACAGAACTTAAAAATTATTTTAATATAGATAATTGGACTTTCAATATGGCAATAAACATATCAGAAGTAGAATTATTAATTGCAGGGATTGAGGGAGTACAATCTGTACCAAAATGTGAAATTACTAACAAGTGTTTAGGAAACTATTCTTCTAACTCATATAATATACAAGAAGCAACTAAGGGTAAAATGGTATATCCATCATTAGACCCTGCTATATTTGAAGTTAAGTTTCCAAATAAAGATATAAGAGGGAGAGTAGTATAATGTATTATTTTGTAACATCATCCAAAGATTCAACAATTTATCTTCAACAACCAAGTCAAAATACTGGTAGAGATGAGATATTAGAAGTGTCTAAAGTTTACTATGGTAATCTTAAAGATATTGCTCGTTCATTAATTAAATTCGATACAACACCACTATCTGAATCTATTGCAAGTGGAGAAGTAACAATGAGTTCGGCAGAACTTGTTATTAAAGAATGTGAAGGAACTGAAATACCAAACGAATATACAATATATGCTTATCCAGTATCACAATCATGGGATATGGGAATTGGTACACGATTTGATGAAATATCAACAGATGGAGTAACTTGGGATAGTAGAAAAACCTCTACTTCTTGGTTAATTGGTTCAGCATCACTAGAAAGTTCGGGTTCATATAATGGTAAAGGTGGGGTATGGTACACTGGTTCTTCTGCAAGTCAATTATTTAATTATCAATCAAGCGATATTTCAATGGATGTATCCGAATCACTATCATCATGGATTGATGGAGATTTACCAAACGAAGGATTTATATTAAAACACGATTCTGCTAAAGAAAACAATACAATTGATTATGGACAATTAAAATTCTTTTCAAAAGAAACAAATACTATATATCAACCGAAGTTAAGAATTGGATGGGATGATTCTAGTTTTATAACCGGTTCACTAACAGAACTTACATCTGATGATATTCATGTAACGTTTAAAAGATTAAAGACCAGATATAAACAAGGAAGTAAACCTGAAATAAGAGTTTTTGGTAGAGAAAAATATCCACTCAAAACTTACACTAATCAATATTCTTATACTGATGTTTATTATTTACCAACTTCAAGTTATTATCAAATAAAAGATATAATCACCGAAGAGGTAATAGTACCATTTGGAGATTATACAAAATTATCGTGTGATTCAAATGGAAACTATTTTAAACTGAATTTAACAAATTGGGAATATAATCGAGATTATTATATAGAAATAAAAACAGATAGAGATGGTGTAGTTGAATACTTTGTAGATAAAGATTTAACTTTTACTGTGGAATTATAAACAAATGGCGTTATCAGATAGATTTAGAATCAATGAACTTGTAAAAAAAGGTTCAAAGGCGGTTAGAAGAGATTCTAATGGCAATATTGTTGTGTCTAAAACCAATGGAAACCAATCCAAGCCGAAAGAATCAAAAGAACCCGAATTCGGTTCTAAACCAATAAAAGGAAAACAAGTATCTGCAAGATTTAAATCAGATTTAAATGAAGTAGATGATGTGTTTGTACAAGAACAAACTTCTTTTGATGGAGAAACATCTGGTTATATTGAAAAGCCAAAATATAATGAAGAAGAACTACAAAAGGCAATTGATGTAAAGGTTGATGAATTAATTAAAAAAGAAAAAATTCAAAAAGGACCGTATGTTAAAAAAGGATTATATGATAAACTTAACGATAAGTTCAATAGTATAATTGATGAAATTGAAGATTTAAGAGCGAAACTGGACAATGCGTTATCAAAAATTAATGATTTAGAATCTCAAAATTTATCATTACAACAACAACTCGATGCTGCTATGCAACAGAAAGCAGTTGCAGAAAATCAAAGTACACTTATAAATGATAGATATGGAGCTTTATTAGCAGATTTCCAAAACTCTATTATAAAAGGAACAAAAGAAGCAATTGAAAGAGTTTCACTTACTGCACAAGTAAGAGGTTTACAAGCACAGAAGGTAACTTTAGTTCAACTAGAAGAACAAGAAGAAGCAGCACAAGCGGAAACAGCAATACGAGCAAACCTAAGTGGACCTGATAATTCATATGGGCAAAAAGGAGATACTGGTTGGAAAGTACCCGAACCACACGATGACCCAAGTTTATTTGAAACTAGACAAATTCATTTCAGAAGTAACAGAGACAGTTCTGGTTGGGCTGGTTTAGATTCACTTGAATTATATAACTTTAATGAAGAAGAACAAGTCAGATGGTCTATTTCAGTAGTAGAAGGCAACGGTGGACATGGTGAAAATTGGTTAGGTTTTTCAAAATATGGTGGTTTCATACCACCAAGAAGTGGAGAAACACCCGGTAAGGTTGATATAGATGCTAAGAAAATTAGAAATATAAAATCACCTGCAGGTAGAAGAAAAGAATTTACAGATGATATTACATTAACTATTGGAAAAGATACCTATAATTTGAAAGGTATATTTTATAGAAAACTAAGAAGAAACGGTAAAGATAACTAATGGCTGAAAAATATTTTAAAGAAATAATAGATAGAAAAGGATACAAGGTAGATTCTGAAGATAGAGCGGTATTTGAAAAAGAAATATCTAAATCTAACTTTGGACTAGGTTGTGCTGATATGATTGAATTTATTTTATATGATTCAACTAACAATCAATTACCACAAGGAGATTCTGGTAATTTGGTTAGATATATTCATATTGATGATTCAAACATTAATGATTACTTTATAATTTCTAAGAATGAGGCTACTAAAAAGAAAAATGATACAACTGAATTTATAGTTGATTTAGAAAAACTTATAACAGAGGCAGGATATCAGAATGGAATATTCAGAACCCAAGTAACTTTATTAAATAGAAGAACAGGTATTGAAAAATCCTCTGATAATAATTTATGGATACATGAGATTTCAGCATCAAGAACAGAAATTAGATTATTACCAAATAGAGCAACAAAGAAAAATAAAGATTTAGAAAAAAGATATTCTATTTTTACAGATGAAAAAAACTTTAGAGATGATGTAATTTACTATGTAAATGTTTTTATTGAAAATATTAATTTACAAAAAGTATTACAAGATTTCTTTTTAATAAAAGGTAAAGAAGAAGATGGTATAAGATATGCTAAGCTAATTCAAAAGGAATTTAAATTAGATAGCTTCGAAATATTCTTAGAAAGAATTAAAAGTAAATTTATAGAATCAATGCAATATTATTCTCAAAAAAGTATTTGGGATATCAATGATAATCGATATGGTAAGCCAGTTGGGGAGAAATATGATTGTGTAGAATTAAGTATTTCGGATATAGAAAACGCATCTTTCGAATCATTGATACGATGTATTGATTTTTATTTACCAAAGAGAAATATAAAAACAAAAAGTATTTTAACAAAAGAAGAACAGATTACTTTAGATGAGGTTAAATCTATATTGTCATCAAGTACTTCAAATAGTATTTATGATACGACAGAACCAACGGAAACAGATATAAAGGGATGTACAGACCCTAATTCACTAAACTATAACAAATATGCAACAATAGATGATGGTAGTTGTATATATTCAGAAGAAGTTGTAGATATAAAGGGATGTACAGACCCAAATTCATTAAACTATAATCCTAATGCAACAATAGATGATGGTAGTTGTAAGTACACTCAAAATACAGTAAAGAAAACATATTATATATGGTCTAACGAAGGTACTATCAAATATAGAATTGCAGATGGTACTGCTGAATTAAAAGAAGGTCAAATGTATGATTCATTTACTTGTACACATATAGTAGGTTCTGTTAAATTTACAGGAGATGTTAGAGAAGTTCCTAAACCAGTATCAACTGCAGCTGCAACATCATTGTTTTTAATACAAAATCAAAATAGAGATTATGATTTTGATGATTTAGGTTTGCTTGGAAACACGAAAAATGATAGACCTAGTCTAACTAGTGTTTCAATTTCATATAGAGATGCGAGTGGAGCTCTTCAAAAAACATCAAACATAGAACCAGGAGGTTCTACAACAGTTTGTGCACAAGATGGTAGTATAGTTACTATGCCTAATATTAGTGTAATAAAACAAGGAAATTGTGGAACAGTTGCTCCAACACCATCGGTTGGTGGAAGTAGAGGAGGAGCTGGAAATTCAACAACAACAACTATATTTGGAACAAATCCATTTGGTGGGGTTACAAGTGAAACGATAAACATAAATACAGGTATTTATAAATAATGGCAGAGCAAAGTACAGAGAGTTCAGGAGGAAAAAAGAGAGGCCTACGAATCAGAGGTATTTCTACCGATAGAGGGTTTAGTGACAGTGTCATTGAAAACCTAGGTACTCCTATTGTATCTGGTGGAGGTATATCCGATAATGTGTTAATCAATAAGGGAGAAGCTCAAGCGCCTATTACTATAACTAAAGAGTTACCAAAACAAACTCCTGTTAAAGAAATAATTACATACAACACACCAACTAATACTATTCAAGTAAATATTAAATCAAGTCCAATTGGTGGAGCAGTAATTGTAAATGGAAAAGAAACAAAAAACATAACTAATAATTCTATAATTTTCAATGGTAAAGAATTACTTACACCAAAAATAATTGAAGTAATAAATGCCATTGGAAAATCAAAAGATAGATATAAATTATATACAGTAAAACAAACCATTCTAAAGGATGTTAAGCCATTACAGAAATTTGATAATTTAATACAGAAACCCATAAACCCTCTTACTCAAAAAATTGAGATTAATGGTAAGAGTGATGATGTTTATTTAGGATTTCAACAAGCAAAACCTACAAATCTTAAACCAAGACCTCTAGTAGTTGGTTCAGTAGGTTTTCAATTCTATCAACTAAGGGTTGAAAAAAATGGTAAAGAAATAAATGTTAATAATCAAATTAACGAAATAACAAGTACAATAAATAAAGGATTCTCAGTAGATTTAAATTTTGAACTTGAAAAAGAAATTATAATAGATACACCACCAGCAAAAAAGTACTCAATCGAAATTGAAGCTAATATTGGTAGAGATGGTGATTTTCAATACGTTACATCTTGGGGAGATAAAGGACTTCTTGAAGATGAAGACTTAATAACGTTAACTTCAAACCCTCCAAGAATTCCAGGAGAGAAAATATATGTTGATTTCTTTGCAAATGGAATAAGTGATTTAACTCATACAACAACGTATGATATTCAAACACCTACATCCAAAGGAATACAGACAATTAATTCACTTGAAACAAGAGTAGTTTTACAACCAGGTATTTCAAGGGTTGTTATTGATTCTGTTAAAATACCCAAAGAAGAAATACAAAAACCTCTTATAAATGTTTCAATAGATAATTTAAAATTTAATATCTTATCAAAAGAAGATACAAAAATTGTTTATAACACATCATATGCAGATGAGGTTGCCTATACATTGGGTAAAACAACAAGAACATTAAAATCAGATGGAACTATCATTTTAAATAAAGATGATTTTTACAATGGTATTGGTAATTATGTAATTTATTTACAACCAAACTCAAAACAAGCAGGTAGTGGTGATGTAAAAAGAATTAATATTAATGTAGTTAGTGAAGAATACATACCAGGTCCAGATATAACTCATATAAATTATCCACAAAATATAAAAGGAGCGGATTTTAAAGGATTTAATATTCCTTTTAATATTAGTTGGCAATCTATAAACACTAATTTTATTTATATTTACGCAGGAAAATATTCTAAAGATACTAAATCTAATTTCTTAGGACAATTTGAACCAAATGGTAATGCTAAATTTAATATAGCAGATGTTTTAAAAGCAGCAAAGACTAATATTAATGAAACATCTAAAGCAATTCAATTTTCTTTAAATTTAGTTCCATATAATATTGAAGGAAATGAAAAAACTGCAGGAAAGGTTGAAGTAGTAAACATTACTTTTGATAAAGGAGATTTAACATTACCAAGAGAAATTGTAATCAATGATATTAAGGAAAGTTTTAGAAAACAATTTGATAAAAAAATATTCGAAGATGTTTCTCCATTCCTTACACATTATTTACACTTAGGTGATGGTAATAATAAATTAATAGCAACTTGGGATATTGATAACAATACTTTATCAACATTTGAAGATGATTTAGAAACAAATACAAGAAAAAAGACAGAAGAAGTAAAATCTTTAATTTTAAAATTGTATGAACCATTACCACAAGATATAAATTTAAATCATAAATCTTGGATATCAAAAATACAATCAATTCCTATAATTGATACGATTACACTTATAGATGGTGAAACTGCAGAGTGTACTCCACTACAACCAAACTTTAATTTGGATGTTGGAGATGATATTGGATACCAAATTCTAGATGATTTGATAGGAAGTGGTTCAGCAACCTCAACCGATGTTGTTAATCAATTCATTTCTTCAAGTGATTTTGATTTATCTAAACTTGATATATCATATGTAACAAGTTCGACAGCATTAATAAGTACAACAGGTTCTTCTGATTCTGGTCAAATTGAAATAGAAACAGGAGTATATGATTACAATTGGAATGCATTTGTAAAATACTCATCAGCCGAAGAAAGAAGTGCTAATTTCTTTTATAAGGTAAAATTAATAGAATCATATCAAGAAAAATATGATAGTTTAATATCTGGTTCTTCAACAACAAGTTCTATTGAAATTACAAATGAAAAGGATAGAACGTTAACAAAAATTAATGATGTTAAAAAAGGATTTGATTCATTTGAAAAATTCTTATACACTTCATCATCAGTTGATGGATTAACTTATCCTGGTGCAGGTGGTAATGCATTATCATCTAGTTCTGATGTAACTTTATGGTATGATGGAATATTAGAGTCTGCTCAATCATATGATTATGATAATAAATCAAGATTTGTAAACAATCTACCACAACACATAAAAGATGATTATCAAGGTGGTGAATTTACATTATTCTTTGATATGATTGGACAACACTTTGATAATATATGGGCACATATTGAAGGAATTTCTAAATCTAAGAAAACCGAAAACAAATATAATAATGGTATTGTAAACGAACTTGTTTACCATATGTTGGAATCTCTTGGATGGAATGCTGATATGGGAGTTCAATCACAACTACTTTGGGAATATGCGTTTGGTAAACATTCGGATGGTACTATTGTTAGTGCTACAAGTGGTAAAGATAGACAAAGTGAAGTATGGAGAAGAATCTTAAATAACTTACCATATTTAAATAAACATAAAGGTACTAAAAGAGCTCTTCATGCTGCGTTAAGTATATATGGTATTCCACAATCACTTTTAACTGTGATGGAGTTTGGAGGACCAAAAGACCCAACTCAAGAAGGAACTACTAAGTTTACATTTGAAGATAGAACTGCAGCAATTGCAATAAGTGGTAGTGAACGAATAGATATACCATGGAAACAATATTCAGGAACTTCTGAACATCCAAATTCAGTAGAACTTAGATTTAATACCGAAATAAAAGGGAATCAACAATTAATTAGTGGTAGTGATTGGAGTTTAAGTGTATTAGAAGATACTGGCTCTCTTGCTAAATTTGAATTAGTTGTTGGTAGTGATTCTGCATCAACTAATCCTGTTTCATTCTTTAATGATGAATATACACAAATTGTTATAAACAGAGAAACAGGTAGTTCAGATGTATTTGAATTATTTGTAAAAGAAGGATTCCAAGAAAGAATTAGAAACGAAGCTTCTGCATCTTTAACAACTACATCAAAAGGATGGACAAGTGGTTCTTATATTTCTGTTGGTGGTAGTAACATCACTGGTTCAGTAGATGAATTCAGATTATGGACATCTCCTTTAGCAGAATCAAAAATAAATAATCACACATTATTGCCAGATGCAATTGATGGTAACCATGTTTCATCATCTACTGAAGATTTACTTTTTAGATTAGATTTCGAATATCCAAAAAACAGACACTCAAGTGCAGATGCTAATATTAAAAACGTTTCTATAAATCGTTCTTATGATGAGTATGCAACTGCATCTTTATTTGATAATATTAGTACATATCCATATCAGTACATTCCATACGATAGAGATGTTACTGCGGATGTTCCTTCTAGTGGATTCAATGTTAGTAATAAAATAAGATTTGAATCACAAACTGCAATATCAGATTTAACTTACAGAAGTAGAGCAACTAAAAAATCATATGATAATGCTCCAATTGATTCAAATAGATTAGGATTATTTTTCTCACCAATTAAAGAGATTAATATGGATATCGTAAAATCTCTTGGTGAATTTAATATAGGAAATTATATTGGAAATCCTGCAGATGATTTCTCTGAAGAATATGGTGAATTAAAAACATTAAGAAATTATTACTTTGATAGATATTCATTAAATATTCATGAATATATTCAACTTGTAAGATATATTGATAAATCATTATTTGATGTATTGGAATCATTAGTACCAGCAAGAGCTAAGGTATCAAGTGGTTTATTAATAGAACCCCATGTTCTTGAAAGAAGTAAGGTTCAACAAAAACCAACTATTGCATCTAAGCACAATTATGAATCTAAAATTGATACACAAGAAAATATAATAATTGATTCATCAAATGAATTAATAGAATCTTTTTTAACTGCATCTAATGATATAACTTTAGCTGGAACAAACGATAATTATTTAACAATTATATCTGCATCTGATAATCATGTTTTAAATGGAACAAACGATAGTTACGAAAGTACAATCACACAATCAGATAACCTTATTGCAACAGGAGAAATAACAACAAACTCTGGTTCAGATATGGGTGGAATATCTTTTATGGTAAACGCACACTTCACTCAATCAACTCAAGGTGAGTATGATTCAACTGCATATCAACAAATAGGAATGGGTGCAGATTCGATATCATCTTTAGGGTTTGGATTATATGGTATTAATGGTACTGTTATAAGAACAAGATTAGATAAAAATAATAATTTTGTAAAAGATAGAGTTAAGGTATATTTATTAAAGGAACAATATACACAAGATGTACCACAAAATATAAATGCAAACGATGAATCATTGGGTAGAGAATTTGTATCTCAAACAAAACATAGATTCAAAGTAAACATTTTACCATTTACTGGTTCTGATGGAAATGAAATGAGTTCATCAGTTGCTGGTAATATTGTAGAAGCTACTCCACTTAATGGATATTTACCAACACATTACGCAAATGTTGGTGATTTAACAAGTGGAATGGAAAATTCATTTTTTAATGGTTCAAAACAAACAAGTGCAACTACTTTAGATGGTGGTTCACCGGTTCAAACATTCACTACGAATCCTAATACTCTTAGAGTTTCTGATAGTGGAAGGGGTAGTGGAGAACCAATTTTAGAAGTTGATTAATAATTATAGAGTATAAAAATTACTAAAAATATAAATTGTTATATTTATATATTGAATAACAAGAGGAAAATTTAATTATGGCTTATTTAAATAACACAGAAATAACAGTAGATGCTATTCTTACCAAAAAAGGTAGAGAAAAATTAGCATCTGGTGAAGGTTTAAATATCTCAAAATTCGCACTAGGTGATGATGAGGTAGATTACACACTTTACGAACCAGCACATCCAAAAGGAAGTGCATATTATGATGCGGCAATCAAAGCGATTCCGATTACTGAGGCTTCACCAGATGAAACTCAAATCTTAAAATATAAATTGGTAACTTTACCAAAAGGAACAACTAAAATTCCAAAAGTAGAATTTGGTGTACCTTCTATATCTGTAAATCAGAACTCTGGCCAAGTTCAACTTTCCCCAACTACTTCACCAAGTGGTAATACACAAAGTGGATATACTGTTATTCTTTCTAACAAGAACGCAGGTTCAATTGTTGGAAGTGGATTATCGGCAGGAGCAAGTTCAACTCCATCATTCTTGGGTGATGAAATAACTGCAACTGCGGCAATAGAGACTGGATTAGAATTTACTTTTATTCCAAATCCAAATATAAATGCTACAATTGCAACAACAATTACAGTATATGGTAATGAGACAGGTGGTTCACAAACTATTCCTGTAACTGTTACATATATACAACCAAGTTAATAAAAAGGAAAAAATAAAATGGCAGAAATAACAGGACAAGCGGGAGTAAATTTAACACAAGAGTTAGCAACTTACTTAGATGCTAATCAAGGTAACCTAACTTCTGAACAATTATCACAAATAATAAATCAGTATTTAACTGGTGGTGATAAATTAGGTGCAAGTGGTGGACAAATATCTACTGGTATTTACAAGAGATTTGGTGAATTTGACCAAGTAAGTGGTAAAGTGGAAGTTGCAACAACTGGCCTTTGGACTGGTAACACAGGTAGTTTATCTACTTTCGTAACTTCTTCTTCACAAT
>ERZ1046740.2222-NODE-2222-length-12686-cov-67.969361_pt1 | contig 12686 bp, 9 predicted proteins | sample MGYA00383093_ERZ1046740 | MGnify/ENA primary metagenome ERZ1046740 (study PRJEB29581, sample SAMEA5548363) | metagenome | biome: marine; feature: coastal; material: water | depth 25 m | study: Short-term variability in the microbial, nano- and picoplankton...
CTTTTTTATAAGCTTCCATAACCTTTTCTCCATCAAAATCTACAAAAGCCATTCTGAAGAATAACTCATTTGAATGAAATCCAAAATCAGAGCCTGGTAATAAAGCTACACCATAATTTTTTAACAAATGATGAGATAGTTCGGTGCTGGTATCAATCTTTAAAGAGGTTAGATGCTCTTTAAACTTTTCAAAACCTACCATCATATAGAAAGATCCTTGAGGAGTTGTGCATTGAATATTACACCTAGACAACTCATTAAATATATAAGTAGAAATTCCGTCTAAAATTGCTGCAGAACTAGCTACATACTCTTTTAAATTTTTAGCGTATTTATATGCCGTAATTGCCGAAAATTGAACTGGTGAAGACACGCAGCTAAATGTTTCGCTAAATAATGAAGAATATACCACTGAAATCTTTTCTAGCTCTCTTGGTAAAGACATAAATCCTAAACGATAACCGCCCGCAGAAAACACTTTGCTTAACCCACCAAAAACAATAGTTCCTTCAGAATAATATCTAGATATACTAGGAGAATACTCATTAGAAAAATTAATTTGAGAGTAAATTTCATCAGAAAGCACCAATATCTTATACTTTCTACAAACTGTAGCCAAAGATTGATACTCTGCATCCGAATATACGGCTCCAGTTGGATTATTTGGCGAATTAAGAACTAGAATATGGTTTTGAACTTGACTATTGCTCAAGTAAGACTCTAAGACGCTTGGAGTAAGTTTAAAGTTATTCTCTAGTGTAGTTTCTAAAATTTGATAACTTCCTCCCTTTGACTTAATTTGAGGAATATAACTAACCCAACTTCCTTTTGGAATTAAAAATTTGCCCTCAAATATGAGAATAGATTGATATAATAACTCTTTACTTCCAGGACCTATAAAAATTAAATCTGATGCTCTTTGAATTCCTTGATGCTCGGCTAGAAAATTAGATACCTGTTGTCTTAATTTTTCCAAGCCATTTACAGGTAAATAATGATTGTTAGCGGCGTTATTTTTTAATTCTTCAACAATAGATTGATGAATTGGAAAAGGAGATTGACCAAACCCAAAATGAGTAATCTCTTGACCATTATTACGCAATTCTCTAACCTTCTCGTTAATTAATAAAGTTGCAGAAGGTTTTAATTCTGAAATATGTTGGTTTATTTTCATGTGTGAAAAATAAAAAAAAGAGACCTAATAGGTCTCTTTTTTTTATTAAAAGTTGTAAACTTTTTTATGATGGATCTTCTGTATACATTATGTAAGACACGTTTCCGTTTGAATCAGTGCTTTTAGTACACCAGATATGAAATCCGAAATCTTGTGCGTTAACAGTAAAATTAAAAGTTCCTCCTGCAGTGATAATATCAAAAGTTATGTCTACTGGCCTAGAAAAGGTATTTGCTGGCCATTCGTAAACAAAAAGACCATAATTTCCGTCTTCTTCTAATGTACCACTTACATTTTCTTGGTTAGTAACACCTGCACTAGTGTCTATGGCAAAAGGACCTGCCCAGCCTGCAGTAAAACCAGCTAATATTAAATCTAAATCTTGATTCCCTTCCCAAGTCATTTTTGCAGAAAAATAACCTTGTCTCATTATTCTAGCTGAAGTATTACCAGAAATACCAGTTGTGAAATTTCTAGCAGAAGCATTAACAACAATAAAATCTGAAAGATCTACATCATGAAAATTATCAGTAGCAGCAAAGTCTATCGTAATAACTAAAGAGTTATCTCCAGTACTAGAAGAAGATGACATTGTAGTACCACCGTCTAAAGAATATTCAATGGTTGAATAACTAGGTAAATCTTCTGAAAAGTTAATTACTAAGTCATAACTAGTTGCGTCATCTGGAATACCAATAATATCTCCTTGATTAGCTAAAGAAGCTGTAATCAGTTTTTGAGGTAATACTGATACTGCATCATCATCGTCTACATTACATCCAACGAATGTAAAAACAGCTAATAATACAATACTTAATTTATATATATGTTTCATTTGTGTGTGTTTTAATATTGAATAATAGAATACGTTACTTCACTTCCATCTGTAGATTTAGTGATTTCTATGGTGTCTCTTATATCAGAATAAAAGCCTCCTGCATTTAATAGTTTACCACTAAATGGATAAACAGTTTGAGTTGGGTGAGACACCACTTCGAACTCAAGTAGCCAATCAATAGCAGAACTTGCTACAGACCATGGTGCTATTTGAAAAATATATACTCCGTCAGGAGCACCAGCAGGTAGAGTTAAGAATTCAGGATCAGCATTTAAATTTTGACTTATATCAATCAACCCACCTAGTGCTACTGAAAGTAAACCTGCATCTAAATCACTTTGTCCACTCCAAGAAAAAACCATTTCTAAAGGACCTACTTCTGTAACAACAGAAAAAGGAAATGAGTCTGTTACATCTATTGTTCTTGTAATTTCTCCTGGTGTTAAATAGTAATCACTATTACCGCCAAAGTCTGCATCTAAAATTTCAATAGTAAACGTTTCTACGTCAGTACCTTCAGACACACCGTCATCAGAAAAACTAACAACAACATCTACTGAAGTATCTCCAGCAGGAATTGTAACAGTTTCTGGATAACTTGCACCATCTACTGTACCATCAGATGAAGAAGCTCCTAAAGTTATAACAGTAGATACAGGTAGTGGATTTGAACTCAATCCTATTACAAAAGTAATTGCATCGCCACCACTTTCTAATACTAATTGACCACCATTTGAATCTGTAAATCCAAGATTTATTTCACTTGTAGGAGTTAAAACTCCTGGGTTTGTTACACTATCTACTTCATCCTGACCACACGAAATTAAAAGTGTGATGGAGAATAATAATAGTGCTAAATATTTAATATTTTTCATATTCTATTAGTTTGTATTTTATAATTTAAATTTTAGTCTAGCAAATACTGTTCTACCATTAATTCCAAACTGAGATGTAACACGTGGGTATATAAAGTTATTACCACTTGTTAAGTTAGATGGACTTGCATCTGGGAATACATTAAATATATTACTAGATCCTACAGTTAACGTTAAATTTTCTGATACATCATATCCAAAAGACATGTCAGTTAAAACTTTAGCTCCAAATTCTGGATGAATAGGAACAGCAGTGTCATTAATAGTTGAGCTTGGTGTTGTATCAGGATTTGTTACAGCTCCAAAAAATGAATTTCTTAAAAAGAAATTCCATTTATCTCCTCGTAACATATGTCCTAAGTTAGCTTTAATTCTAGGTGTAGCTTTTTCTAAGAAATACGATTCTCTTTCCCCAAAATAAGTACCTGCTTGTGAAGCTAATACACTAGAGGAGTTAATTTCGTCTACTCTTTGTGTAAAAGCGTAGGTTACTGCTAAATCACTTGAGAAAGTCAAATCTGAAATAGATGCTTTGTGAGATATAACAACATCAAATCCTTTTGTTTCTGTATCAATTGCATTTGCAAAGAAACGAGCAGATTCTGCTCCAGTAACAATTCCGTCAGGAATATCAAAGTTTCCAGTTAAAACAACTCTATCGTCTATCCCTGTAAAAAATCCATCTACGGTTAAACTAAGGTTAGCATCTGGTATTTTGGCAGTAACACCAAAACTTGCACTAAATGATTCTTCTTGTTTTAGTTGAGGAATTCCTAGTGCTCCAGCAATTTGACTATCATTTGAAAAAGTTCCAACTTCGTAAGGAACTCCTGATATAAAGTTTGTACTGATGGTGTTAAAATTTAACTGAGCTAAAGAAGGAGCTCTAAAACCTGTACTTGCAGCTGCTCTTAAATTAACGTTATCACTTAATCTAACAATACCAGCTAATTTCCAATTGAAAGTAGATCCAAAATCACTATAGTTTTCATATCTAACTGCTCCTGAAAGGAATAAGTTCTTGTTAACATCTAATTCTAAATCTCCATAAAAAGCATAACTATTTCTAGTTGCATTTCTTTCGTTAGCTGGTCTAAAACCTGGGAAAACTTGAATTCCACCAGCTCTAGATCTACCAAAGAAATCTACTACTTGTGTATCAGCACTTCCATCCCAGATATCTCCGTTGATGTCGTATGTTGCCCATGATTCTTCTTGTCCTGCAAAAATATCATATGCTTCCATTCTGTATTCAGAACCAATTGCAACGTTTAATCCAGACATTACATCGTCATAGAATTTTGTTAAATCTAAATTGGTTGTGTTTTGTGCAAAAGAAAATCCTCCAGCGTACACTTCTAAAGGTGATGCTTGCTGTAAACTCGCGTTACTTGAATTTCCGATATTGAAATCAAAAGAGTTTTTACCGTAAGTATTGCTAAAATCAATATCCCAGTCTCCTTGCTTTCCTTTAATACCAACTGAAATAGATTCATCATTTACAATAGAATTTATCTCTGGAAGCATTCCTGCAGGATATAATCCTGTAAATGCTCTTGATTGTGCTGGTCTTCTGTAAAAACCTGCAGCATTTCCTCTTCTGTGACTTATTCCTCCAAAAGCATAAAAGCTAAAGTCATCGTTAAGTTGTAATTCCATGTTAGCCATGAACTTACCATTTCTTAATCTAGATTGACCAACTCTCATACTAAAGTCTTGTCTTGTAAGACCTCTTGTTGCTAATTCGTCTTCTGATGTATTGAAGTTTAGTAAACCTCTTAACTCATCAATTGAAGAAGCTGCATTAATTTGATTCTTTAATGAAAAAGGGAAGTAAGTAACTCCCTGAGCAAATGTTTGAATTTGAGCTAAAGAGTATTGAGTAATATCTGAACCATATCCACTATTTAAACCTATCCATTCTACTGAGTTACTTGCATCAAATATTTGACCAGTAAATCCTTCAGCACCAGCTCTAAATGAAGGAGCTCTTGTAGACATAGATCCTGTGAAATTGATAAAACTACCTTTATCATCTAAAGGAATTCCGTAATTCACATCAAATTGAAAGCTCTCACCGTCCATACCACCACTTTGGTTGTTTGTTTGGTCTCCCCAATTTGATCCTTGGTTTACTTGAAATTCTAATCCTTCACTATTTTTTAATACTATATTGATAACACCAGCTATGGCATCACTACCATATTGTGCTGCTGCACCATCTTTTAAAATTTCTATTCTTTTAATTGAAAAAGCTGGGATAGCATTCATATCTGTTCCAACGCTACCTCTACCAACAGTACTATTTACATTTACTAATGAAGTACTGTGTCTTCTTTTTCCATTTACCAACACCAACACCTGATCTGGTCCTAAGCCTCTTAAGGCTGCAGGATCAATGTGATCTGTACCGTCTGATACGGTTTGTGAAGTAGATGTAAATGAAGGTGCTACATAATTTAAGATATCATTTACTGATACTTGTGGTCCTGAACTGATTAATTCTGTAACATCAATTACATCAACTGGAACTGGAGTATTAGCGACAGTTCTATTTTTATTTCTAGATCCTACTAATACAACTTCATCTAATGAAAGATTATCTTCCTCCAAAACAATTGTAACATAACTTGTGTCAGATATATTCTTTTCAACAGTTTTGAATCCTAGAGAGGATACAGAAATTGTTGTTGGTAATTTCTGCACGTTCAACGAAAATTCTCCATTTTCATCGGTACTAGTACCATTTGTGGTTCCTTTTTCTACGACATTCATAAATGATAAAGCCTCCCCGCTTGAATCAGTTACCTTTCCTTTCACTGTTTGAGCACTGATTGTGACAGCCCCAACAAATAAAAACACTACCGTAAAAAATTTTAAAAAGTTATTTTGTTTCATATAAGTGTTATTGATTGATAATAAAAGCAAATGTTACCTTTTTTTTTGTTAAAAACAAAAAAACACACGCTTTAATGACTTATTTTAAACTACATTTTTTTAAAATTGTACATAAAAAACAAAAAAAGGCTTGTATACACTACCTTTAACCAATTTTTAACAATGAAAAAAAATCGAATAGTGTAGTTTTGATTTCAATTTTTTAATAGCAAATACCCAATAACAAAATGGACGTAGACATTAGGTCAATTAACGAAAAAATAGAGCGTGAAAGTGCTTTTGTAGACATACTTACTGCAGAAATGAACAAAGTTATTGTAGGACAAAAAGATATGATAGAGCGATTGCTAATTGGATTATTAGGCAATGGACATATTTTACTTGAAGGAGTTCCTGGTTTAGCAAAAACATTAGCTATTAATTCTCTTTCTAAAGCGGTGCAAGGATCATTTAGTAGAGTTCAATTTACACCTGATTTATTACCCGCTGACGTAGTAGGTACCATGATTTATAATATGAAAGAAAATGATTTTTCTATTAAGAAAGGTCCAATTTTTGCAAATTTTGTTCTTGCAGATGAAATAAATAGAGCCCCTGCAAAGGTGCAGTCTGCGCTGTTAGAAGCAATGCAAGAGAGACAAATAACAATTGGTGATACTACTTTTAATCTTGATCAACCCTTTTTAGTTATGGCAACTCAAAACCCAGTTGAGCAAGAAGGAACTTATCCCCTCCCTGAAGCTCAAGTAGACAGGTTTATGTTAAAAACTGTTATAGATTATCCTAAGTTATCTGATGAGCAAACTATTATGAGGCAAAATTTAAATGGTAATTTTACTGCCATTAACCCTGTGGTTTCAATTGATCAAATAATAAAGGCTAGAGAGGCTGCTAATGAAGTCTATATGGATGAAAAAATTGAAAAATATATACTTGATATTATTTTCGCCACCAGATATCCAGAACGTTACAATCTTTCTCAACTAAAACCACTTATTAGTTTTGGAGCATCGCCTAGGGGGAGTATTAATCTTGCAAAGGCTGCTAAATGTTATGCTTTTATAAAAAGAAGAGGATATGTAATCCCTGAGGACGTTAGAGCTATTGTTTATGATGTTTTGCGACATAGAATAGGAATAACCTATGAAGCAGAAGCAGAAAATATTTCATCGGTAGATATTATCAATTCAATCATTAATGAAATAGAAGTTCCTTAAAATTATACTTTTTTTATTGAAGCCATCAAAGGGCGTTTTTTGAAAAGATTACTTAAGCCATGGATACTAAGGAAATACTAAAAAAAGTACGGAAAATAGAAGTAAAGACAAGACGATTGTCTGATCATATTTTTGGAGGAGAATATCATTCTACTTTTAAGGGCAGAGGTATGACATTTTCTGAAGTTAGAGCTTATCAATTTGGAGATGATGTTAGGGCAATAGATTGGAATGTTACTGCTCGTTATAACGAACCCTTTATTAAAGTTTTTGAAGAGGAAAGAGAACTTACAATGATGTTAATGGTAGATGTCTCCGGTTCTGAGAATTTCGGAACTTCAGAACAATTTAAAAAAGATACCATTACAGAAATTTCTGCTACACTAGCTTTTTCTGCTATTCAAAATAATGATAAAGTTGGATTGATTCTTTTTTCTGACCAGATAGAATTATTTATTCCTCCTAAAAAAGGCAAAAGTCATGTACTAAGAATTATTCGAGAATTAATAGAATTTACACCTAAGAGTAACAACACTGATATTGCCGAAGCTTTTAAATTTCTGTCTAATGTAATGAAGAAAAAGGCCATCGTTTTCATGTTATCTGATTTTATGGATAATGATTATGAAAGAACTCTAAAAATTGTAGGAAACAAACACGATATCACAGGTATTCGTGTGTATGACAAACACGACGAAGAGATCCCAAACCTTGGACTAGTTCCTATGATAGATTCGGAAACAAACACTGTACAACTTGTAAACACTGCTTCAAAAAAGATTAGAAACAATTATAAAACATCAGCAATTAAGATGTCTAACTATTTTAAAACAACTTTTAAGAAAAGTGGCTCAGGAACCATAGATACAAGAGTTGATGAAGACTATGTGAAAAAATTATTAGGATACTTTAAACACAAAGGAAAATAAAAAACATGAGCACTAGAATTTTTTTATTTTTTTCACTGATTTCCTACCTGGCTTTTCCACAGAAGGTTGTTGTTAAATCAGACACCACCAACATAAGAATTGGTGAACAGTTTATGTATCAAATCAACATAAACGACACCGCTAATGTAATTTTGCCTGAAAAGATTGAAAATTTAAAAAACTTAGAAGTTGTAAATGATATTGAGATTGATACATTAAAGAATGTTTTAATCAAAAAATATGTAATGACTGGGTTTGATAGTGGTGCATTTTATATTCCATCTCAACAGATATTCATTAAGAATAGAGCTTATATTACAGATTCTATTTTGATTAATGTAGCCACCATTGCCATAGATACAACCAAACAAAAATTATTTCCAATCAAGGCTATTCAAAGTGAACCATTGGTCTACGATGACTTTAAACCTTATATTATCTGGGTAATTCTAATTTTAATCCTGATTGCTGTTTTTGTCTATTATTTTGTTTTTAGAAAAAAACCGATAGTTGACCAGGAAGAGCCTCTTGTTCAGATTCCTCCTTATGATGAGGCCATCGAAAAGCTTAAAAAGCTAGACAATAAATTACTTTGGCAAAATAATCAGATCAAAAAATATTATAGTGAGCTTACCGAAATTATCAGAGATTTTATTGAAAAAGAATTAAAAATACCTGCATTAGAAATTACCACACAAGAACTAATTGAAGCACTTTCTAATCTAGATAAATCTGAGACTTTACAAATTGATAAAGAAACTACAAGAAAATTAAATTCTCTTTTAAGTGAAGCTGATTTAGTGAAATTTGCGAAATCGACCCCGCTTTCTCACGAAATTGAGGATGACAGAAAAGATGCAGAAAATATTTTAAATGATTTAAAACCCGTAATAATAGAAGAAGCTGAGAATGATGAATTGGAATAACTTTGAATTTAACAACCCTGAGTTCTTGTGGCTGCTAACGTTAATTCCGTTCTTAGCCACCTGGTTTTTTCTTGTCAGAAAAAAAGAAACAGCCACACTAACCGTTTCTAGTCTAAAAGGGTTTAATACAACATCTAGTTTTTTACCTAAATTAAAACCTTTGTTACCCATCATTAGATTAATAGCTCTTACTCTTCTAATAATTGCACTTGCCAGACCAAGAAATGTTGCCGTAAGCACAAAAGTAAAAGCTAACAGAGGAATCGATATTGTAATGGCCATTGATGTATCTGCTAGTATGCTTGCAAGAGATTTGAAGCCTAACAGGTTAGAAGCTCTAAAAGTAGTAGCTACTAATTTTGTAAATAGAAGACCTAATGATCGTATAGGAATAGTTGTGTATGCTGGTGAAAGTTTTACTCAAACCCCTATTACAAGTGATAAGAGTATTACTAGAAGAACAATTTCTGAAATTAAATGGGGGCAACTAGAAGGAGGTACGGCCATAGGAATGGGATTAGGCTCTGCAGTAAATAGGTTGAAAGAAAGTGAAGCCAAAAGTAAAGTTATTATTTTACTAACAGACGGGGTTAATAATTCTGGTTTTGTAGATCCGAAGACAGCTACTGAACTTGCAAAAGAATTAAACATAAAGGTTTATACTGTAGGAATTGGAACTAATGGTATGGCTGATTTTCCTTTTAGCAAAGATGCTAGAGGAAGATTACAGTTCCGAAAACAACAAGTAGAGATAGACGAAGAATTGTTGCAGTTTATAGCTAGTGAAACTCAAGGTCAATATTTTAGAGCCACAGACAATTCTGAGCTTCAAGAAATTTATGACGAAATTGATACGCTAGAAAAAACAAAGATTGAAGAGTTTAAATATTACAACTATCAAGAAAAATATAGGTATTTATTATTTTTCGCAGGAGGATTATTGTTGTTAGAATTTATATTAAAAAACACCCTTTTTAGAAGTTTTATATAATGTTATACAGACTAGAAGAACCAATATACTTTTACCTATTTGCTATAATTCCAGTAATTATTGTGATCTTTCTTTTAGTGTCTTTTTGGAAAAAAAGCACTCAAAAGAAATTTGCGTCTTCAGGGTTATTATCTAAACTTGCGCCTAATATTTCTGTTTTTAAATCCATTCTTAAACTTTCATTTTTCTTGATAGGGATTTCATTCTTAATTCTAGCTTTGGTTAATCCTAAGATAGGGACTAAGCTGAAAACAGTAAAAAGAGAAGGTGTAGATGTTGTTTTTGCACTAGATGTGTCTAAGAGTATGTTAGCAGAAGACATTGCGCCAAACAGACTAGAAAAATCAAAACAAATTATTTCTAAAATTATTGATAAATTAGGAAGTGATCGTGTAGGTATTATCATTTATGCTGGAAATGCATATCCTCTTTTACCAATTACAACCGATCATGGTGCTGCTAAAATGTTTCTCCAGAGTGCAAATCCAGATTTAGTGTCTAGCCAAGGGACAGCAATTAACGATGCGTTAGATTTAGCCAAAACATACTACAACAACGATGACCAAACAAATCGTTTTTTAATTATTATCTCTGATGGAGAAGATCATCAAGAAGAAACAAAACAAATCGCACAAAATATTTCTAATGATGGAATTAAAGTGTACACCATAGGAGTAGGAACTGAGAAAGGGGCTCCTATTCCTATGAAGATAAATGGTTCATTAATAGGATATAAAAAATATAAGGGAGAAACTGTTTTAACAAAACGTAATCCGGTACTTTTAAAAGGTGTTGCTGATGCCGCTAATGGAGTTTATATTGATGGTAATTTAACTGACAAACCTGTAAAAGCAATTGAGGATATTATTGGTAATGCACAAAAAACGGCATTTGAAACCAAACAATTCTCGGACTATAAAGATCAATTTCAATGGTTTTTAGGAATTGGTATATTATTTTTACTAATAGATGTTTTTTTCCTAGACAAGAAAACCAAATGGCTAAAAAAAGTAGATTTATTTAACGAAAAATTAAATTAACTAGATGAAGAAACTCATATCAATATCTGTATTTATTTTAATGATGCTGTCTTCTTTGGTTATGTATTCCCAAAAAGATTCTATTTCACTTCAAAGAGAGGCTAGAAAGTTAGTTAGAGAAGGAAACAAACTCTACAATCAAAAGAAATATGCAGATGCCACTATTTCATACAAAAAAGCGCTAGAGAAAAATAGTTCCTACACAAAAGCTACCTACAACCTGGGGAATTCATTATTTCAAGAAAAGAATTTTAAAGAAGCCATTCCTCAATACAAAATTTTGACTGAGAACTCAGAAGATTCATTTGAAAAAGCTGAAGGTTATCATAATATTGGTAATGCGATGATGGAAGAAAAAAATTATCAAGGAGCAGTAGATGCCTATAAAAATTCTCTTCGTAAAAATCCAAATGATGATGAAACTAGATATAATCTAGCTGTTGCACAAAAGCTTCTTGAAAAAGAAAAAAATAAAGACAAAGACAAAAATAAAGACAAGAACAAAGACAAAAACAAAGACAAAAACAAGGACAAGGACAAGGACAAGGACAAAAAAGAGGGAGACGATAAAGATAAAAAAGATCCAAAAAAAGAAAACGATAAAGACGGAGATCAGAAGAAAAAAAAGGATCAAAAAAACAATGAAAAGAAAAAACAAAAACCTCAACAAGGCAAGATGTCTCCTGAACAAATTAAACAATTGTTAGAAAGTCTAAAAAACGAAGAAAAGAAAACACAAAAAAAATTAAACGCAAAAAAAGCTAAAGGTTCAAAAATTAAACAAGAAAAAGATTGGTAAATTTTATATTTGTCAATCGTTAGAAAGTAACATGAAGAAGATTTATTACATTTTCACCTTATGCATTCTTTTGAGCATGTCTATGTATGCTCAAACACCAGAGCTAGTTGCTTCTGTAAGCAAAAACAAACTAGGGCTCAACCAAAGAGTAAGAATTCAGTTTACGGTCAATAAACAAGGAGCGGATGATTTTACTCCTCCAAACTTTAAAAATTTCCAAATTGTAAGTGGTCCAAGCCAATCTATTAGCCAGTCATGGATTAATGGAAAGGAGAGTTTTTCTCAATCGTATACTTACATTATAAAACCTCTCAAAAAAGGAGAATTTTTAATCCCTGCTGCTAGTATAAAACTAAATGAAAAAAGAATAAAATCTAAACCTATTAAAGTTATTGTTTTAGACCCTGTTGAAATTCCAAAAGATCCTAATGACCCTAATTATATAGCTCAACAAAATATTCATTTAGTTGCCGAAATATCCAAATCTAATCCATATGTAGGTGAAGGTATATATGTTGAGTATAGACTATATGTAAGCCAAAATATTAGTGTACGAGACTTTTCATACACAGAATCTCCCCAATACAATGGTTTTTGGAATCAGGATATTAAAATAAAAGGATTAACTACCAAAAACGGAACCTATAATGGGGAACAATACAGATATGTTGTTTTACAAAAGGCACTATTAATACCAACAAAATCTGGAAAACTTACTATTGATCCTATAAAAATGGATATTGTTATTGGTGTACCAACTGGTAGAGGAGATTTTTTTGGAAATCCAATTGTTAGAAATATTACTAGGAGTTTTGCATCGGCAAAAAAATATGTACGGTCTAAAGAACTTCCATTAATTAATAAACCAGAAAGTTTTAATGGTGCAGTTGGAGATTTTAATTTTATTGTTACTTCTAGTAAAGATATTTTGAAATCTAATGAGACGGCAACTATTTCAATGAAGGTAACAGGAAAAGGAAATTTAAAATTATTTGAATT
>ERZ1046740.2223-NODE-2223-length-12683-cov-4.540782_pt1 | contig 12683 bp, 9 predicted proteins | sample MGYA00383093_ERZ1046740 | MGnify/ENA primary metagenome ERZ1046740 (study PRJEB29581, sample SAMEA5548363) | metagenome | biome: marine; feature: coastal; material: water | depth 25 m | study: Short-term variability in the microbial, nano- and picoplankton...
AATAGTATTTATTATTATTAATGGATAATATTAAACAAAGAATAATAGAAGAAAAATGTTTAGAATTTAGGACGTTAAAAGATATGATTAATTATTATAAAAAAAAAAAAGAATTAATTAATAAAATAGATGAACTTAATAAAAATTATACATTTGAACAAATAGCAAAACTTTAATTTATTTATAGAGATAATTATATTTAATTTAAATGGAACGATTAAAACAACAAGGAAATGATTATTATGTTGATGGTCATTATGACGAAGCTTTGGATTGTTATAAAAAAGCTGTAGAATTAGCACCTGAAAATCATATTCTTTATTCTAATATATGTGCTGTTTATTTAAAAAAAGAGGATGGTGAAAATTCTTTAAAATATGCTGTACAATGTACTAAACTTGATCCTACGTGGGCTAAGGGTTGGACAAGATTGGGTTCAGCGTTATTATTGTCTGATAAAAAAGAGAAAGCATTAGTAGCATATAAGAAATCTTTTGAATTAGATCCTACTAATAAATATAATAAAAATATGATGGAAGAATTAGATAGCGAATTAAATGATACTGAAGAGGAAGATGATGTAAATATTTTACCTGAAACTTCTTTACCTAATTTACCTAATTTACCTAATTTACCTAATTTACCTAATTTACCTAATTTACCCAATATGTCTCCTCAAATGGGAAATATGTTTGATAAGATGTTAAACAATCCTAAAATAAAAGAAAAAATGCAAGATAAAGATTTTCAAAAGAAAATAATGGAAAGTCAACAAAATCCTTTTGCTATGTTAGGCGATCCCGATATGATGAAATTATTGAAAGAAATGATGAAAGAACTTTAAAGTTCTTTAATAACATCTAATTCATCATCTTCTTTTTTTGCTATTATATCCATATTTTTTTTTGTATTAAGAATATCTTTTATATTAATATTTTTTTTAAGATCGGATTTAAAAAATCTTTCTTTTTTAAATTCTTTAGAGTTTTTTTTTAAAACTTCTTTACAATATTTTAATGGTGGAAATCCTCCATTTGGTATTTTGTTATCACTCATTAATAATAAAAAGAAATTAATCAAAAGAAACTATATTACTTTCAATATCTTTTTTTTCAATAACATGAGGTTTTTTCTTTTTTTTCTGTTTTTTATTATTTACTTTTTTAATATGATTTAAATTACAACATTGTCCTTTATTCATACAAGAATATTTTATGTATTGGCTTTTTTCTAAATTATCTACAAAATTAATATATAAAAGTCTATGTAAAGCCATTTTTTTATGATTAAAATAAAAATTTATATATTTTGCTCTATTATTATTATTTTTGTTTGTTACATATCCTTTCCATATACAACATTCATCACTTGTAAATATACTTTTGTCCAAGTTATTAGATACACGTTTTAGGTCTTGTAATGATAATTTAAATTCTATAGGAACGTTTTTTCTTTGATTTTTTATTAGTTCATGTAAAATATCATCTTTTGTAATTTTATCTTTTATCATAATTAAATTAAAATATATTTTATTTAATTGTAATAAATCGCATATATATTTTTTGGTGTAGTATTATTACCCTCAAAATCAAATTTTAAAAATATTGTTGTTTTAATTTTACTGGAATTTGTAAAATTCTTAATAGTTTTATCAGTAACTTTCACACGTCCTTTCATATATAAATATTTAACTTTTCCAAAATTATCAAAAACAACAATAGGATATGGATATAAATAACTTAATATAAATAATTCAATATGACCATTTGTATTAAAACTACTTTTTCTAAATTTGTTTATAGAACTTTTGAAAAAATCTTTTTTATTTTTAAAAGTTTTTCCAATATCATCTTTAAATTCATTATTATTTTTATTTTGTTGAATAAAATCTATCATTGCTGCTTTTAATCTATTAGTAATTTGTGTTTGTAATTCAGATTTGAAACCCAGATTTCTTGTTTCCTTATCGTATAAAGGATTATTCATCCAATAATAAGAATTAACATATGCTCTAATTATACTATCTTTATTTGATATAATAGGTTGTATTAATTGTTTACCTAATTCAATTAATTCTAAATAATCTTCTTCAACATTTATTTTAGATTTTTTATTGATTCTTCTACCTAATGTAGGCATAGTATCTTGACCAAATAATTCTGACATAATTTTTTTAATATTTAAATTACTTGTTTTAATAATTTTTTGATTATCTCTATTTGTATATTCTTTATAATTAACAATATCAGAAATATAATAGTCATCTTCTTGTATTATTTCTTTGAATGATATACTATCTCTCGACATTTCTTCTATAACTTTATTTACATAATCAATTGCTAATTCTTCTGTTACTTTAAATTTACATTCTTTATTTGTCCAAATACAATGATAATTAGAATTACATTTATCTTTATTTTTGTTAATATTACAATAATCGCGTATATTACTAATATTATAGTTTTCTATATTACCAATTTCTTTAACTAATTGAGCAACATTTTTACTTTTTCCCCCACCAGTTAATTTAACTCTTTTTGATAATTTAGAATCAATTAAATTAAATAATATTTTTCGTAATTCATATTTTTTATTTTTATCATTAATTGTATCACTTCTAACAATATTAATTATTCTATTTTTTAATGATGTATTTTTATTCAAGAATAAACTTAATTCTAATCTATATAAGTTATAACCTTCTGATTTATAAATATGTTCTTTAACATTTTTACGTCTTTTATTACTTTCATTATTATTAGTTAAAATAGCCTTATCAATAGTTTCATCTAAAGATTTAAAACTATACGATAAACCAAATTTCTTTAGACTCGAAATTTTAATATTTTGTTGTTTAATTGGTATTAATAATCCATTTTTAAGTTTTATAGAAATTCCTCTTATACTTGAACCTGATTTTTTATCATATAATACAGAAATAGGAATATAATCTAAATCTAATATTTTATTTATTTTATTTATTTCTTTTATAGTTGTTGAAATATCGACTAATTTTACTTTTCCTGAATCCATACTTTCATAAGGAACTTGATGCCAAATACCAGAAGGTTTAACAGGTATTACTATTTTATCTAAAACAATGTATCTACATTTACTTCTTGTATCAATTAATTGTTTCTTAATATTAATTTTATTTTCAGTTAAAATATGAATTAATGGTTTTGCTTCAATAGTTCCTGCTTTATTAATTTTATTAATTATACTATTAGTACAACTTTGAGAATAATATTTTTTTAATTCATCAATAACTTTATCTGTTCCATCATTATTATTAAATTTTTTGAATAATTTTATTTTTTTATCTTTGGATGGGTCTTTTTGAACTCTATAAATAGGGAAATAATATTTACCATCATTAATCATAATAACAAAATCATTATCTTGATTCATTAAGAAATTATTTTCTAAATTTAAACATTGTAAAAAATATCTTTCTTTTTTCATATCTTCTTCTAAATTTTTTTTAATAATAGTAGTTCTTTTTTCCAAAATAAAATAATGTATTTGTTTTTTAGATATAACACCTGGAATAGTAGCAAGTTCGCCAATAATATCATATTCTAAATAATTACTTGTTTCAATATAATTTATAAAATTGGATTTTTCACCAAATGCTGCTTTAATATCACCATTATTTAAATAAGAATATATTCTATCATCCTTATCTTTTTTAAGACTTTCAACAAGTTTAGTTTTAATATCTTCTATTGTTGTTTCATATATATTTGCTAATGCAGCTAAGAAATAATATTTATTATCTTTTACTGTATATTTAAAAAAATAACCAGATTTAGATTCTGTTAAATAATGATTCTTGATCTTATTATCATTGTTCCATAATACATTAAATAATCTATTTAAATATTTAGGTAAGAAAATAAATCTACCTTCTTGAACCTTATTTGTATCTTGTAAAATATATAATTTGTCTCCTAAATCAGATGATTTAATTTCTTCAACTTTCTCATCTGCAATAATATCACCTAAACATTTTTTATAATAAGATTCTTTTTTCTTATTGCCACTTGATAATTGATCTTTCTTGAAACAACAAGGCATACAAACATCATTTGGATTATTACCTCTTGCTAAGAAACCAACATATGTATGAACATTATTAATAGATGGATCGCACGCATAATATACAAATTTACTTGGGTCATCAGAAGTAGGTAATTTAATAACGCGTAATGTTACTTTTTCTTTTTTACCTTTCTTTTCAATAGTAATTTCTTTTTCATAATTCTTAGTTTTATCATTATATTTGTAACCTAATTTTATTAATTCGTTAATATTATCTTGTGATAAAATTTTTGGTTGACGTTTTTTAGTTTCTCCACTATTTTGACAATATCTTGACCAACTACTTTGACCTTCTTCGGGTTTATATGCTAAACGTTTTTTATCTAATGCAGTTTTTGTTTTTAGATTTTTAATATTTGTATCATATTTAACATATTCAGTTACTTTATTTCTTCTTTTAGCAATTTTATTTAAATTTTTAAGTGTATCTTTTAATTTTTGATATTTAGATTTCTTATATAAATAAGTTTCAGCGTAAAGATATATTAATACTTTCATAAATTCAATAATTTCTTTTAACTGATTTTTACTTCTTGCACCTGTAATTCTAATTTTATATCTGTCCCGTTCTCTTCCTTGTATATCAATATTAATACCAGCAGGTTTTGATTTAGGCATAGCTTTTAATTTTTTAAGAACCTTAGAAGATTTTTGTAGTGCTTTACTAAATTTATCTTTTACAATATCTAATTCTTTAGCAGCATCTTCCATTGTAATATTAAATTGTTTGGCTACTTCATTAATAAGTTCTTTACTACTAAGTTCAAAATTTCTTAAATAATATAATATTCTAAGATGCATTCTCATTCTATTTTCATATTTTGTAATTCTTTTATATCTTAAATATGTCCCATATTTACTTGTAGTTTGTTTTTCTCCTTTTTTAGATTCTCTTTTTTTTGGTTCAATAACAAGAGAAATATAAGGATAAAAGAATCTACTAAATTCTGATAAATCATTATGATTTATTTTAAATTTTTCTGGCATATTAAATTTTAATATTGTATTTATAAAAGCATATTTAAATTTATCAGGTTCTGGTATTATAATTTTAATCTTTTTATTTTCCTTATTAATTTTTTCTAATAGGTCTGTAACATATGAATATGAATTAGTAATATCATCAACAGTTGCTTTGTCTAATTCTTTCCAAGTAATTTTATATTCTATTTTACCATTTTCATTTAAATTTACATTTACATATTTATTTTCATCTACTTTAATTCTAAATCCAATACCATAAGGTGCATTCTCAAACCATTTTGCTAAAATAGTTTCACTATCTATTTTTTTAGTCTTTTTATAAAATTTATATGTTAAATTAGAATCAGGTGTTTGGTATTGAATAAAAGGATATTTTTCATCAACAATAAAATTATCAAAAATACGATATAAATTAAATTTATCTTTTGATACTGTTCCTGTTATATTTTTTGAATCTTTTAAATCAACATGTAAAATAGATTGTAAAATATTATTTCTATTAAATAATTTATCATACTTTTTAGATTCCAATTTTGCTCTTTCAATAGTTAATGAAATTTCACTTTCTAATTTAGTATCATTTTTAATATTACCATACTGATTTTCATTTAAATTAGTTTCTTTATCTGTTTTATTATTTAATAAATCAATTATATTATTAAATCTTTCAAATGTTAATATTGGATAATATATTTTAGTAAAAACTTCATAAAGATTATTCTTCTTTTCTAAAGTGGTATTATAGTTAATACCCAATTCATTAATAATATCAGTCATAAATATTTCATTATTAGTCATAAAATCATCATAATCTCTTATAATATTACTTTCATCATCATCTCTCTTAATTTTAGTCCCAATACTATCTTTAAGATATTGTAAATTATTTCTTAAATTTTCATAAACTTTAATATTTGTATTTGGTTTTATATCTACTTTTAATAATTCATTTCTTCTAACCCATTTTTGTCCAATCATAACTCTATCCGTTTTCCCATCAATTACATAATTAGACCAAAAGTATTGATATTCTGGTAATAATTTAATATCGCCAAATTTTGGATTTAATGGAATAGAAACAGCAATTTTATTTCTTAAAACTCTAATAGTATCATCTTTGAATATATATTCATTTCTAATATATATTTTTTCATGTATTTCTTCTAATTTAGCATCATATGATAAATTATCTAAGTTTTTATTATATTCTACTTCAGTTTCTTTTTTTGTTTTTTCCCATTTTTTATCTTTTATTGCTTGACTAATTAATTTACTTGTTTCATCAATGTCTTTTTTATTTTCTTCTTCTGCGATAGAATATAAATTAGTTAATTCATCAAGATTAAAATCTTCAACAACTTCATCATCTAAATCTTCCATAGTAATTTCTTCTTCTTCAGATTCTTCTTTTTTAATTTTATCTTCTATAATTTCTTCTTCAGATGGAATATCTGTTCCATCCCCGCCAATATTATCATCTAAATATGTTCTGAAATCCATATCTACTTTTCTTGTTTTTGTTTTAATTTTATTTCTTGATAAAAGATAATTATAATAATTTGCTGCAAATGAATATGTTATTTTTTTAGTTACTTTTGTTTCTAAATTTTTTTTAATCCATTCTTGACCCAATTTATTACTAATTAGTTTCTTTTTACTTGCGGATTTTAAAATTTGTTCTCTTTGATAGTTAATATGGTATGTAGTAAAAAAGTAATTATACCATTTTTTTCCATAATAGTTTTCCAATGTTGTTATTTGTTTTTTATTAAGATATTGTAATGTTTCATAAAAACTTTTCTTCCTAATTGAATTTAATATTTTTTCTATATTTTCATCTATCAATGAACCAATAAAAATATAAATATTATATTGAATTCTTCTATCATTATTTTTAAATTTATGAATAATTTTAATAGGATCTTTCATACTATTATTTATAATGAGAAAATCATATTTTAAAATAATTAAATAATTATTTTAAGATATTTAATGTTTATAAAATATTAGAGGTTAATATCATACCACAATATTCTGTTGGGTTATTTCCATAATTTTTGTATTTATAAAAGCCCTTTTCAACTGCTTGTTCAATAAAGAATTTAAATATTTTATTAAATAATGGTGTATGACCTATTTCAGGACAAGCTAAATGTGCCATTTCATGAATAGCGACATACATAATTAAATTAATATCATGATTCTTTTCGGTATTTTTACTCTTCAAACAGAAAACAATTTCTTCTCCTTTATTTACCGAATATGATGTATACTTTGACCCTTTTTTATTTTCATATATAGATGTTCTTGATTCATTAAAATTTCTTTCTAATTGTTCAATATATAATTTAAATTCACTATGTAATTCTTTTGTAATAGATAAATGATCTCTTAATTTATACATACGGAATACTACTTCACCTAATAATTTAGAAGTATCTTTTTTATCCTCATTATTTTGAACTAAATATTTTATACCCGTTGAACTTGATTCTACAAATGTTAATGAGCCTTTATTAAGATATAAAAATATATAAATAAATACAATTATTATTATAATTAATATATAATCTTCCATTTAAGAATACTGAGATTTTATTTAATTATAAAAATATTAAAATATTTATTATAAAAAATAATTTCTATTATTTAATATAATGGGAAATACAAAATCTCAAATTGATAATGATACAATAAACTGGAATAAAATAAATACTGATGATATTAGTCTATCAGCACCTCATCTTAAAGGAATTAATAACGATGCATTAAAATTAATTGAAAAATTAAACATACCTGATGTAAGAAATGATAGTGAAGATTTTGATATAGATAAACTATTTCAAAGAGGTGGTAATAATTCAAATGTAATTAGAATTAAACAATTCCAAGGTTATGGTGATGATGAACATTCTGATACTTCGCCTTTTATTAGTCCAGAAATGTACAACCAATTAATGAAAACAAATCAAACTGGCGGTGCTGATGATGAAGCTAATACTGAAACTTCAACTACTGAAATGGGAAATGATGAATCAAGTGATGTTGAATTGGAAGCTGCTACTTCTGATAGTGATAATATTGAAAATAGTGATGAAAGTATGGATGTTAAAGATAGTGAAGATGATGAAGATGAAGATGATGAAGATGAAGAAAAAAAGAAAAGAAAAAAGAAAAAAAAATCTGACGAAGAAAATGAAGAATCGGATGAAGAAAAAAGTATTGAAGAGGAAGTTCCGTCTATGAGTGAAGATATGTTAATTGAAAAAGTAGACGAACAAGTTGAAAGTAGTGAAATGTCAGGTGGTTATGAATCTTCATCCGCCCATACAATGGGTCACAATTCTAATACTTCTGATGAATTATCAACAATTTCTGTTGGTAATAAAAAAATTTTATCTGATTCAATAAATACAAGTGATATTAATTTAGTATCAATTGAATAAATATAATTAAATAATTATTAAAATTATAGAAGTTTTTAGAAAAATTGTATAATACTATAGTAACAGTATATGTCTTTTTTTCTAAAAAATTGAAAATTTCATTCTATTTTTATAATTATAATAACATATGACTACATATAATAGAGTTACAAATATTATTGAATCCCTATATGAAGGGTTTTCAGAATATAGTTTCCCTGGTAGATTTCCAGGAGAACTATATCATTCTCTTGTTAATAAGATTAGTGATATTCTTATAGAACAAAATAGAGGTGTCGGAAAGGTTCTAATAGTAAAGGACGATACAAATGTAATTGTAATTATATTTGATTATTGTGTCATTAAAATTTACGAGAGTTATGTTTATACAAGAATATCTGAAATTTATTCTGTTAATTCAGCAAATTTAGAAAAACTTATTGCCGTATATGATTTTGAAAATATGTATATAATTACAGTTACTGAAAAGATTATACCACTACTACAATTTAATATATCTAATAATATTATCAATCCATTATTAGATATAACAATGATATATAATGATGATATCTTTTGTAATATATCTTCTGCTTTATCATGTATGCATGATATTGGATTTGCTCATAGAGATTGTCAATTAGATAATGTTGGTGTCAAGATAGATTCAGATGGAAATTATATATATGTTCTATTTGATTATGGTTTATCTAATAAATATGAGGATAGTGATGAATTTAGAATGTATATTTCACGAGATATGGAAATATTAACTAATTCAATCACACGATATCTTATAAGATAAATTAAATATCAATAATTTCTTTATTCTTCTTCTTTTTACTTTTCTTTGAATTAACTTTTCTACAAAATTCTAATATATTTGTTCTTCCAAGTTTTTCATTTTCACATCTAATTTGAATATCTTCAAAAATTTTACCAGCATTTTTAATTGCTAAATCTAAAAATTGTTTTGAAGGTTTCATAATTTGATTATTCATATAGAATAAATAATCTATTTTCTTATTATGTTCTTTTATAAATGAGGGTGTTTCAATTCTATCACCTTGTAATGTAGATTTGGTAACATTATCTATTTCAATAGCTGCATACTCTATTCTATCACCCGCTTGTGGTTTATTTCCTGGATTTCTAATAGCAATTCTTTCTGCTAATACTACATGTGCTATTCTTGTCCAATTTTTATAAGATTCTTTTAGTTTAAGAGTTTTACTTGTTAAGAAATATTTAATATTATATTTACCTTTAAACATTTTATCTAAACATTCTTTTGTAAAATCTCTTGCTCCATCTGGATCTCTTTCATTAATTAAACAATTAATAATACCACCGCATACTTCTTTTACAATAGGAGCATTATCTCTTCTTTTAAGAACAATACCCATACAATCTTGTTTATATTTATCAGGATTGAATTCATATTTATTTCCTACATAACGTTTCTTTGTAAGAATTAAAAATGGCCAATAGGTTTTCTCATATTCTAAATCATGAGGAAAAGGTAATCTACTTTTAACTAATTCGCCGGAAATCATTCCAATATCCATAGTTAATTTTAAACTTCTTTTATCAGTAATTTTTTTACCACCTTTATAAATTTTAACTTTATGAACTTTTTTACTCTTTGATATATCCCAATAAGGTTGAATAATATAATCTTGTAATTTGTCTTTTACAAATTTTTTAATTTTTTCTTCTAAATTTCTTCTAATATTTCCTGTTAATTCTTTTGGTTGTTATCTAATTTTTTCAATTTGCGAAATACCCATATTATATAACTTAACCTGAATTACATCACTTAATATTTTATCAGTATTAAATGTTCTATTATAAATATCTTGTAATGTCCATAACCAAGGTAAATAACTCTCTTCCATATATTCCTTTAAGAATTGCTTGAACCTTTCATCAAGACTTAACAATGTTGCATGATGTTCTGGTTCAGGTAATACTTGAGGAGGTTTAGGTAGTTGTAATTTTTTTATTAATAGTGTGCTATAATATTTTTGATGTAGTTCTTCCCAAGTATATTGGTATTCTACAGGAATAAATGGTTTAATTAATTCTTCACTAAATTCAATAATATCTTTCCAAACTTTTAATGATTCTTCACTGTTTACTTTCTTACAACCCTCTCTGAAAGAATAACAACTAAATATAGAGTCGGTGTTATGAACAATTATACTACCAACACCTGCATGAAAATGATGATTTTCTGTCGTCAAATCATAAACATATTCTTCTTTATAATTCCATTCAGTAATATCTTTTACAAATATATTTTTATCTTTATTTAATATAAATTTATATTTATTTTTATCTAAATATTCAATCTCTATATTTTTAAATTTTTCATATAATATACAATATATCTCTAAAGATTCTTTATTTCCTTCACAAATAATAAAATTATTCTTAGAAAAATTATTAATAATTTCAGATTTATTAGAATTATTTAATATAATATTAGGAAAACTATGAAGTAATTTATCTCCAATTTTTATGTCCTTTGGTGATACTTCTTTAGCATTTAAATCTAATAATGAATGGTCGTCTGTTACAACAACACATCCTGTATGTGTTAAAACTTTTAATAATTTTTTTTCTTTTGCTAATTTATGTCTTATTACACGATAAATTTTAGTCCAACCTTTTTCTGTCCATACTAAATAATTATTTAATTCACAAGATTCTTTAGTTTCATGATAATTATCATATTTTTCAGCAAGGTCTTTAATACATTTAATAATTATTTTATCTGTATTTTCTTCTTTTAATAGTAAAGGTGTAGAACCAATAACACTGTCTCCATATCGAATAATTGGTTGCATAGTAATTTTATTTATACTTTCAGTAGTAAATGTTTTAATCATTTCTTGCATCTTTTCATTCTCTCTATCTTGTAATTCACAATCCAATATTGTTTTAATTTTTTTCTTTTTATTTTTATTATATGCGTATTTAATACCATTAATAATCCAAGGTAAAACTTCTTCATCATATTTTTTTGCAAATATTAACATTTCTCTTCCTGTTGATGTTGTACAAGCAGCAATATCTCTCATACAAACAGGTGATGTAGATGCTCCTAATTGACCGTATAATGAATTAGCAGTGATTTTTAAAGCTAATTGTTTTGCATCAAGAATTTTATATCTAAATGGATTTTTCTCTACTTTCATTTTCTTTTTAATAGCTTTTCTTTCTCTCAATAATGTACTTAGGATAGTTGGAACTACTCCCAAGTTATTATCTTTTTGAGCGTACCTTCTCCATTCAATGTGACCATCATTTTCTCTAAAACATGCATTATAATATTTTACACCTGTCAAATTATCATATTTTTTATCCGTTACTAAAGTTTCATGACTCATATTTTTATGAATAATTGATGAAGGATACAGAGAAGCAAAATCTTTAGTTGCTAATGCTTCATATTGTACTTCGGGTATAGGATCAAAAACAATTGCTCCTTCATAACCATCTTTTTTAATAATATCAACCTTGTATTTATTAAATCTTACAATATTAGTTTTTTTTTCTGGTGGAATATATTTTTTACCAGATTTTTTATGAATCTCCATTAAATATTCATAATTATTTCCCTTCTTTTTACTCCCTTCTTCAAATGTTAATTCATCATCTTCATTATTTGAATAAGGAGATCGAATCATTAATCCTTCAAATAATTTAGTTTTTTCAGTTGTAATAACTTCACCATAATTTCTACTTACAGGATATCTAAATGTTACTTTCTTTTTAATTACAGGGAAAATATAATCATGTGCTCTAAAATCTTTTAAACACAATGAGAATAATTTAATTCCTTGTCCTCTAATAAATAGATATGATAATGGAACATAACATACATTACTCATTTCTATATTTTTTGTAACTACTTCTAATTTATTAACTAAAAGATTAACTAATCTACAATCCTTAATACAATATTTTGCTACAATTGCTCTTTCTTTAGGACCTTCTCTAAAGAATCTAAAAATATCTTTAGGACCAACATCATCCTTTGCTTGTGACCAAAAAATCTTTCCTTCATCAAAGTTAACTTCCTCATCTAAGTCTATATCACTTGTAATAATTAGTGTTTTATTATCTGTGTCAATTTCTTTAACAACATATTTTTTACCAATA